>LSQX01244034.1_pt1 | contig 10158 bp, 8 predicted proteins | sample 654561 | NCBI WGS metagenome assembly LSQX01 (sample SAMN04489861, study PRJNA283612) | anaerobic digester metagenome | isolation source: 4 biogas reactors fed with cattle manure at either 37C or 55C with and... | place: Denmark: Kongens Lyngby | collected 2014
TCCATTTACTCAATTATCCGGGGTACCACAAAACTGCCGTCCAGCATTTCAGGAGCGGTTGTCATCACCTTTTCAAGATCAAGATGCCCGGCTTCCACGTCTTCACGAAACGCATTAGACGAAAAAATCACTTGGCTTGTGGGGGGAACACCGTCGGCATCGATCTCTTCAAGCATGCAGATATAGTCAAGGATTTTTCCGATCTTGGCGGCCGTTTCATTCAAAAGTTCTTCTTTGATCTCCAGACGCGCCAAGCGGGCGATATGCTGAATTTCTTCCAGAGTGATTTTCACTTTCTGCCTCCTGATTTTCAATATCCTTTACTCCAACACCCGAAACTTTTTTCTGATAAGTTCGGGTGGTTTATTTGTTTACGATAAAGCCTTTCAGGTTCTCTTTCTGAAGCCGTTCAAGCATCCGGCCGGCCGTTGTTTTATCTTTAAAACTTCCGACTCGAACCCGATACCAGGTGCCCTGACCGGCGATCGTTCCAACCGAGCGGTAGGCCGGATAGCCTTTTTGAATGAGTGCGGCGACCTGGGTATCGGCCGCTTTTGCGTCCTTGAGTGCGGCCACTTGAATGGTCAGGGAGCCTTCAGCATTGGCAGGCTCAGGCACAGGCGATGGGCCGGCGGTCGACGCGGCCGGTTTGACATCCGCTGGTTCGGGTTTTGTTTCAACCGGTTTTTTCCGCTCGGGCACGGGAAAGCGCTTGGCAATAGAGACCGGTTTTTGGGAATCGCCAAATTCCAGGTCGGACTTCGATTCAGGTGTATTCTTTTTAAGGGCTTCATGAAAATCAAGGCTCGGGCTGCCCGGCGTCGTCCCGAAACGATCTTTATACCACGCCTGCTCTTTTTGCTCGACAGCCTGCTTTAAAGCGGCCAGCTCCTTTTGTAGGGATTCGATGTCAAAGTGTACCGGGGCTGTCCCCCTCCCCACCAGGACGCCAAGGACAAACATCCAGACCGAGACAAAAAAAAGGATGCCAAAGCGGACGGCAGTACTTTTTCGGGCGGACTTTTTTGTCTTGGGCTTGTTGTCAGCAGGTTTTGCCATAAAAGGTCACTGTCGTTATTGTGTGGTACCAAGCATCTTAAAAAACGGCGATTAAAATTTTAATACCCTCTTTTACAGGGCAGAGACGCGGGTTGCAAAATCTCCCCTTTTGCCAATATGGGGGACGTCAAATCTCTATTGCCGGCCTTTAACCGGATATGATTTACATTTTCTCCGGAGCCGAAACTCCCAGGAGGGTGAGACCGTTTCGGATCACCTTTTGGACCGCAAGAATCAGGTACAGCCGTCCGCATGTCAGCAGGGGATCATCGGCCAAGACCCGGTGTTTATTATAGTAGGCATGGAAACCGGCTGCAAGGTTCATGAGATAAAACGTGATCCGATGGGGCTCCAGATTCAGGGCACTTCCGACGACTGTCTCCGGGTAACGGTCCAGGGCTTTCATAAGCTGAATTTCTTCCAGCTCGGTCAGCCGGCCGACAGCCTTTTCATCCCATCCGGACGGAACGATTCCATTTTCTTCACCCTTACGAAGGATGCTGGCGATCCGGGCGTGGACGTACTGAACATAATAAACCGGGTTGTCATTGGTCTTTTGCTTGGCCAACTCGAGATCGAAGTCGAGCGGGCTTTCATGGTGCCGGGTTAAAAAGATAAACCGGGCGGCGTCCCGACCGACCTCATCGACAACATCTTTCAGAGTGACAAATTCACCGGAACGCGTGGACATGGCAACCGGCTGTCCGCCCCTAAACAGGTTGACGAGCTGGACTAAAACAACTTTGAACTGATCACGATTATGTCCGGAGGCTTCGATTGATGCAACGATTCGGGGAATATAGCCGTGGTGGTCTGCTCCCCAGACATCGATAATCCGTTCAAACCCGCGTTCAAATTTGTTGTGATGATAGGCAATGTCTGATGTAAAGTAGGTGGTCAGGCCGTTATTCCGGACGACCACGCGGTCCTTTTCATCTCCAAACCGGCTGGTGTTAAACCACCACGCGCCGTCTTTTTGAAAAATGATCCCGTTTTTCTTGAACGTGTCCAACACCCGGTCAACGTGTCCGGAATCAAAAAGGCTCTGCTCGCTGAACCAGTTGTCATAAGCGACCCCGAACGCAAGCAGGTCTTTCTGAATATCCGCGAGAATTTCACCGGCCGCGTAGCGGGCACAGGTTTCAACGGCCTTTTCATCGCTTTGGTCCAGGAGCAACGTGCCTTTTTCAGCTTTGATTTCCCGTGCAATTGCGGCGATATAGCCGCCCTGGTAGCAATCCTGGGGGAAGCTGATATCTTCCCCCAGAAGTTGCTGGTATCGCAGAAAAACAGAATGACCCAGGGTTTGAATCTGGCGGCCGGAATCGTTGATATAGTATTCGCGTTGAACGTCGTAACCACAAAACGACAAAATACGGGCGACACTGTCCCCTACGGCCGCACCGCGGCCGTGGCCCACGTGAAGCGGACCCGTGGGGTTGGCGCTGACAAATTCAACCTGGATGCGCTCCCCTTTTCCAATGTCGGTTGCTCCGTAACGGGCATCCTGCTCGTGGACGGTTCGTAAGACCGGAAGCCAGGCCGTTGGATTTATAAAAATATTGATAAACCCGGGACCTGCGATTTCTGTTTTCAGGATGACTTGGCCGGGATCGTCCAGGTGTTGCAGGAGGATATCCGCGACCTTGCGTGGCGGCAGTTTCTGTCTGGAAGCCATCACCATGGCGAGATTGGTTGAAAAATCACCGTGGGCTTCGATTTTGGGTTCGTCGACCGCAATATCCGGAAAGGCCGCAACCGGCAGATCTCCGGCATGGTGAGCCTTTTCCGCGGCCGATTGAATGATTTGCTTGATGGTCTGTTTCATAAAAAAGTGCCGCTTTCCTCGTAAAATCACCAGGGTTGTATTTCATAGGAGTTTTTTGAAGTTAAGTCAAGATTTTCGGCTCGTTAAAAACTGTCGAAAAAGTATTTGGTCGTTTCATTGCGGACACGCAAGCCGCTGGGTGAGCTTTGACAGCCGCTGGCGGGGCTTGTCGTTTTGCAGGGCCAGATCAAGGGCCTTGGTCGAACCAACCAGGACAGCCACCTTTTCTCCACGGGTTATGGCAGTATAAAGGAGATTGCGTTGCAACATGGGAAAGTGCTGGGTGGTAATGGGTACGATCACGGCCGGGTATTCGGATCCCTGGGACTTGTGCACGGAGATGGCATAGGCAAGGGTGATTTCATCAAGCTCAGCCTCCTCATAGGTCACGATCCGGCTGTCATAATCGACTGAAAGGGTTCCGTTTTCTCTGTCGACCGTATGGATGACACCGATATCGCCGTTAAAGACATCTTTTTGATAATTGTTTTTAAGATGCATCACCTTGTCCCCGGGCCGGAAACCGGAAGCGTGATCCTTATTTTCTTCAGATTCCGGGTTCAAAGCCTTCTGCAGAACCTGGTTGAGATGGATGATCCCGACCGGCCCTTTATGCATCGGGCTAAGTACTTGGATATCACTGAACGGATCCAGGCAAAACTGCTGCGGGAGGATTCGAGTGGAGAGAGCGACAACGGTCTCTACAACCTTTTGCGGGTTCCCTTCTTCCAGGAAACAGAATTCGGATATCGCGGCTGGATCCGACAATATGTTCAGATTCAGTGGTTCCCCTTGGCGGACCCGGTGAGCGTTGACGATGATGGGGCTTTCCTGAGCCTGCCGGAAGATCTGGTTCAGATAGTAAACCGGAATCCTGGCGGAGGCGATAATGTCGCCAAGCACGTTACCGGGGCCGACCGGTGGAAGCTGGAAAATATCGCCTACCAGGACGAGGTGGGCGGTAAACGGCACTGCCCGAAGCAGATGAAACATCAGGACTGTATCCACCATTGAGGCTTCGTCAACGACAAGGGCATCGGTTTCCAGCGGGTTGTCCGGTTGCCGGTCAAAAAGACCGGTTTCCAAATTGAAACCCAAAGCCTTGTGAAGGGTTCTCGCTTCTTTGCGGGTGATCTCGGACAGCCGCCGGGCGGCCCGCCCGGTCGGCGCCGTGAGGAGTACGTTCTTTCCCAAGGTTTCAAGCACTGCATAAACCGCCCGTATCAGGGTCGTTTTCCCGGTCCCGGGCCCGCCGGTAATGATGACTGCGCGGTGCGAAAGAACACCTTCGAGCGCTTTCAGCTGTTCAGCAGAAAGCTTGATTGCAAGTTTTTTCTGGACGGCCTTTAAAATGTTTTCAGCATCGATGGCGGCTGGAGAAAGCGGAATTGAGATCAGTGCATTAAAGCGTGCCGCAAGTCCGGCCTCAGCCTGATAGAGGGGCTTTATAAAAACCGCATCCTCACCCTCATCGGCGTCATCAGCTTCCATAAACAGTTCGCCAGCAGCCGTCATGGAGTTGAGAGCTTCGGTAAATGCATCCGACTCGATATCGAACAGATCACGGGTAAGTTTTTCCAGGTGCTTCCGGGGGATGAACATGTGGCCGTCTTTTACCGATTGATCCATCAAGTGGCGGATACAGGCCTGGATCCGCTCAACCCCGTTTTTGACAAACCCAAGCTTTTGGGCAACCTCGTCAGCCATGAAAAAACTGAGACCGGTGATATCCAGGGAAAGACGATAAGGGTTTGCACGGATAAAGGTTTCGGCTTCCGGACCATAGGCTTTGATGATTTTAGCCGCGAAAACGCTTTGAAGACCGATGGTTTGTAAAAACCCGAGAAGACCTCCGACAGCGTGATGTTCATTCCAGGCCGCGGCAATAGCCCTTGCTTTCGCAGGACCGATTCCTTCCACCTCACAAAGCTGTTGCGGCTCCTGTGCGATAACGCGAAGGGTGTCGGCCCCGAAACGTGCTACCAGGCGCTGCGCGGTCTTTGGGCCGATGCCTTTGACGACACCGGATTCAAGATAGCGGTAGATGTCTTCGGATGCATCCGGAAGGACCGGGATGTAAGAGGTGATTTTAAACTGCTGTCCGTATCGGGGGTGGGTCTCCCAGGTACCGGTTATTTTCAGGGTTTCACCACAACGGGGGGCTGCCATGAAGCCGACAATTGTTATCCGGTTCTGCTGCGGGAAACAGCATAAAACAGCAATGGTATAATTGTTTTCCGGGTTAAAAAAGGTGATCCGCTCNNTAAGCCGGTGGATCTGTTATTCATCATGGGCGATTATCCAGTCGGCAGCAGCGTTCAGGTCATCGGCTACATGATTGGGTGAAATGTGTTTTTGGGCCAGAATCGCCTGGGCTTCTATGCCGTTTCCGGTTCGCACCAGGATGGCGCAGCTACACCCGGCATTCTGAGCACATTCGACATCTTTGGCGCTGTCTCCCACCATGCAGGCGCTGCCAAGATCAAGGTTATAACGAAGTTGGGCCTGATGGATCAGCCCGGGCTCAGGCTTGCGGCAGCTGCAGTTTTCATCCGGGGTATGGGGGCAGAAAAAAACAGCTTTGATGTTACCGCCGGCATCGGCAACCGCCGCCTGCATCCGGGTGTGGATACGCTCGAGTTCCTTCAGGGACATCATCCCGCGATGAACGGCCGACTGGTAGGTAATGACGATCAGGTCATAGCCTTTTACGGTGAGCTTTTTCATGGCGGACAGGCTGCCGGGTAAAAACTCGAATTCTTCCCAGCTTTTGATGTAATCGGGCGAATCCCGATTGATCACCCCGTCGCGGTCAAGAAAGACGACTTTCGATATCTTTTCTTTGTCAGGATTGTTATTTTGCATCTCAGGTTGAAGGCTCAACCCCCTTTGTCGATCCGTCTTTCGTCCGGTTGCTTGCGTTTGCTTCCGAATCGTGGCGGCTTGATACCCATCATCGATCTTCGGTTACCGCAAAAGCATCTGTGTAGCCCTCGCGGATCATGACAGCTTCATATTCATCCGCCTGTTCCAGGGTGCTGCAGCGTCCTACCCGAACGCGGTAAAAAACTTCCCGGCCGGTATCGTAAACGGTGATGTGGGCATTGGTAAACTTCTGGTCCAGTTTGTTTTTAAGCCGTTCAGCATTGTTGCGGTCCATGAAGGCGCCTACCTGGATTGTAAAATTGCCGGTGTAATAATCGCGCTGTAGCAGAGGGCCGGCGGGCTTGCTGGAAGAGCCTGCAGCCGCAGGGGTGCCCAGGGCGACAACCTCGACCGGGGCTGTGCCCGGGCCGACAACTTCAAGCTTGCGGGCGGCACTGTAAGAGAGGTCGATGATACGACCGCGTACAAACGGTCCGCGATCGTTAATCCGGACCTGGGTGGTCAGATTGTTGGTCAGATTGGTGACCTGGACATAGGTTCCAAGGGGGAGTGTCTTATGAGCTGCGGTCATGGCGTGCATGTTGTAAATTTCACCATTGGAAGTTTTTTTGCCATGAAAATCCTTGCCGTACCAGGAGGCAATTCCGCGCTGACTGAACCCGTCGGCATGTGGTAGGGGCTGATACCATTTGCCAAGAACCTTGTAGGGTTTGGGATGGCCGGGCGGTGCCGCCGGCGGAGTTTTTTTTGTCGCACAACCCAGAGCAAGCATCAGCAAAAGAAAACAGGCCGCAACCTGTCGGCCGTATGAAATAAAACTGCGTTTTACGAATGTTAACGATCGATAATCCGGGTTGAAATTTTTCAAGGCAGGTTGCATGGCTCCACTTTATGATTCTTTTTACGATAAATTGGGTTTCCGCCAAAAGGGCGAGACCCCAGGGTCAGGGAGTCAGGTATCTGTCGCTGACGGCTGTATCAGGCTTGTATCTTCAACGGGATCTCAATTCCAGGGCGGTTTTAATTACCTACTTTTCAAGTGCGATTTTGAGTACTTCAATCATCTTTTCCACAAAATGAAACTTGATGTCCTTCTGAACCTTCTTTGGGATTTCATAAAGATCTTTTTCGTTCCATTTGGGCAGTATCAGGGTCTTGATCCCGGCCCGGTGAGCGGCCAGGACTTTTTCCTTGATGCCTCCGACCGGTAGCACCTGCCCGCGCAAAGTGATTTCACCGGTCATGGCAAGATCTTTGCGGATGGTTTTTTGTGTCAGCAGCGAGGTCAGTGCGGTCAGCATGGTAACACCGGCTGAAGGGCCATCTTTAGGGATTGCCCCTGCCGGAACATGGATGTGGATATCATTTTTATCGAAAAACTCCTCATCCACTCCAAGGGAAGCGGCATTGGTCCGGATAAAGCTCAGCGCCGCGGCGGCAGACTCTTTCATGACATCACCCAGCTGGCCGGTTAGCGTAAGCCCCCTTTTACCTTTCATGGCGGTTGCCTCGATAAACAGCAGTTCCCCCCCGGTCGGGGTCCAGGCCAGCCCCATCGCTACGCCGGGAGTCGAAATCCGGGATTTTGCTTCGTAGGTGAAGCGTACCGGTCCGAGATACCGGGACAGGTTGACAACTGTGATGTTGACCGACTTGGCTTCACCGGAAGCGATTTTGCTGGCTACTCCACGGCAGATATTGGCGATTTCACGTTCCAGATTGCGCAGGCCGGCCTCCCGGGTGTATCCGCTGATGATCTGCCGGATAGCGGCAATGGTAAAATTGATCTGGCCGGCCTTGAGGCCATGGGCTTTTCGTTGACGTGGGATCAGGTACCGGCTGGCGATTTTGACTTTTTCATCCTCGGTGTAACCCAGAAGCTCCAGGACTTCCATCCGGTCCCGCAGAGCGGGCGGAATGGTATCCAGAATGTTGGCCGTCGTAATGAACATGACCTTTGAAAGATCAAAAGCCACATCGAGGTAATGGTCTGAAAAGGAGAAGTTCTGCTCCGGATCGAGAACTTCCAGCAGGGCCGATGAAGGGTCCCCCCGGAAATCGCTTCCAACCTTATCAATTTCATCCAGCATGAAGACCGGGTTATTGGATTCAGCCCGGCGCAGTCCTTGGATGATCCTTCCGGGCAGGGCTCCCACGTAGGTCCGTCGATGGCCGCGGATCTCAGCTTCGTCACGGACACCGCCCAGCGAAATCCGGATAAATTTCCGACCCAGGGCACGGGCAATAGACTGGCCCAGTGATGTTTTGCCAGTTCCGGGGGGACCGGCAAAACACAAAATCGGTCCTTGGGACTCGGGTTTGAGTTTGCGGACTGCTAAAAACTCAATGATACGTTTTTTGGCTTTTTCAAGGCCGAAATGATCTTCATCGAGTATTTTTTTGGCCTTCCGGATATCCAGGTTGTCCTTGGTGCTCTCGTTCCAGGGCAGCGCCGTCAGCCAGTCCAGGTAGGTCAAGGCCACGGTGTATTCGGCCGAAGATGGATGCATGCGGGAAAGCCGGTTGAGTTCACGTTCGGCCTCTTTAGATGCCTCCGGTGGAAGGTTTTTTTCTTTTATCTTGGCCTTGTACTCATCCAGTTCCACCGAGGGCTCATCTTTTTCGCCAAGTTCCTGCCGGATGGCTTCCAGCTGCTGGCGCAGGTAGTATTCGCGCTGGCGCTTGTCCATGTCTCCCTTGATCTGGTTTTGAATTTTATGTCCCAGCTCAAGGATCTCCAACTGATAGGTGAGCAACCGGGTGATTTCTTTCAAGCGCTCTTTGATATCAGTGGTTTCAAGGATTTTCTGTTTTTCTTCCAAAGTGGAATTGATGGTGGAGGCAATCATATCCGCCAGAATACCGGGTTCCTTGATGCCCTTGGCCATAGCTGAAATTTCCGAAGGAAGCCCTGGAGACAACTCTACGACTTTGACAAACTGACTGAGAATGTTGGCAACCAGCGCCTGGGTTTCCTTGTCTTTTGGCTGCACTTCGCGGATATGCTCAATCCGGGCTTTCAGATACGGTTTGGTCTCTACGAACTCGATCACTTTAAACCGGTTGAGCCCCTGAACCAACAGCTGGGCCTTGTCGTCCTCGGTCTTTGCCATTTTGAGGATGAGCGCGCTGGTGCCGATGCTGTACAGGTCATCCTGGGGCCGGTCACTTTTTTCTTCGACTCGTTTGGATACCAGCAGCCCGATCATCCGGTCCTTGGACATGGCTTCATCCACCAGTCGGATCGAATCACCCTGCATCACCATCAAAGGCAATACCATCTTGGGAAACAGGGCCGCATCAAAAAGCGGCATGATCGGAAGAACATCCGGTAGTTGTTCAGCATCGATTTCGCCAAGCGGTTTGGAATCAGCCATAAAACCTCCCATATAAGTTCAACCAGTTGGTCGCAATTGAGAAAGATAAGTTGCGTTCGTGTATTTTCAACGGCGCAAGGGCGAAAACATCATCCTTCCGAAATGGGTATTTTAAGAGTCCGGTCGAGTCGGATCTTGGCCATGCGAATCTGGAGAAACCCGTTGGCATAAGCCGTGGATACAACCTCGGTATCGATAGGGGCCGGAAGGTACAGGATGCGTTCAAAACGGCCATACTGGATTTCAGCCAGCCGATAGGTGCCGTGACCGGCTCGAGGCTGTTCGGAGCGCCGGCCAAAAATTCTAACGGCTTTGCCACTGATTTCCACTTCCAGATTTTCCTTGTCTACTCCAGCAATTTCAGCGCGAATAATGATCTCTTCGGCGGTTTCGTATATATCCATCTGGGGTTTCCAGCACCGTTCCGAAAAGGAGAAGATCGGTTTGACCGAACGAAAAATCTCCTCGAAAGATCTTTCAAACTCTGAGCTGATCTCATTAAAATCATCGGAAAAACGTATCTTGATATAGTCCATCTTCCTTGCTCCTGCCGGTTTCATGCGTTTTTAACGGTTATATCGAATGGACTTTGCGCCCATCGGGGGGGCAACGATATCTTTCAGGCTGAAAAGGTAACATCCCCCCCTTTGTTTGTAAAGAAAAGAAATCCGTATCAAATTGCGCTTTATCATAAAATAACGTATGACCTCCGCCATGCAAAAAACGGCTTATTCAGGCGGGAAATGGATCATCGGTCTCCAGTATTTTGTGTATTTTGGAATCACCGGTATTTTCCTGCCCTATTTTAATCTCTACTGTTATCACTTGGGTTTCAGCGGGTTTCAGATCGGAACCCTTTCAGCGCTGAGATCAATGACTCTGATCCTGTTTCCGCTTCTGTGGGGGGCACTTGCCGATCGCTATCAGCAAAGACGCGCTATCTATATCGCCTGTAACCTGATGAGTGCAACCATCTGGGCCTTTTATCTCTGTCTCTTATACACATCT
>LSQX01086791.1_pt2 | contig 10157 bp, 9 predicted proteins | sample 654561 | NCBI WGS metagenome assembly LSQX01 (sample SAMN04489861, study PRJNA283612) | anaerobic digester metagenome | isolation source: 4 biogas reactors fed with cattle manure at either 37C or 55C with and... | place: Denmark: Kongens Lyngby | collected 2014
GTTCTGGTTTCTGCTGACTGTGTTGCTGTTCTGGTTTCTGTTGACTGTGTTGCTGTTCTGGTTTCTGTTGCCCGCATTGCTCTGATTATTCCCCTGACTTTGATAATTCTTGTTCTTATTGCTGCCACTACGGCTTCTAGGGTTTTGATTCATACCGTTTCCTTCTTTCATGATTTTTTCCGTATTGATATCTCCCCGGATGATATGGCCTGTCTTTTGCCGTCTTCTGTTTCCACCAGCAGGCACCCATCATCAAGCACATCCAATGCCCTTGCCTGCCAAGTTTTTTCTCCCTGATGTATGATGATATCACAGCCAATTGTACTTGAAAAGCTACGCCAGATATTTAGAAACTTTGCGGTGCTCCGTTTCTCAACGTAATCCAGATACAGCTCCTCAAACTCTTCCAAAATCCGCGCTGTCAGGGTACTTCTCGAAGTATCGGTATGGCCATTCAGTGCGATGGAGGTCACCGTATCCTTCACTTCGTCCGTAAAATCCTTTTCTTCCTGGCTTACATTCAATCCGATACCAACAATAACAGAATGGATCTTGTCGGGCTCAGCTGTCATTTCGGTTAGAATTCCACATACTTTCTTCCCGTTAAGCTGGATGTCATTCGGCCATTTTATTCCCGGTTTCAACTGCGTACATGACTCTATCGCCTTACATACGGCACTGGATGCCGCCAGTGTAATCGCCTGAATGTTTCCCGGATCAATGTTGGGCCTTAGAAGAATGGACATAGCGATACCCTTGCCAGGTACCATCTCCCAAGTTCTCCCCCTTCGTCCACGTCCCGATGTCTGACTTTCAGCCACTACAACTGTGCCTTCACAGGCGGCGTTGGCTGCCAATCGCTTTAACATATTGTTTGTGGAATCTGTTTCTTTTAGAAATAACAGCTCTTTTCCAAGAATTTTTGTGTGAAGCCTGCTGGTGATAGAGCTCTTGTTAAACAGAGCTGGGCTTTTATCCAGCCGATAACCCCGACGTGGCACCGATTGTATCCCATAGCCTTCTTCCCGAAGCCTGCTGATGTGTTTCCAAACAGCTGTCCGCGTAACGCCAAGCTCCCCGCTAAGATTTTCCCCGGAAATGAACTTCCCTTTCTTTTCAGTAAGGACCCTTAGAATCCTATCCTTTGTATCCAATCGTTATTGCCTGCCTTTCATGAAGCCTCATCAGGTTTGGTCAATCCTGTATTTTTCTATATCGGGAATTGGAACTGTGATGTGTTGCTTTTCTTCGCTGTCAAAAAAAACTGCCAGCCTTTCATCCGTGCTGTGGAGACCATCGATAAAACCCTTTTGCTGCTGAAGCGTTAGGAAACTGTAAAGCAATACCTGGTTGAAGTCATCGTATCGATCATTGTACTTCTCCAGCAGATTATTCACATACAGCGTTTCCGAGCTTTCATACAAAATCGGTTCATCCAAACCCCTGCCAAGTGGTTTGATTTGTTCTGAAAGGACAGTTGTGAAAACCAGGCATTCCGGTCTGCGGAAAGAACCAAAAATATATCTTTGCAGGGGAACCATCGTGTCGATATAGATCTGCTCGATATCGGAGTACTCCAGGCTTAACCTATATAAATCACGATTGGCCACAACAAGGTATTCAACAGGGATATCAAGCTTTACGCATCGATAGGACGGATCCTGATGCCTTCTGTCATCCAAGGGGTGCAAAAAAGCGCAAAGGCAAGGCTTGGGAATACTTGACCATCGGGTGGCCTGATCCCGGTCCTTCCATTCTGATAGCTTTATACCACAGTCAGTAACATCCTCCAGTTTATCTGACGGTATATAAAAATATACCACTGCCATAAATTCCGTGCCGCCTCCATCTCTGTGATCATCCAATTCCCTTAAATCTGGTTTATCAAATGCCTTCTCTGGAATTTCCCCTGTGCAGGCATGCATTCTCTATTTTCCCTTTGAACTGCAATACCCTTTTAGTTACTGTTCACATCCTATATGCTTGAGATATAGCTGTGCATAACCGAAACTACCTTTTAATAAAGTATCATTTACGGACTTCATAGGGTTCTTGCACATTTCTTAGAAATTATTATATAATACAATTAAACTGTTTGCAAAATGTTTTCACATTCAGAGTAGGATTACCCATGCTTTTCTAAGCCCTTTGCGCTTTGAAAGGATTAAAAACCATTATTCATTGTGCTAAAACAGATTATTTTTCTAACCTTAACTCTATTGAAAAGGGATAGTGTTTGTATGAACAAGCTTTTTGACATGGATCGCGAACAGCTGAGGGCTTTGGCTGAATACAGGGAAGTTCTTGAAACGGGTAGGTTTTTTCCCCGAAACTTCTGGCAAAACGAGAAAAATACTAACGGAATTCGTCTGAATTGCCAGGCTATAACCCGATATTGTCTCGAGGGAATTGAGGGGATATCAGCCAATGAGCTACCATCCCGCAATTTGAAGCAGATCAAGGAAATCCTGTCAAAGAACCGCTTGATGGGAATGCTGCAAACCGTTTTTCACAATGATGTATTGAAAGTTTTAATCAATGCTTATCCCGAGAAATTTAAAAAGAGAGAACTGACCGAATGGATGTGGAGTAGCCACGGTATTTGGAACAATGACGGTTTTGTCATTGAAGCGGTACAGTATATGGTTTTAAAGGAAGGCATCCGCAGGGTGGAGCTTATCCCAAAAACCGACTGGAAAAAGCGTTTGCTTAAATATGGAATCTATAATATTCTTTCCCGCTTTAACTGGTCATTGTTCCACATGTTTGACTTCGTTTATCCAGGGCGTTTTCATCCGGCAGATTTTAAATATAAAGTAAAATGGAAAACCTCCATAGATAAGTATTCCAGGGAAAATGCCTGGAGGTTTATGGATAAAACCTTTAAAGAAAAGCAGTTGTCAAGGGAGAGCATTCTATTGCTGAACAGTACCGGCTTTAGAAGGCTTGGACTTATCAGCATGCTTCTAAACGTTTTTGGCGGCAGTCCCCTTAAGGCCAAGGAATATTATTTTTATAGGACGATCGGTAACAAAGAGAATGAACAATGCCTTGCAGACGAAATGAAAAAAGCTGGTATCCAACGTGAAAATGAAAAAATTCGAGCCCGTTTTGCTGAGGTTTCAACCGGAAAATATATTTATAACCTACACGCAAATATGTCTGCTTATTCTTTTTTTAAACGCCAAGCAAACAAACGAAATCTGAAAATACACGAGTTGGCAGAGCAATTCGGCTATATCTACAAATCTGCAGTTCCTCAGGGCATCGACCCCAATCAGATTTGGGCATTAAGGAAAGAAGGGCTGACCTATATCGAGATTGCAGAGAAGTTGGATAGCAATCCAACAACCATTTCAGAGCTATGCAAAAAACATTTTGGAGGAGATCCGCTGATTCCCCGGCCGATTAGCAATTATTCAACCGTTCAGGAATTAATGAACCAATACCATATGGATCACAAAACCATTATGAAGCTTGTCACTGAAAACCACCTCGAGAACCATACAACGATAAGACACCGGTACCTGAAAAAATCAGAAATCATCCCCGTCATCGAACAATACAAAAAAAACAGCCTGCATCATCGGGCTCTTTTAAACCGGTATGTCGACCGACAATACTGTGGCTAATGTTATTTTCTATACTCCCCCTTCTAATTGTTAACCTATTACACAGATGTGTTAACAATAAAGTGAGGATTAGGCACTTTATTTTTTTCAAAAAATGAATTAATATATTAATTGTTCTCTTTATCAAGCAGGTTAAACTGTAAAATTCCCTTGCCCCCCTACAGTTTGACCTTCTTTCTTTTTTAACGTTTTTTCACCGGTGTCTACAAAGATATCCGCCCGGTATTGCCACTAATCCACCAAATCATTCCTCACAGCAAAAACTGCCAATTGCGTACGATCGGTAGTATTGGTCCTTTCAAACAACTCACTTATAATATTTCTTATTCTGCCTTCACTCAGCCGCAATAGAACCCCTATTTCACGATTGCTTTTACCTTCCACAACATAAGACAGGATCTCCTGTTCGGTTTCGGTCAGGTCAATTTCTGCTTTTTCGACCTGTGTTTCCGAAATGGACTGAACCATTGTGTCCAATGCTTTTTCATGGAAAACAGGATATCCTTTTTTTACACTTTTAATAACCATTCGGATGTGGTCCTGTCCTGAATCCTTCAGCACATACCCCTCGGCCCCTTGCAGTAGCGCCTCTGTGATGTAATCCCGATCTTCAAAAGTGGTGAATATGATTACCTTAATTCCGGGGAAATGGCCCTTTATGAGTTTTGTGCCTTCGATGCCATCGCATTCAGGCATCCTTATATCCATCAGTACGATATCTGGTTTATGCTGCTTGCTTAATTGATAAGCTTCGCACCCGTTCCCTGCAACAGCCACTACAGAAATTTCAGGATCCTGTGCCAATAGCGCTGTAATCGTTTCTCTGAAAATCAGGCTGTCATCTGCAATAATAACTCGTATCTCACTGTTCTTCAACACACACCTCTCCTTCCGCATGAACCTTGAAACCCGGCCATTGTTATCCTCCTACGCTTCATTTATGATACAGTTTCACGGGAACAATCCAGGTTACTTTGGGAGCGGAAGCTCCGCGATGATATTAAAACCTTTTTCACCATCAGAGCCGAAGGATATGCTTCCATTTAGCATCGCGATCCTTTCTTCCATGCCGGTCAAACCATAGCCTTTTTTGATAGCTCTGCATCCCTTCCCATCATCGAAAACATAAAGTCTTAGCATATTTTGCTGACTCTTAATAATAATGTTCACTTTATGTGCTTGTCCATGCCGTATCGCATTGGTCACCGACTCTTGGCATACCCGGTATATCGCCATCACTCGCGCCGCATCCAGAGGAGGTATTTTACTGGATATGGAATATTCCACAATCGTCCCGGATGATGCGTTTGTTTTTACAAGATGGCTCATCCATTCTGCCAATTCTGTAGATTTAAAGGATTCAAGACATATCCCCTTCAGACAGCTTCTGATGTCATTCAAAGCCTGTCGGGACAGATCAATACTTTTGTCGAGCGTATCCCTGATCTCCACCTGATCTTCGGTCAATTTTAACTTAGCATTCTCAGCCAGGGCCACTAAAAGTGTTAACGTGTGTCCGACAGTATCATGTACTTCCCGTCCAACACGGTTTCTTTCCCTGGAAATCGCCAGTTCTTCTATCGTGATTGAAAAACGCTCCAGCCTGCTGTTTGCTTTCGTCAACAAACTGTTTGAATGTAGAAGCTCTTCATTTGTCTTTGTCAAAAGCAGATTTTTCTCTCTAATTTCACTGAGCAACTGTTGTTCTTCACTTCGGTCTTCCACAACGAGCAACCGGCCTGTGGCGGATTGGTTAAATCCTGTCAAAACCCTGCCTTCCAGGTTAAGGTCCAATCCTTTCAGCTTCATACTGGCCCTGACAGGCTCCAGGAAGGGTTTACCCTCCATGGATTCGACAAATATCCTGGCGGCTTCGGTCTGGCAGTTTTTCCGGATATACCGAGTAATTTTGTCCACCGGATCATAAATTTTTAGTTGCAATTCCGGCAGCAACCTGTTTATCGCATCATTCACCCCTACTACAAGGTTCTCATTGTCAATGATGATAATCCCGACTGACGTATTCTCAATAAAATGCCTCGCCGCAACAGGAATCAGATCCAAAAACCTCTTTTGATATACCGCTACGCCAAAAAAAATAATGGTAAGCAGCATGACCTGCGATGTAATATCCATTCCCCTGTTTGGAATAATTTCTATCAACATTATTATGTTGGCTGCCATTGGAAGCATGACAGCAATCAAAAGCAAGAGGTTCTCTCTTGTTGTTCTGCCGAACTTCTTTTTTAAACCGGCAAAAAGATAGAAAGATCCATAAAAAATACAGAAATAGGATTCTGCTGTGTGCAGCCAAAAAACAGGGCCACGAACAATTTTTGTTTTAAAGATTACTTCTTTAAAAAATAGATGATGGAATTCATGTGTGATCATGAATAGATAGAACAAAGCAGGAATCGCAAATAAAGTCCATACGAAGGTTTTTTTCTCCACCCATTTGGAATGGACCGTTGCGAGGCAGAAATAAAGCCAGGATACGCCGATATATACAACCGGCAAAAACTTTATTTTCAAAGCTATCATTTCCTGCACGGGATCCCGGGATAGCATTAGAACGATTTCAGCAATGTGCCATAAAAGAAGCAAACCTATGCAGAGCATGTAACTGAAGCTGGATCTGTTTCTTCTTCCATTTGTCGCCAGATAGACAAGAATGCCTCCTGCAAGGATCGCGCAGATAACCTGAGTGAGAATCTGCATTAAACACCTCCTGTTTTTCACAGAAAGGCCTGCTTCAGTACCTTTGTTTCCTGTGAAAATACAGTTCCTCTGCTTTTTAGCGGCGATGCTGCTCTGCCCTTCTCTATGCACCGCTACTCTTTTTTTTCACAGAAATGCCTGTTTCAGTACCCTTGCTTCCTGTGAAAATACGGTTCCGCCATTCACCGTTAAAGTTTTACCAGCCTTACGCAGCCCCATGCCCCCATTCTTTCACCGACGATGACGAGTGCCCCCAATATTCCCTGAATTGTCTGAGCCTTTTCCAATGCAGTCCCGATATCCTCAGTTGTTTTCACGATATTCCCTATTGCGGTTGCTGATGCATCTGCCAGGCATGCATCCCTGGACAGGATGACCACTGCATCTGCACATCCAAAGCTTAAAGAATGCCCTACGGTACCTGAAGAAGTGCATACCGATATCGGGAGATCCTCCGGCTTAAGTATAAGCCCTATCTTTCCGGTGAAGGTTGATTTCCCGGCAAATATTCCGATCCTTCGTTCTCTTGCTCCGGCCACATAAATATCTCCACCGTTCTCAACAACCAATTCGCTGCTTGATGATAAGAGATCTTTTGCGGTATAAAAGCTGATGGCACCTGCTATGGCCGCCATTGGGCCGACACCTGCGGATTTTGAAGCCTGGCACATGTGCCGGATAATTACCGGGGCGTCATCTTGGGGTTCAATGGGTACCAGGCTCTCTAAAAAAACCGGCTGCCTGCGGATATAATCCTCCACCTGCTGCCGGTATTTCACAATGCTCTCTTCCGCCTGCTTTCTTAAATTGTGTACTGCACCGATGCACACATCTGTCTGTTTTACTCTAACGGTAAAATAAGTAAGGTCTTCTCCTTTGAAAATTCTACGGTAGTCTCTGGGCTCTTCCCTCATATGCTTTTCCTGCCTGGTTTAATATTTTAGGACCATTTAGCCAAACATTTGATGAAAACAGCTCTGATTGGTTTCTTCACAATGCCCGGCCTTTTTGGACGACAACACTAAAAGCAAGGTGTTAAAATGAATTCGGTCTGCATGAAAAGAAGGATATTGTGCAGGCAATATTACCAGTCTCATACAACGAACACTTATCCTTCAATTTCTCTTTGATCCAAATGCAAAACCCTCACAGGACATGCTTTGATGCATAAACCACACACGAGGCATTTTTCATTATCGAAAGCTAAGCTGTATTCGGGAGCACTGATTGTAAGCGCTCCTGAAGGGCACACCGACGTGCATGCTCCGCAATGAACACATTTATCTTCTTCCCATGTCAGTGTTCCGTTGAAGACATGGTAATTAATGCCTTGTTGTTCTATAAATTGTAGTGCTTCATCAAGCTTATTCTTTTCACCTGACAGGTCAACGATCAATTTCCCCGTTTTGTTCAGGTGAACATCCGCATGAAGAATGTTCACCTCCAGCTCATACTTTCGAACCAGAACCGTCATCAAGGGGAATGTCACCTTCGACGGCGGAAAAGTAAGGCTTACCTTCATGGTCATATTAATCCCCCCTTATATCCAGCTTGTTCAGGCGTTTCTGATGATTTGGCAGGTATTCAACAGGATTTGTCAGCAGAAATTCACCTGCCTGAATCTGCTGCTTCAGTTCTTGTGCAATTTCTCTGGCTTTTTTCATGCTGGAAAGGGGAGCCGTTGGAACCTTTCTACCCTGGATCGTGACCGACCCGCTTCGAAGCTCCTGATAGGATACTCGTTGGGAGAAGGTGGTCTGTCCGCTTTTATCGACAATGGTTGTATAGATATCCTTATCGGTGATCCCGGTTTTTTCAGCCATGTCTTCATCCAGGATCGGGATGGGGATACCCACACCCACAAACAGTGTTGTTCCATATTTCTCATATACCGCAGCCCGGATATACTGGCTGGACATCTTTTTCATATCCCCTATTAAGGCAAGTGTTCCGGCAAGGTTTACCGGGGTACCGTTTGGCATGCGTTCCTGCCCGGGATCATGCTGTGTGCCTTCGAAGGCTATATACCCTTGTGCACCGCCTAAAAACACTCGGGTCCCTATTCCGATGGTACGATACTGTGGATCGTTCAACAATGGACTGAGCTGCCCCGAGGTGCAATAGGTAACGTTTCCGAAACGGGGCAAAAGTGTTCCCATATAGGTGTATATTGTCTTATCGGTAGAATTGGTACCGGCGGGGTAATTCTGATAACAATTTCTGGGGTTGAACATATATGCCTGGTTGACATTATTTTTATTGATGGTTGTCGTAATGCTCTTTCTTGGGTAACAGTCGGTACCGTAGCTTTCGGCGTAAAGCTGGATATCCTTGCCATCGATAAAATCCTGAATAACGTGTGCACCACCATAGGCCATACCTCGGCTCTCGGAAAGCTCGGTTGCTCCAATATAAGCATCAACCGCAGCTATCCCGGCATATGCCATCACATCATTCAGCCATACCCTTGTCATCCGTATGGGAGGGGCGGAGTGCCCGAAATTGATAAAAGCGCCGCTGGAGCACATGGGGCTGAATGTCCCTGTTGTGACCACATCCACCATCCTGGCAGACTTTTTCGGACCGTTTTCTTGAACGATTTCTGCCATTTCCTCGGCAGTGACGACTATCGCTTTTCCTTCGCTGATTTTCTGGTTGATTTCATCAATTGTCTTTACCGGCATATCTACCTCTCCCAAAAGCTTCCTATAGCATCCGTCTATATGGAACCATGCTGTTTATTATATCTGAATCTTCTTCTTCCCCATTGAGGGGTTGTCCGAAAATTTACTCTTATTATATCAAGTTCTGATTATTTTGCAATAAAAGTGAAACTGCCCAAATTTCAATTCAACCTGTAATAACCAAAAGAATAGTATCGGACAGTGCCGCTGTTGCAATGTTCTTCTCTTGCAACCCAGTTACTGTCGGCGGCTATCCATCCTTCATGGGCTGAGGATACCCAGTCGGTATAAATCCCTTTCAAGCTGGGCCCCGTCGTGAAACAGCAGCCCTGTTATCCCCGCTTTTTCTGCACCGGCAATATTTTCAGCAGTATCATCGATAAAAAGTGTTCCTTCAGGTGATATGGAATATTCGGTGAGAATCTTTCTGTATATGGCCAAATCTGGTTTGATAAAACCAGTATAGGCCGAAATCAGAATGCCGTCAAACAATTTGAAAAAACGAAACTTTTTATAGATTTTCTCGTAGGCTTTTTTGTGGAAGTTTGACAGGATATACAATGAATAGTTGTTCTCCTTTAGCCTTTCTGCAATCTGAACAACCTGATGTATCGGAGACAGCATTTCATCCCAGTGCTGCAAAAGGTAATATATTTCTTCTGGATAAGGGGCAACCTCAACCATCCTTTCGTAAGCGTCCTCTTCGCTGACCACACCCCGATCCAGTTCAAGCCATACCGGGTTACCAAAAACTGCCTGGTACAAACAATCCGCTTTGACAGGATCGGTGTATAAGTTTATCAGATATTCCCGTGGTTCGTAAGTTAGCAGCACTCTTCCAAGGTCAAACATAATATTGGAAATCATAGCTTGGCTCCTTGCCTATTTCTTTAAAGCATATGCCATTTTATCATACTTTTGCTCAAAAAACACCATCCGGTATGATTTTGCAGTTTTGGGTTTACAGGTAGTAACTGTTCGCACCCTAAATACTTGAGATATAACTGTGTATAACGGAAGCTATGCTTCATTTGCAAGAGCTGTATTGTTCGGATCGGGCCAAAGGCCGCCTCCTATTCGCACTTCTTGACGACTGCAGCTGATTTTGCTGTATTTTCTATAT
>LSQX01351295.1_pt1 | contig 10156 bp, 6 predicted proteins | sample 654561 | NCBI WGS metagenome assembly LSQX01 (sample SAMN04489861, study PRJNA283612) | anaerobic digester metagenome | isolation source: 4 biogas reactors fed with cattle manure at either 37C or 55C with and... | place: Denmark: Kongens Lyngby | collected 2014
GCCAATGATAATTTTACACTAAGAGCCCATTATGGACTATTGGGCTTGGAACTCTACCGCAGCCCGTTTGCAGCAATTACCCTTGCCCCCTTTTGGTAAAAGCTTGCCTTAACTTGCTCGCTCTGTCAAATAAAAAGCGGACGCTCCCGGCGTCCGCGGTGTTTTATAGGTGATTAGATCAGTTTAATGTAGTGGGAAGGTCAATTTGCCAGCAAACAGCGTACGGTTAAGCGTACTCGTCCGCCATAATCACAAGTAAACATAGAAAGGTCCCAATCATCGCTTACCATGTCTTCAACTTGAGTTTTTTGTAAAATTTCAGACATGACAACCCTATAGCTGAAAACCCTACCCTCTACATCCGTAAAAACCACTTCATCGTCCGGCAGAAGGCGGCGCAACTTGCCAAAATGCCGCACATAGTTGTGCGCAGCCAAAACCAAAGCTTGGTCTGTATTTTCACCGGAATAACGGCAAGGCGCAATTTTGAGCAAGGGGTAGCTCCAAGTGCTCAAAACCGGCAATTCCAAGCCGATGGAGGGTATGGTTAAAATTCCGATGAGTTCATTACCGTCAACCGTGGCAATGGGCCTTGCTTTTGGGCCTTGTTCAAGGCCGTCAGGTGTTTTGCTTTCTATAATAGCTTGTTCAAGGCCGGGTAGTATTGCATCTGCAAAAGAGGCAGCGCGCCTTTCTTCCCGAGCATTGTAAGCCAAAAGCGAAAATGACCCAAGAATCATAAGCGCGCCCAAAACCATGGCGATTATTCCGCGTTTATTCATCGTCTTCTTTTCTTTTCCTTAAGTTAATATCCGCCCAACCCAGGGCAAAAATCAGGATACCCGCCGAAGATAAAATCGGCACCGGCCAACGAAGGAGCCCGGTTTGCGGCAAGGTGGGTTTGCCACCTGAGCCTTGGCCGCTTTGATCGGCCGGCAGAGTTGTTTGATCTTCATCCCACGGCCTTGTTGGGGGCGCTTGTGTGTCATCATCTTGGGGCCGGGTGGTGCCATCATCCGGCTGAGACGGTTGGGTGCTTTCATCCGGTTGAGTGGTTGTTTCTTTATCCTCTTCCAGTTTTGGATAAACATTAACGGCAAACTTCCAAGCATTGCCCTGGGCATTTAAGAATGGCAAGGCAACCAAAATCGGTTGAAGGGGGTAATAAGCAAAATCGCCCTCATCAACATCAGGCCGAATCAAGTAAAGGCCCGGAGTCAAACCGCCAAAAGTCAGGTTGCCTTCTTCATTTGTTTGCCCTTTTCTGCCCTTTAGGCTCTTTTGGGCCAAGAAGTCGGCGAAACTTTGGGCTGCCGCCTTTGTTTGGGAAGCATCTGTCAAATCAAGATCGGCAAGATTGATGCCGCTTTCAGCTATTTCATCCTTAATTTTAAATTTTAGCTCGCCCGCTTCTTCATAGGCGTCGGCAAGTTTGAAAAGCTCAAAACCATAAGCTTCCACCGGCTGCCTATGTGCGTCGGGTGTGCGTAAATTGATTACTATGGTGCCGCCCTTTGTAAGGTCGAGGGTAGGCGCGGCAAAGGCACCCAGCGATAAAAGCAGGGCCAAGACAATCACTGCCGTTTGGCTGATCAAAGACTTTTTAAGCTTGGTTATTGCCATTGCTCTCCCCCTCCTTCGGGTTGATAGTATAAACATCTTTGACTTCTTGCATAAGTCGCGATTTTTTTCTGTTCTTACGCAGTTTAAGCAGCAAGAGCCCCAAAAAGGCTAAAAAGACGGGTGCTGCTATAAGCGGCGCCACCAAATAAGGGTCTACCATGGCCGCATCGCCCCTGACACGAACTTTTTCGGCAATTGTGCTTTCATAAGGCACGCGGTAACCCCTCACCAACAAGCGGTGGGTGTTTATGCCGTAGGGTGTGCAAGTTACACAGGTCATATAATCTTTGCCCTTGACTATGGCCAATTCTTTTGAGTCTTCGGGTTCTACCGTTATAATTTGGTCTACCCTATAGGCCAAGATTTCATTGAGTATATAAACATAGAAAACATGGCCCGGCCTTACCTTATCAAGGTCTGTAAAAAGCTTTGCCGACGGAAGGCCCCTGTGAGCGGTAATAACCGCGTGGGTATTTTCACCGCCCACCGGTAATGAGGTTTGCCCCATGTGCCCCGCACCGACTTGAAGGACCGGCTCGGACACACCATGGTAAATAGGCAACCTGATGTTGACATCGGCAAAGGCTATGTAGCCCATGATGCCGTTTCCTGTAAGGTTCAATAAAGAATTATAACCCGCCAAGCCGTCTTCCGAAGGAAGAGACAAGCTTTTAGCTATCTTTTCGTTGTAAGCCCGTGCAGCTTCCAACATAGCCTCTTCTTCATGAGCACTTAATTCTTTTACTCTTTCGTCATATCTGTGAATCAGCTTGCTTGAGTTTTTTTGATTAACAAAGTTACTTACCGTCGGGTAGAGCATGATTGCCAAACCGGATATAAATATCAAGACTATAATTATGGTGGAAAAATATTTTTTCATTATTCTGCCTCTTGCGGCAAGGTCAAGCTTGCTTATAAAACTTTTAGAGTTTTTGCCAAGCCCGGCAAAACAAACTTTTTGTTTTGTGGGGCTTAGGAAAAACAGCTGCGGGAGGGGAGGTTCCCCTCCCGCATAAGTTTCCTAATGGATTTTTGCAAGGGTTTAACTAAGTATTAAGCGGTTTCCCTTTTTCTGCGGATGATTACATATACCGCTGCACCTGCCATAAGAAGGAGGCCGATAGCATAGAAGGCATAAACGCCCTTGCCGCCTGTGCCGGGAAGAATGCTGCCGGAATTATTTTCAATAGTTGAAGCAACATATTCGAAATTAAGTTCGTCTGCTTCAAAGGCATCGTTGTCAACAAGAAGCTCTTCCACTTCAGTGCCATCAAAAGTTGCGGTAACTTCGAAGTAGATGGGGTCAAGAAGGGGGTTGTAGCCGTCGGGTGCTTTGGTTTCAACAAGCATATATTCGCCCGTACCGAGGTCTGTGTAAACAAGTTTGCCATCGGCAAGCGATTCAACCGTATCAACAAGAACCCAATCATCGGCATCTTCGTCATACTTATAAAGTTCAAATTCCGCACCGGCTAAAGTTACATCATTGTCTGCGCCGTCAACTTTAGTCAGGTCAAGGTCAAATGAATAAACTTTTGCATTGTCTTCGGGGGAATCTTCTTTAGGCTCATCGTCACCGGGTTTGTGAGGCTTGGACGGGTCATCGGGATCATCATCCGGTTGACCTTCGTAATCAAAAAGAGGATCGTTGGAATATTCGACATAAACTTCGTTTTCTGCCATGTGATCATAGTCACCGGCATTGGGTGTATAGATAGCCGAATAAGTTACTACTATAGCATCACCGGCTTGGTCTTTGTACTGGATAAAGTCGGCGAAAACAATTTCAAGTTCCTGTTTGCCTTCATCGCCGCTTACATTTACAAAGTAGTCAACACCGTTTACAAGCTCAACACCGTCAATGGTTACAGCAAGGTCATCTTCCCAGTTTTCGTCAAGTGTAAGACCGTTGAGTGTATCTTTGATGATATAGAAATACTTTACATAACCGGTCATGTCCGGAACTTTGGAGGAAAGTTGGAAGTCGACAACTGCGTCTTCATCCTTAAAGGTGCCCTTATCACTGCCGTTTTCGCCGTTGGTTATGATCTTGTCAATTGTGGGAAGGTCGGATTTAAGTTCAATTTCAAGGTCTTCATCATTGGTGGCAAGCACGAGAGCAGACCTGGTTACCGTGGTGTCAAGAATCAGATAGTAACCTGCATCAAGGCCGGTAAAAACTGCTTCACCATCAGCGCCTGTTGCCGTTGCATCGGGAGTAAGCTCAAGCTCATCATTTTCCATTGCCTTGTAGATTTCCCTTGCGAAAGCTTCTGCGCCAAGGTTGTCAATGTAGTCTACGGCTGCAGCTGCATTTGTAATTGCCGGGGTTTTTGCCGCGAAATAGGCTGCTACATCATCATTCGCAAAGTAATAAGCATAGGCCTCGTCTCCGTCGGTTGTTACATCAAAAAGCTTATAAGCTTCAAATACTTTGCCGTCAATAGACACGCTGGATGATGTTTCCTTCAGGGTGATTGTGCCGCCGGGTGCTGCCATGGCGCCCACTGCGAGCATGGAGGCTCCGAATACGAGAGCCAGGAGGACTGCTAAAATTTTCTTACTGTGTTTCATTTTTCTCTTTCCTTTCTTTTTTGGAGATATTTTTTCTTTTTTAAACTTCATAACTGTTTTCGGCTTTTATCCGTCTGGAGGCCGTTCAAACCTCCTTTCGAATAAAATTCGCCGTTTTTTGTATATCATCGGAAGCCCGAGAGCTACCGTGGATATCAGCATAAGCAAGAAGCCCGTTTGCATTTGGCCCAAAGGCCCCTTGCCGCCTGTTTCGGGCAAGACCATGCCGCCTATACGGTTTTCAATTGTGATGTCACCGCCGTTGATGCCTTCGTTGTTTATGTAGGATGTATAGTATCCGTTGACCGCATCTTCAAGCACGCTGTAGTAGTAGGGGTTTTCATCTTCGTCTTCGTAATCCAAACCAGTCCAAGCGTAGGTCCAGCCGTCTGCATGGCCGAAGGTCGCGGTGTCAATCAAGTCACCGCCGCCACCGGCTTGTGTGTTTTGGTAGAGATGGACTGTGATATCGGGCAAGTTTTCTAAAACTTCTTCATCGCTTATTTCTGTGCCGTCATTTGCCCGCCAGACTTTATTAACACTTATACCGGTCGTGTCCGGGGCGTTGGTTATGGTTATTTTACCGTTGTTGCCCCAGTAGTGCTCGTTGGTGTCCCCATCACAGACCCCGGTGAAGGAATCTTCTTCGGTTCCGGAAGGGTTATTGGACTTTTCGGTATTGTAATTAATGTTGTCGTAATTATCCGGGTCATAGAAGGGGTTGTTATCCGTGGGCCTTAATTGAGCCTTGGCCCCTTCCCCGTCTTCCCAACGGTTGGTGAAGAAGGTATCGCCCTTCCTGGCATTGGCCATGGTCTGGGCTGTAAGGCCGACCTGGTAGATTAGGCGAACGGGTAAGGCTTCATAGTAAAAGCTAAAGGAACAGTCCGGATGGTAAACAGGCAGCTCACTTGAAATGACATGCATTTCTACCGTTTGGTTACCGTTGGCATCTGTTATGACATCAACCCCTATATTGTTTAAATCATAGGGCATGTCTGACGTGGGGTCGGTGGTTTGATAGTCATAATGGTAGGTGGTTGTGGTTACACCGTCCACCGTAACAGTGGAAGTTGAAGTGTGGGTATAGTTTACACCGTTATGGCGCAAGACCGGGTCATCTTTGAGTTCCATGCCGTAACCGATGGGGTCTGTCATATGGACATGTTCCATGGTCAAGATTTCTTTAAGGTCAAACTTATAATTGTAAACGGTTCGGCTTCGGTCTATAACGCCTTTTAGAATATCGGCCAAATCTATGGCATTAAACTCACCAAAGAAGGATTCGTTGGCAAACCTATAATGGGGGAAGCCATGTTGCGCAACAGGTATCGTTGTATTGGTGACACCAATGTCCGGCATAGGATAGCTGCCGTAGATTGATGCGTTAGAATCAACCGTTACCGTCGTTGAAGCAAAGCTCCCGGTCAAAAGCTGGTGGAGTTGAAGGGAGGTTGTTGTCCGGTTTTTGCCACCGTTATCAAGGAGATAGGCTACCCTTTCCGGTGTCGGGTCCAAGAGTGCTCGTTTGTAGTGGTCACCGGATGCGGAGCTGGTCTCCGATGTTCCGGTTCCCGTAGGGAAGATTCCTAACCCTATGGAATACCACTTTGCTACCTCTTCATAGTGAAGGGCAATCTGTTTTTTAAAATGCATTGCTGTCAAAACGACATTATAGCCATGGATACCTTTGGCATTGTCTACGCTGGCAACACCGCTACCATAATGGGGCCCGGCTAAGGGGTTGGCATAATTGTTTGTTGAATGAGTGGGCTCACCGTCTGTTACAAAGAGCATTACCGGGATGCGGTTAACCGTTTCACCGCCCGAATTTGGAATTTCATATATTGTGTCATTGTTATCCAACAAAAGATTAGCACCGCGCTGAATGCCTAACTGGGTGTAGGTACCTATCCAACCGCCTTGGCCACTTGATGCGTTAAAGGTTTTTGCAGGCACAAGCCCGCGGGTATCGGCAAACCTTAGGCTGCTCGCAGTGCTCATAACCATATTAGACGGTATAGTTCCGCTATAAGTTAGGTACTGGTAATTGTTGTTATAGTTTATGTCGGCGTATTGTGTGCCCACATAGAAACGACCCAAGGGGAGAAAGTCTGTAGAGCCCGATGAGAAAAGGACTAAACCTACCCGATTGGCCGGGTGCAGGGTCATGATGTAGGTTATGGTGTCATTAAGAGCATCCACGGCATGCTTGGCCCTGGTAGCACTTTCATGCACATATTGCATACTGCCTGAAACATCCAGAACAATTGCCACATCTATGGGTGAAATCAGGTGCTCTTCAAGGGGTAGATTATATTCCTGACCCAAGGCAGACATACTGACAGAGAAGACCCCGTCATCATAGGTTGTGAAGGCATTGTAGTCATCATGGCCATAAATAACGGATTTGTCCGTAAGCACTTTACCGTCATCGTCGGCGGTGCCGTCAAATTTTGCCTCTATCTTTGAGGTTGAAGGATCAGAAACAGCAGAAAAGCTTCTGTCTGTTGTGCTGAAGTTGTCGCTTTGTGCGCCGGATTCATTGATATAAGAATCATAGGGGGGTTTTACTCCACAATCCAAATGGGAGCCGGTGCCATCGTCATAAACCACATTGCCCGGTATGGTCAGTGTGGTATTAACCCTTTGCAAAATCAAAAGATTGGCATTGTGTTGAGTGGTATCAGATGTGGTTGATCGAGAGAAGTTTCCGCCGGTATTGTATAAATAATAGGTGCTGTAACTTATCCTCCAAGTCGCAGACAAGGTCCCTCGCGAAACCGTGTGGCTGGTTGTTGCAGTGCTGCTGATAATTGTGGTGCTGTTTAAATTTAATCTTGCATTGGTAGCGGTCTGAATTCGGGTAGTACCCGTTGTTCCCGTGACACCGGATACAAACTGCCAGTTTAAATCGTTATAAGCAGCGGCATTATTTGAGCCCACAAAAACTTCAAAATAATCCGGGTTGCCTTCAACCTGGCTGAGGGTAACAGCCCGCCTATAACCGGTTTGGCTGGAACTGAGGGCCATATTTCCGTTGGCGGAAACTATTAAATAGCGTTCGCTTGAGGACAGGTTTTCGCTTCTGGCGTCTATAAGTTTATAGAAATCACCTGTTTGCGTGGTCCCTGGCAAAACAATTGAAAAGCTGGAAAAGCTTTCGGTAGAAAACTCAACAGCCGCAACACCTTCCGGAGTATTTTTAATAATGTCCGTAAGGTCTTCAAGGTCGCCGTCATCTTCAAAGTGCAAGACCTTGATGGCATCGGCCGTCTTAATTTCTTCTGCGTCAAACAAGGGTTCCTTAAACTCTAAGGAAAGCCTGACGGAACCGTGGTTTGGTTCAAGATTTTCACCGTCAAGTTCAAAGCCAATGTCATAAAAACGAATGTCTTTTATGGCCTGGTCTTCACCTAAGGCCTCTTGGTCAACTCTGTCAAAAAGCTCATTGTATTTTTCCGAGTCCGATTCTTCGGTTATGGGCACTACCTTAAGTTCGGCTTCCGAAGGGATTTGATAGCCGTCTTTAAGAGTTACTTGCAACTTAATTTCTTCATCTTCATAGATACGGATTAAGTCTTCCGTATAAGTTTCGTGCTTGTAGCAATCCTTGGTGTGGGTATGCTCTTCTTTATCACAGACCAACCTTAACTCATAGCACTCGTCTGTATGGACATGGATTTCGCGTTCTTGGGCTTTTTCGGTTTCTTCTTCCTCTTCGGCTTCCGTTGCCTCGGGTTCACTTGTTTCTTCCTGATTGGCCTCAAGTTTTTCTATATCTTCAAGGCTGCTTTCTTCTTCCGGGGCATAGCAGTCTTCCGTGTGCGAATGGCCTTCACTTTCTTCAAGCTCACAGGCCAAAACAGGCACATCTTCATAACAGTCGTCGGTATGGGTATGATCTTGATCTTCTTCAAGTTCACAAATTAAAACTTTTTCTGTTACAATGCGCTCTTCATAACAGTCTTCATCATGAGTGTGGTCTTGGCCTTCTTCAAGTTCACAAGTTAAAACAAGTTCGGTTTTATAACAGTCTTGCGTGTGTGTATGGCCTTCACTTTCTTCAAGGCCGCAAATTAAGGCGGGTTCCTTGGTCTTTAGAACCTCTTCCTCGTTTTGGCTTGTTTGTGTTTCAAGAACACTCTCGCTTTCTTCGGGAGTTTTGCTTTCTTCCTCGCCCAAATATTCTTCCTTATCGCAAACCAAAACAAGCTCATAGCACTCGTCTGTATGAACATGCTCTTCAAGCCCGCAAGTCGGCTCACCGTTTAGGGTGATGGCCGGTATAATAATGGCGGACAATACGGTAAATACCAAGACAAAGGAAATAGCGGAAAGCATGATGACTTTCTTATTCCTTGCTCTTCTGTTTTCTATCAGCTGGTTGATCCAAGCTTGAAGAGAAATTTCCATGCTATCCATCCTTTCTTCCGATATTTACAAGTCAGTTTTAATTAATTTACCAAAAGTTTCAGTTGACATATCCGAAGGCATCAAAGGTCCAAACCCTGAAAACAACTTTACCTAAAGTTCGCTCGCTGTAAATCATGCCCATGTCACTTGAACGGCTGTCTACCGATACCAGGCGTTTGTCCCCCAAGACAAAAATAGCATTTTCCGGCACGGTTACGGGGAGTTCGATATCACAAATGCCTAAGGCCTTTCTTTCTAAATAAGGTTCATCAAAATATTTGCCGTTTATAAAAACATTGCCTTTTTGGTCTATGTCTATCTCATCACCGGGCAGGCCTATGGCTCGCTTGAGCAAAATTTGGTTGTTGTAGTAAAAGGCGACTATGTCGCCGTGCTTTATGTACCTCTGCCCTCTCAAGGCCAAGAGCACTTCGCCGTCTTTGAGAATAGGTTCCATGCTGGTGCCGTGGACTTGTAAAACCGGCAAAACTAACATGGCCACCAAAACAGACACAGCGGAAACAATCAAGAGTGAAATCAAAACATTTCGTAATACACGACGAATTCTGACAAATTTGTGCCTGCGCTGTAATTCAGCTTCGAGTTCAAAAAGCCCGGGTCTTTGTATTTCCAGCTTACTCACTCCGGTCCTATGTGGTATCGGTTGTTTCTTCTTCCGCCGCCTTAACACTTTCCAAATATTGGCCGGCGGCCTTTTGGGCTGCTTCAAAAACTTCGTTTATCTTGAGAGCCGCTTCTGCAATGGAGCCCGATTCTTCCAATATAATTTCGCGCTTGGCCAGTTGGGCTTCCATGGTGCTTGAGTGCTCCTTGAGATCTTTAATAATCTTTTCTTGCTCTAAAATAATTTCTAAAAGCTCGGTCTTGTTTAAGTAACGCAAGGGAGTTTTGCCCTTGGCTTGTTTTCTGCCCCCTGACTTGCGCTCACGCTTCTTTTTGGGTGTGGGGGCAAGAGTTTGTTGAGGAGCAGCTTCTTGGAAATCTTCATGATCATCTTCTTGTCTGTCTTCTTGTAAAGCCTTGCCGGCTTTTACATAGTCCGCCCAAGCGGGGTCGCTTTCATCTTGCGGTAGGGCCGGCGGCTCTTCTTCAAAAGCTTCTTGGCTACTTGAACTTTCTTGCGCTTGCTGCTCATCGCTTTCGTTTTCATCGGGCCCCGGCACTTGAATATCTTCAAGCTCTTGCCTTTGGCCTTCTTCAAAACCTTGCGCTTGGGCACTTTCGCCTTCTTGAGCTTTAACTGCCTGTTCTGTAGCCCCCTGCCTGACCATGCGCTTGAACCTTATGCTAAAGTCGCTGAAGTTTAAGGGTAGGGTGAATATTTCATCAAGTTTTTCGGCAAGTTCGTCTTCAACATCTTCAAGTAAGTGGCGCTTTAAAAACAAAACCTTGTGTTGGATGGCGGAAGTTTCAAAAAGCCTTGTTAGGCTGTCATTATCAATTTCGTCGGCAACGAAGGCCAAGACATTATAAAAACCGGGGGAAATAAAATCACTCATGGAATCTGTAGGGGCGCTGTCAA
>LSQX01042956.1_pt1 | contig 10155 bp, 6 predicted proteins | sample 654561 | NCBI WGS metagenome assembly LSQX01 (sample SAMN04489861, study PRJNA283612) | anaerobic digester metagenome | isolation source: 4 biogas reactors fed with cattle manure at either 37C or 55C with and... | place: Denmark: Kongens Lyngby | collected 2014
TTTTTTTATTTTATAAAATTTTGATAAACATAAAGAGAGAGTCAAATGGAATTACAATGGTATAAATGCCGAGGCGGAGTTTGGTGCGAGTTAAATAAAATTGATTTAAGCTCAAATGCCCTAAAAGAGCTAACCGGAGTTTATATTTTATGGACGGGACAAATATCTTCGAAAAGAACAATAATTAAAGTCGGAAGCGGCAAAATTACAGATGAATTGCTGAAAAACAAGCGCGACCTTGCGATGATGGCTTTTTTCCATCTTGGGCTTTACGTTACATGGGCTGAAGTCCCTGCTTTGAAAAGGAGAAATGTCCAATATTATTTAACAAGTGTTTTACAGCCCAAATTTGAAGAAAAGGTGCCTGATCTGAATCCGATTCAAGTCAATTTACCTTGGTAAAATAGTTTCACCAATAGTTCAAGCGATAAAAAGCAAAGCTTGTTTGAAGGCAAGACTAATGTTTTATTGAAAAGAAATTTTTATAGAAAAGAGCTTTCTCTTGAATGAACAAAATATTTTATGAGCATAGAAATAATAGGTTATAAATTTTTTAATTTGCCAAGAACTGAACAAAAAGCTGCATTAGAAGCAATTATCTTTGCCGCAGAAGAGCCTATAAGCTTTAAAATTCTTTTTAGTGTTCTTGTTGTTGGCGAAAAATTAAAATCGTCAAAAATTGAAAAAGAAGACATAAGCAATATTGAAACTGATGAAACAAAGGCAAGACAACAGGAGTATGAAGAGTTTTTTCGTGAAATAATTGATGAGATTAACAGCGAGCTAATTAATTCAAATAGGCCCTTTCGTATTGTTGAAATAGCAGGAGGGCTTCAATATGCCACCCGCCCCGAATATGGCGCCTATATAGAAAAGCTATACAGCAGTAAAATTAAAAGAAGGCTAAGCCAAGCTTCGATAGAAGCTCTTTCCATAATTGCCTATAAGCAGCCTATTACAAAGCCAGAAATTGAGCGAATAAGGGGGGTAAACTCCTCAGAAATAATTAATTCCCTTGTAGAAAGAAATCTTGTTGAAACGGCTGGAAGAAAAGACGTTCTTGGCAAACCGCTACTTTATAAAACAACAGATGCTTTTCTTAAAGTATTCGGTTTGCAAACGCTTTCGGATTTACCAAAATTAAAAGATTTTGACGATATTGATTTAAGTTAAGATTCGCTATCCTCGTTTGCCTCGGGCAGGACAAAGCGTAATTTATCGTCAAAAATTTCTTGCATCGCTATAAAAGTTGGTTTGCGGCGCTTATCAAATTCCCTGCTAATTCTAATTTGGTCAAAATTTGTAGAATCGCTATCGCTTGTATTTACAATAATATCGGACATTCTTTCTTGAAGCTCCATTTTCAATAAATCATTTATCTGTCTGGAACGCTTGCCCATAGCCACTATTGATTGGTATATAAGACCTTTGTCCGATTCTTTCATACGAACAAGGACAGGGTTTAATTTATAATTATCCAAATTAACCTCAATAAAAAACACAAAATTATAAAACGTTTAGCAAACAAAAAAATTGTTTCTAATTATTTGACCTCTCTAATTCATATCTTTTAAACTCTCAAACAAAATCGCAATTTAATTTTAAAATGATCTAAAGTTCTTTTTTCAAGAAATTGCACAATATTCTCACAAAATTTAAAAAAAGTATTAATAAACCAGTAATTCTAAAGTTTCTTTTTTTTATGTCGAAATTGACTTCAGCTTACTACAACTAGCTCACTTAAGTTAAGACTTAGGTAATAAAGCTATGTATAAATAAATAATTGGAGTCAATATGAAAAGATATTCCAAAATTTGTGTGCTTCTTATTATTGGAATTTTGCTGTTCCAAAACCTAAGAAGCCAAGAAAAGCTGATTAATCCAATAAACAGCTCGATTGAGTTCATTGAGAACAAAGGGCAGATTTATGACAGCAATGGCAAAGAAATAAAGGACATTCTTTTTGTTTCGAAAAATAGCGAGTATCCATTTTACCTTCGTAAAAACGGAATAAGTTTTATTTTAACAAGCACTCAGGCTGAGCTATCAGAAACAAGTTATAGAATGGACCTTGATTTCGAAGGAATTAATAAAAATTTGAAAGTCCTTCCAAAGAAAAAATTGAAGCACTACTATAATTATTATAAGAATTTCAATAAAAACGGAATAAGGAACGTAGCGGCGTATCAAGAAATTGCCTTAGAAAATATTTATAAGGGAATAGACTTTGTTATTTATGAAAATTCAAGTAAGCAGCTCGAATACGATTTTATTGTCAAAGCCAATAGCGATCCGAAAGCTATCCGGTTTAGTTTAAAAACCGATGATAAAATTGAACTCAGCAGCGATGGTAAGCTTTTAATAAAAAATGAGCTTGGGACAATAGAAAAATTTGTTCCCTATTCATATCAATTTGTGAATGGACAAAAAACAAAGGTCAACTCTCATTATAAAATTGAAGGCAATAACATTAGCTTTGAGCTTGGGGAATATGATAAATCTGCTCCCTTGATAATTGACCCAGTTATGAGAGCTTGGGGAACTTATCTCGGCGGCAGTTTGAACGATCTCGCTAACGATCTTGGGGTTGACGGCAATAACAATATTTACGTTACTGGTAAAACAAGAAGCATTTCCTTCATTTCTACCCCCGGTGCTTATCAAACTACTTTAGCTGGAAATTGGGATTATGACTGCTTTATCGCAAAATATAATGAAAATGGCACGCTTGAATGGGCAACCTATTTTGGAGGCAATAGCTTTGACGAAGCAAAGCGAATTGCGGTGAAGCCAAATGGAGATTTTTACATTACAGGCATAACTCACGGAAATTTTGAGAATGTATTCGCAACCCAAGGCACTCATCAACAGTTCAATAATGGTGGAATTTTACCCACCAACCCCGGCTATGATGCTTTTTTAACTAAATTCAATACAAATGGAGAGCGAGTTTGGTCAACTTATTATGGTGGAACGGGATACGATTATGGGAATTCAATCGCAATAGCTGAAGATGGAATAATTTACTTTGCCGGTTTAACGCAAAGCACTCAAAACATTGCAAGCACTGGCGCCTTTAAAACAAGTTATTCTGGCGGCAATGACGTTTTTCTTGCTAAAATGGACGACCAGGGGCAAAGAATTTGGGGAACTTATTTCGGCAGCTCAGGGAACGACAGCTTGGGCGGAATAGCTTACTACGAAAACAACATTTATTTAGCTGGTGGGACTACAAGTTCAAGCGGAATAACAAGCTATGGCTGTTGGCTCTATAACCATCAAGGTGGAATGGATGTTTTTATTTCAAAATTTAACGAAAACGGACAGCAACTGTGGTCAACTTACTATGGTAGCTCAGAATATGACCTTGCGACAGATATTTCCGTCTCAAGCGCGGGAGACATAATTATTGCTGGAACCACAGCAAGCAACAGAAATATAACAACTACAAATAGCTCTCAAAGCAGCATTGGAGGTGGACGAGACGGCTTTATCGCTCGTTTCAGTCAAGGTGGCAATAGAGTTTGGGCAAGCTATCTTGGGGGAAGCCAAAATGATGGCGTAAAAAGAATTGCGGTTGACAATAATAATGGTTTTGCTGTTACTGGGGAAACATTTAGCAACTCGGCTTTTGCAAGCGCAAACTCGCATCAAGTGGCAAATGGAGGTGGAAGCGATGCTTTTATCACTCATTATAGAGCAGATGGAGTAAAAGATTGGAGTAGCTTTTTCGGTGGAGAAAATGATGACCTTGGCTTAGGCATTGCTTTTGATAGTCAACAAAATTATATTATAGCCGGCTCTACATTTAGCACAAACGACATTGCAAGCGAGGAAGCGCAACAGGAAATAAACCGTGGCGCGGGAGACGCCTTCATCGCAAAGTTTTTTCAATCATATTCAAATACCATCAGCAGCAATCCATTTTCCGGTTCTTACTGCGCAGGAGCAAGCTTCAATATAAGTTTTACGGTGAATGAGCCATTTTTCACTGGGAACGTTTTTACTGCTCAGCTTTCTGATGCAAATGGAAGCTTTGCAAGTCCAGTAAATATTGGCACATTAAATAGCGTAAACTCAGGCTCAATTTCAGTCATAATCCCACAGAACACAGGATCTGGCACAGCTTATAGAATTAGAGTAGTAGGCTCAAATCCTTATACAGTAGGCTCAAATAATGGAAGCAATTTATCAATTCAACAAAAGCCAGTTCCAATAATCTTGGGTGATACAGCTGTAAGATGCTTAAAATACTACATTTACCATAGCGAAAACAAAAACCCAAACTACAGCTATCGCTGGAGCTTAATCGGAGGACGCATTGAAGGCAGCGATACATTAGACAGCGTTAAAGTTGCCTGGGATTGCGTAACGAACGGGACTATAAAGCTTGTTGTAACAAACTTGAATGCCTGCTCAGATAGCACTACTCTTGCAGTCGGCATTACAAACCTTTCTGCTCCAGATATTTATGGAAATTCTCTTGTCTTCACGCATTCAACTAATCAATACCGCACAGACTCAACGGAAAACTTTAATTTCCTTTGGTCAGCAATAGGCGGGGTGATTCGAGGAGCAAACAATTTAAAAACTGTCTCTATTGAGTGGGGAGATATTGGAGCGGGCATATTGAATCTAAAAAGAACTAATGACTTAGGACTTTCAGATTCAGCCACTTTCAACGTAAAAATATCAGATTTTGATTTTCAATTTCCAACAAGTCCGAACGAAAAACTGCTTCTTTGCAATGAAAACGAGATTAAATGGGCTGCCGATAATCTTGATTCCTTAATTTTCAGCTATTCTTATAATAATGGCTTATCCTTCGTAATTGTTGATACTATTAGTGCAAGCGATGGCTCTTTCCTCTGGTTTGCTCCAAGCGTTAGTAATATTGATTATATTATACTAAAAATGGCTGATAGCAAAAAGCCAGAGCAGTTTTATAAAATCCAAAATGTTGGATTTATTAGCCCTATAATATCTCTTTATAAACCAACTAATTTTGAATATATAAGAGCAAATTCTACTTATACAATTAAATGGAGCGCAAAGAACTGCGATTCGATTGATATTTGGTATAGAAGTAATTATGCAAATCCTTGGGAGTATGTAGCGACTGTTTCAGCTCAGGACAGCGTGTATGATTGGAGTGTTCCCGCTCTTACAAGCAATGGCTATCAAATAAAGCTGAGTGTTGCCGATGATTGTTATCAAGTAGTTAGCAACACATTCAGAATTAGCTCAAAATTTGTAGAGATGCTTTTCCCTGCCAATGGCGAGCAGTTAGGACTTTGCCGCTTTCCATACACATTGAAATTTGCTACAAACTCAGTTTCTGCCGTCAATTTATTTATAAAAAAAGAGAGCGAAGTAAATTGGACGGAAATAGCTCATAGTATTGCAGCTGGAACCGGAACTTTTGAATGGGAATGGAACACCCCTCCCGACCTTGGTTTTTATTTAATGAAAATCGAAGACGCAAACGACACAGACTTTTTCAGCATAACAGAAAAAAGCTTTGAAGTAACAGACGCTTGTGTGAATTTGCTTTCTCCGAATGGAGGAGAAATTTGGGAAATTGGCTCCAGTCAAAACATAGTTTGGCAAAGCACTGCAGTCTCGCTGCTTAAGCTCGAATACAGTGCCGACAACGAACATTGGATTCTAATTGCCGATTCAGTGCCAGCTGAGCCTAATAATTATACTTGGGAAATACCAGCAAAGCCAAGCGAAACAGTTAAAGTTAGAATAAGCGTAACAGGCAAACCGTATATTAACGACAGATCTGCTGCTACGTTAAAAATTCACGGCATTCGATTAAATCAACCAAATGGAAATGAATCCTTTTTAATTGGAAGTCAAGTAAATATAAACTGGGATTGCGCTGGAATAGACAGAATAAAAATTCAGTTTTCCTCTGATAATGGCTTAAATTGGACTGTGCTTTCAGCAACTTATCCCGCAAGCAGTAAATCTTTTGCCTGGACAGTGCCAAACAGTCCATCGAATCAATGCTTAATCAAGGTTACAGATATTGTAAAATCCAATTTAACAGATAAAAGCGACACTACATTTAAAATTTCGGGTCTGGTGCTAAGTTCTCCAATTGGTGGCGAGCGACTGCTTGCCGCAACTACTCAGCAAATAAAATGGAACTCAAACCAGGTGAGTAACGTGAAAATTCAATATTCAACAGACGCCGGATTAAGCTGGATTACAATTATTTCAAGCACGCCAGCAGTTCCCGGGGTTTATGATTGGAATGTTCCAAAAACCATTTCTTATCAATGTAAAGTAAAAATAAGCGACATTAGCGATTCTAATAACTACGACATTAGCCCCAATGTTTTCAGAATAACTGGAAACGGTATCATTTTGAACTATCCAAAAGGCAAAGAAATATTTTTGATTGGCGAAGAAGTAGAAATCAAGTGGAATAGCATAAACATATTAAACGTTCTGCTTGAATACTCAATAGACGCTGGAAACACATGGCACACAATTACATCAAATTTGCCAGCAGAAGAATTTTCCTACATTTGGACAGTGCCAAACAGTCCAAGCACAGAAGGAATAATTAGGATTTCCGATATGGACAACAGCACAATTACAGATGAAAACAGCACTTTCTTTAGAATAAAAGGTGATGTTTACCCGCCACCAAGCAATTGGAATTTCACAAGTGAAACTGGCTACAATGCAATCATTATCACAAATGAATCAAGTTATATTGACATTGCTGGACGCGAAATTTTGCCCGGCGATGCTATCGGAGCCTTTTTTCCATCGGGAACAAGTATGATTTGCGCTGGATATTCAATTTGGGACGGCAGCAACTTTTCTCTTACTGCTTGGGGCAACAACCCAAGAACAGCAGTGAAAGACGGTTTTAACGTAAATGAAAAATATAATATCCGTATATGGGACGGACAAGAAGGCAAGGAACATCCAGCAGACCCAGTATTTAGCTCGCCGCCAGAAGGAAGCACCGGGCCTGCCGATGAATACCACCACGATAATATTAGCATAATTAATGACGTTCGCTCCTCTGCGTTTTTAAGAGCTGCGATGAAAGGCGGAGCTTATCGTATGTATTCCTCTAACTTGAAGCCAGTTTCTATGTCCATTGTTGATCTGCTTTCTGCTGTTGCGTCTAATCTTGATATTGTTAAAGATGACGAAGCAAACGTTTATTTACCAAATCCTTACACAAATACAATTGGCGAGTGGGATGTAAAAAAAGGCTATCAAATCAATATGCTTGCCGATGATTCTTTGATTATTCGCGGCTATAGAGTTATTCCTTCCGAACATCAAAGGGAGCTTCAAGCTTTAAAATGGTATATTGTGTCTTATTTGCCTTATGGCAAGATGTATATTGAGGACGCTCTTCAGTCAATAAATTATAATTTAATTGCAGTTAAAAATTCTGACGGACAAGTTTATTATCCTCAATTCAATATTAACAAAATTGAAACAATGAACCCTGGCGAGGGCTATAAGCTCATAGTTCGTGAAGATGCGACTCTGCTTTATCCTTCGGGTCCCCTTATTTTCGCTCCAAATCAAATTGAAGAAAAAGGCGAAGCCCCTCTAATGCTAATAACCTCAGAAAAGTATAGTCCGCTCTATGAACTTACGGATAATAACGCTATATTAATCGTTGAATCAAGTGATTTGCAAAATGGAGATGAAATAGCAGTTTTAAATATGGAAAATCAAATTGTGGGCGCCGCTGTCTTTGAAGACGCAAGAGCAGCAATCACAATTTGGGGAGATGACAAATCCACTAGATCGGTCATTGAAGGCGCAAAAGAATCTGAAATATTGAAGTTGAAAGTATGGAGAGCAGAAGACAATAAAGAATATATGCTAAAAATAGAAAGCGTAGTAGATTTAATTGCATCTAAAACAATTTCCAATCTTGTTTTTTATCAAGATGCTCTTTTACTTGCTCAGGTTAGTATAGATGGACTTTCTTCAATTTCAGACCTTGCAAGCGCTGAAACTAAACTATACAATCAGCCTAACCCATTCAAAGAGCAAACAGATATTATTTTCTTTATGGACAAAGAAACCTTTGCTACTATTGAAATTTATAACGAAATGGGAATTAAAATGGCTACAGTTTTTGAAGGAATTGCCAAATCTGGTGCGAACAAAATTACTTTTAGCGGGCAAGACCTTGCAAATGGAGTTTATTATTGCAAGCTAAAAAGCGCTTCCAATCAATTTGTGCATAAATTACTTATAATTAAGTAAAGTATGAATTGACAATGATTTAGTTAATCAAACAACAGAAAATCCCCCTTGCCATTTGTAAGGGGGATTTTTAATTTAAAAATATTTTCAATTTTAAAATATTTTCAGTATTAAGAGCTTTCCAATACATAAACTCTTCACTGCATTCAGAGCAAGTGTTACTCCATTTACCTCATTATAAATGAAATACTTATGAACAGTATTCACTTATAAATGCTCAAGTTTCAATGCTCTGTTTTGTATACATTTTTTTTAAATTCAATAGCGTAATCAACATAATGGTCGGCGTTAAGTTTAATTCTGTCAATTTCTTCTGGCTTTAAATCTCTAATAATTTTTGCCGGAACACCAGCCATAAGCACGCCCTCAGGCACTTCAAAACCTTCTTTGACTAAAGCGCCAGCTGCGACAATGGAATTAGAGCGAATTAAAGAGCCATCAAGAATGATGGCGCCAATGCCGAGCAGAATATTATCTTCCAAAACAGCTCCGTGCAGTGCAACCGAATGAGCAACAGAGACTCCATTTCCTACGATTAAAGGAAATTTTTCCTTTGTAACGTGGAGCATAGAAATATCTTGAATATTGGTTCTTTCTCCAATTCTAATATAATTAACATCTCCTCTAATGACGCTATTATACCAGACGGAGCAGTCCTTGCCTATTTCAACATCTCCGATAATTCTCACTCCATCGCAGAGCAAAACGGATTTATCTATTTTTGGATATATATTTTTATATGGCAAAATTGTAATACTCATTTTTTCCTCAAAAAATTAAACATTATGCAAAAAATTCTTAGATATCTTGATTAAATTCAACTTTACTTTGCAGTATTATTTCATCAAATATTTGATAGACATCTGGTTTTTTATTCAGTTCAAAGGTTCTTATTTCTTTTTCTAATTTTTCCCCTTTAAACTCTTTTGCTAATTGCAATCGTCTTAGCCCAATTTTTATGTATTCTTCTTGAAGCTCAATACCAATAGATTTTCTTTTTAACAGCTTAGCTACAAAGCTTGTTGTAAAAGTGCCAGCAAAAGGGTCTAAAACTGAGTCGCCTTCGTTCGAGCTTGCTTTGATGATTCTTTCAAGCAGTGCTATTGGCTTTTGGCTTGGATGGTTTTCATATTCTGGCATTCTATACCTAACACGAGGGAACTCCCAGACGTTTCCGGGGACTTTTTTGCTATTATATACTGTTGGCTTTGGTTTTCGATAATCAATAAGTTTTCGTTTAGCTCCTGTTTTAGCTTCTATTAAAATTTCATTAGCGTTAAAAGTATAGTTGTTTTTGTTTTTTACGCAAAATAAAATTGGCTCATATAAAGAGCCGAAATATTTTTTTGCTTGAACGCCTGAGCTGTCATAATGCCACACTATTCGAGATAAAATGTGGAGTCTTTTGCTAAGAAAAATATCAAAATAAGGCATAAATTGAGTAGCAGCCATTAGGTAGAAACTTCCGCTCGTTTTCAGTTTCTTCACGCACAAGTCAAGCCAATCATAACACCATTTTAAATAATCTTCGTCAGTTTCCCATTTGTCCTTATTTCCATTAAAGTTTTTTCCTATGTTATAGGGCGGATCTGCAAAAATTAAGTCAATAGAATTGTTTTCGAGACTTTTCAATACTTCTATGCTATCTCCGCATATTATTTTATGCTCACCGTCGCCAAAGTATTCCATTTGATTTTTTTCCATAAATTATTTGGAAATGAAGTTTTATATGATAATTTATAAAAAAATTAAACATTATGCAAAAATAAGAAAATTTTTTATGGCACCCTTCTAAAAACTGTATAGCTTAAAACTATCTCAATTATAATAAGAATAGCAGCAAGCATTGCAAGTGGAAGAAATTCGTCTCTATATTGACTGAAAACAAGC
>LSQX01403142.1_pt1 | contig 10155 bp, 7 predicted proteins | sample 654561 | NCBI WGS metagenome assembly LSQX01 (sample SAMN04489861, study PRJNA283612) | anaerobic digester metagenome | isolation source: 4 biogas reactors fed with cattle manure at either 37C or 55C with and... | place: Denmark: Kongens Lyngby | collected 2014
AGGTACGCTTTGAAAATCAGATGGGGATTCAGTTAGAGGTTTTTGATGCCCAGACCATGCTTTCCTCCATCAAAATGCAATATATCGCAGCGATATATGAAGTTATCGTTGCAGAAAGAGAACTTACAAAATCCATTGGTTATAAATTAGTTTCGGAGTAAGAGATGAAAAAGAAAAGAATATATCTAATAGTAGCACTTGGGGTCTTGCTGATGATCAGTGCCTGTGGCAAAAAGCAGGATGAATCCAAGAGTTTTGACCAGCTTCACGATGAGTTGGGAATTCCTGTGCGCGTTCAAGAAATTGTGCCCACAGATTTTGAACAATATCTGAGATACAATGCAACGCTCAGTGGAATTCAGGAAACCACCACTCAAGCGATGCTCAGCGACGTTGTGACCGAGATCAAGGTTAAGGTCGGCGACAGGGTAAATAAAGACGATTTGATCCTCACCTTTCCTCAAAATAGCCCCTCTGCACAATATCATCAAGCCAAAACTGCCTTTGAGAGCATTGAGGCAACTCATGCGAGAATGAGCCGCCTGAAAGAACAAGGCGCAATCTCTCAGCAGGATTTTGACAATGTGGATACCCAGTATAAGGTTGCACAGGCAAATCTTGCTTCCAGTGAGCAGATGATCTTCGTTCGCGCGCCCATTAGCGGCGTGGTGACAGATATCATGGTGAATGTCTCAGACCGCACTTATCCGGGACAAAACCTCTTTACGATTAGCTCCACAAATGGCTATAAGGCAGTTATCATGATTCCTGATACAGAGATTTCCCGAGTGAAGAAAGGCGGCACGGTGCGCGCAACCTGGGGAGATGTTTCAATCAATGGAAGAGTGACGGCAATAGCAATGGCTATGGATCCCATGCGCAAGGCTTTCCGCGTGGAAGCAGAGTTTCCCGGATATCGCCAAGACCTTAGTTTCGGCGTGACCGCAGAGGTTGGTATGCTCGTGGCAAGCAAGCAAGACATCTTCGTTTTGGAAAGGCAAAACATAATTCGTCAAAATGGTGAAAACTATGTTTGGCTGGCAAATGATCTGAGCGCAAGAAAAGTGAAGGTGAGTCTCGGACTTAGTGACCTGCTTCGCTATGAGATCACAGAAGGCTTGCAGGAAGGCGATTTGGTGATCACCGAAGGGCTGAAATCAATCAGCGAAGGTGTAAAAATTAGAATTATTGAGGATAAATAAACATGTTTTTAGCAAAACTCTCCATAGACCGCCCCATCTTGGTTTCGATGGCGGTATTGGTCTTTGTGGTGTTTGGCGCCCTTGCCTATTTCGAATTGCCGTTAAATCTCATGCCGGATATGGAATTGCCCTTTGTTTCGGTGGTGACGGTTTATCCCGGTGCGGGACCTCGCGAGGTGGAAACGCAGATTACGAACAAGGTTGAAGAGGCGGCTGCCACAGTTGCACAAATCGACTATATTCAAAGCTTTTCCGTGGAAAATGCGTCCATTGTGATGATTGCCTTTGATCAAAAAAAGGATATTAACCTTGCTAATGCCGAAGTCAAAGACAAGGTTGATGGGATTCTTTCGAGCCTGCCCGATGGGGTGGACAGACCTTCCGTGCAGAAGTTTGACTTCAGTGCATTCCCCTTTATGGACTTGGTGCTTTCCGGCAATATGGACGGGCGTGATCTCTATGAACTCGCCGATGGTCAGATCAAGGAAAGACTTTCTCAGATTCATGGAGTGGCTCAGGTTTCCATCAGTGGTGGCGCAAAACGCGAGATCGACATTGAATTGCCCAATCGTGTGGTCTTTCAAAACACAGTCTCTCCTATGATGCTCAATCAGCTCATCGCTGCGCAAAACTTAGACTTGCCGGCGGGCAGTTTTGACGCGGGAAGCCAGCAATATTCAGTTCGTCTCAAAGGTGAATTTCAAAGCGTGGAAGAGATCGAAAACATGGAAATCCCGACCTATGCCGGTCCCAAGAGGCTGGGAAGCTTGGCAAAGGTTATTGATGGGCATGAAAAGATCTCTCAGCGCAGCATATATTTTAATGCGGCAACCGGACATGAGAGCGACAATATCGTTCGCATTTCCATCACGAAAAGCTCGGATGGTAATGTGGTCAGCATCGCCGAAGACGTGCATAAACTTCTTCCCGATTTGCGTGATGATTTGCCTCCGGAAGCGGGCTTGAATGTGATTCGCGACGATAGTGCCTTCACCAAGGCCACAGTGAGCGACACCATGACGACGATCTGGCTGGGAATCTTGCTCACGGGATTGATCTTGCTCTTGTTCTTACACGATCTCAGGAGCACATTCATCGTGGCGCTTTCTATGCCTATCTCCATGATATCCACCTTTATCTTCTTGAATTCATTGGGCTTTACGCTTAATATGCTTACGCTCACCGGATTTTCCACATCGGTGGGAATCTTGGTGACAAACTCGGTGGTGGTCATCGAAAACATCTTCCGCCACAAGGGTTTGGGTTTGGGCAAAAAAGAAGCGGCGTTCAAGGGAACATCCGAGATCACGATTGCAGTTTTGGCGTCAGCACTTACTAATATCGTGGTGTTTTTGCCCCTTGCTCAGATGAAATCTTTGATTGGAAGTGTGCTCAGAGAATTTGCGCTCACCGTGACTTTTGCCACAATCTTTTCACTGATCGCCTCCTTTACCATTGTGCCCATGCTTTCCTCGATCATCCTGCCTGAAAAGATCAAGCTGGGGAAATTCGGTCAGGTGTTCGATAAATGGTTTGAAGGTTTTGGGCGTGCTTACCAGCGCTTGATGAAGTTTCTCTTGCGCAACAAGAGAACAAGTGTCGGCGTCATGGTTTTCTCTGTCCTCTTGTTTGTGGGCAGTCTTTTCCTCATTCCAAAGCTAGGTTTTGAACTCATGCCGACAATGGACCAAGGTACTGTGAATATCACCATCGAGCTTCCCGAAGGAAGCAATCTCGAAGAGACCGCAAGAGTCGTGAAAGCGGTGAATGATAGAGTCACTAAATATCCCGAGGTGGCGCATGTGGTCAGTAGTATCGGCTCCAGCGGTATGATGTCGCGAGCCACTAATATTGGTGGGTCTGATATCGAGCTCATCCCCAAAAAAGAGAGAAAGCGTAGCACCTTGGATTTGGTGAATGTCGTCACCCACGATCTTGCCGATATCCCGAATGCGCTAATCAAAGTTAGCGGAACTCAGAGCATGGCGATGGGTTCTTCCGGTGTGAGCTTCTATCTGCAAGGACAAGATCAAGAAGTTCTCGAAGAACTGAAGGAAGATGTCATAGAAAAGATTCGTGATATTCCGGGGCTTTTGAACCTTGATAGCAGCTCCAGACCGGGTGTCACCGAGCTCACATTATATCCAAAACGCGATAAATTGGCTCAGATCGGTGCAACGGTCTATGAACTCGCAATCGGCTTGCGCAGCAGCATCGAAGGCATGGTTGCGACCTATCTCCGTGAGGGTGGAAATCAATATGATATCCGTGTCACCCTGCCGGAAGAGGACTATAATCATCCCGATAAGATATTGAACATGAATGTTCTCGTGAATGGACAAAACTATTTGCTCTCGGAGCTTGTGGATACGGATTTTGCACCGGGCATACATCGCCTCATCCACATCGATAGGTTTAAATCCATTGAGATCACCGGAGACGCAGCAAAAGGATATACCACGGGAAATATCAATGCGGAAATCACGCGCAGACTTGGGGAAATCAGATTTCCCAGTGGCTATGAGATTCGCATGGGACAGATGTCAAGAATGTTGGATGAAACAATTTTTGATATGATTAGAACTTTCGTAATCGCTGTTTTATTGACCTATATGCTTCTTGCGGCGATCTTGGAAAGCCTTACTCAGCCGCTAATTATCATGTCAACAGTGCCGCTTGGACTCATCGGCGTGGTGCTTGCTTTGTTCATTTCCGGAACGGCAATTAACATCATTTCTATGCTTGCAATAATAATGCTTGTTGGCATTGTCGTAAATAACGCTATATTAATATTAGACCATGTGAACATGAAGCGTAAAGAAGGAATGAACTCGCGTGATGCACTATTGGAAGCGGGAATGTTGAAGCTGAAACCGATTATTATGAGCACTTTGTCGATCGTTATCGGAATGCTGCCTATGGCTTTGGGTATAGGTCCCTCCGGACGAGAGATGAGAATGTCTATGGGAATAGTTTCCATCGGTGGAATAGTTGTCTCGACCCTGCTTGCCCTTATTGTGATCCCTGCGTTCTATTACCTGACTACGCATAATGATAAGAAAAACAAGGAGATTACACAATGAAAAGGACGATCAAACTCGTTAGCGTTTTGATGCTGTTTGTCATGGTGACAATTAGCGTCTCGGGTTGCTTTGGAAACTTTGCAGCCACAAGAAAGGTCTATACTTTTAACGAAGGCTTTGGTGACAAATGGATGAATCAAGTCATGTTTTATGTTCTGAGCTGGATTCCGGTCTATAGTCTCGCCAGCTTTGCAGACGTTGTTTTGTTCAATACCATTGAGTTCTGGACAGGAAACAACCCCATGGCTATGGGCGAAAACGAAGAAGTCATCAAATATGCAACCCACGATGGAAAAGATCTTAAGATCATTATCCGTCAAAACGAAGTGATGCTCGAAGATATGACCAAGCCTGGTGAAGAAATTGCACTTCGCTATAAACCATTTGAAAAAGCATGGTATATGGAAAATGAAGAAGGCGCAGTTAAGATCGCTACTCTCAAAGATGGCAGCGCAGAATTCTTCAACCAGAGTGGAAAGGTCGTGAGCTTCGCAAATATCCAATAGGAAAGGAAAGACAATGATAGACAGAGAAAAACTCGAATCTGTGCTGGATAAGGTTCGCCCTGCAATCCAAGCAGATGGTGGCGATGTTGAACTTGTCAACATCCGCGAAGATAATGTGGTGGAAGTTCGCCTCCAAGGCGCCTGCGTTGGCTGCCCTATGGCTACTCTCACCCTCAAAGCCGGGATCGAAAGAATCGTGAAGGAAGAGATTCCTGAAGTTGTGGAAGTTATCTCGGTGTAAGCACACTCCTTAGCTAAACATAAAAATCCCCCTGCAGTTTCGGCTGAGGGGGGATTTATTTATTGGGTCTAAATATATAAGATTGATTAAAGCTTGAATTGCACGCCTACGTTGAAGGTGGATATTACTTCGCTTTTACCTTTGATCCTGCCATCTTTGTTAGTGTCTTGATAGGTTTCTCTATAGACGAGCACTAAGCTAACTGAGTCCGATATGTCATAAGCAATGCGTCCTAACAGAGAGGCGGCTTCATTGCGAGGGTGTTTGAAATTGATGTATCTTGTGTGAACTTGACTGTAATAGATTCCTGCTTCCTCAAGATTTGGGATGAAAGAAGGGGTGATCGTGAAGCTCGACCACAGCGACTGTCCAATGGTCTTCTTGCTGGAATACATGTCTTGATATCCAGCCTTTAAATAGGCGAAATCAGCGATGTTTGCGCGAATGAAGCCATACCATCCCACAGAGGAATGAGCGTCGTTGAATAGGTTTTCTTTGGGAGTCAAACCATAGTTTTTGTAGTCTATATCTGGGTTATCGCTCCTGCTTATGGTGGTGTAGAGTTGTGAACGCTGCTCGTCATAAAGTCTGTCAAAAAAGCCGGGCACAAAGCCGTCTGAAAATGCTCTCATCTCAAGCTTGGCATCAAAGATGAGGAACTTTGCCCCAAAACCGGGGAAGATCATGCCTTTGCCATGGTTTTTGATTATGGCAAATTCACCGTAATGTTGCAAGATCAATTGGTCGGTATCGACAAGGGGTAGCCTGTAGTAAGCGCTGCCGATATACAAGGGCTTCGCCTTTTCTATCTTGGCAGCTTGATCTTGGACGATTTGCCAGTTGAAAGCGGTGGAGTCCGCTCCAGCGGTGATCCCCGGATATGTCTCGTCAACATAAGGGTTTATGCTGGGATGGTCAATGAGACCGGTGCCGTTTATATCAACATCGATATTATCCGGGATACCGTCGTTATCGGAATCCAGCCAATATCTCTTGTCGTGGGGGAACTTGTCATAAACATCAGGGATTTTGTCGCCATCTGAATCAAGAAACTTTGCAAATTGATCGCGGTCAACGCCGAAGTTTAGCCCAATCTCGATGTCGCTGAGATAGGGAGTGCTCATCGTGCTGAATGGCTTGATGTGGGCAGAAGCTGCAAGTATCTCATTCTTATAGATGTTATGAGTGAAGAGTTCACCGCCGATGCCGAGCACGGGGATGTTGAATCCCACCTGAGCACCAACGTTTTTCACCTCGGGATAGCGGGTCATATTTGTATAGTTATCAAAGATCAAACCATTGCCCAGTGAGTAGCTGGAAAAGCAACCGGCCTTGAAATATATGGGGTCCTGACGATTTGCATAGCGGATGAAAGCGATCTTGTCGATATAATCTTGCCAATGCTCCCAATCCTCTTTGCGAAGGGAACCATTGGGGGCAAGAAGAAAGTCTAAGTCCAAGCCAAAACCAAACTTGCCGATATTGATCTCAGGCTTTAAACGAAGCTGGGAATAAGTTATACCATTGCGGGTGATTGTGCCGACATTGCCGCTAAATCCCCACTCCATGCTGTCTGTGTCTTCAAAGAACTCGTCTTCGCTAAGATCACCCGGGATGGTCGGGATCAACATCGACATCTGAGCGAAGATCAGCAAGGGACAGACAAGCAAAGTCAATAACAGTAATCTCTTCATTATTACCTCCATATAAGGCAAAGACAATTTGGCTAATGCCTGATCATTTGTCAAGCATTATTACGGACTTTTGTGGCTCTATCGGCGTGTTTTGTGCACACTTATCCACTCTTCTGATTACTACTGATTCTCAATGCGGGTCATCTCTTTTAAACAAGAGCCTTATTTTAAGGTGCTATATTGCTTTGCGTTTCCCGTATAAGAGCTTTTGATCTGATCTCCTCTGATCATGGCTCGGATGCCGAAGAAGAAAGCGGTTCCCGTGATCAAAGCAGATAATCCATCGGCAAAAGGTGCAGCGTAGAGCAATCCGTGCAATCCCCAAAACCTTGAAAAGACGATGATTGCCGGGATGAGCAAGAGCACCTGTCGGGTGAGCGTGAGCGTCATTGCTTTCAGCGGTCTCCCCGTTGCTTGGAAGAAGTTTGCTCCCAAGATCTGCAATCCCACCACAGGCAGCGACCAGAACCAAGTTCTGATTGCATATTTGCCGAGTGCGAGCACTTCCGGCTCACGATTGAACATCGCCACAATCTGGGCAGGGAAGAGCCTCGTGAGCATCCATCCCGTGGTGACGATGATGGTGGCGACTATTATCGCCTGTCGCTCTGCAGAGATGATCCTATCATACTTCTTTGCTCCGAAGTTAAAACTGACAATAGGCTGCACACCTTGATTGAGTCCCGTAAGCGGCATGAGCAATAAAGTCTGCACGCTGTTGACCACACCCATGACAGCCACTCCGACATCTCCGCCATACATGAGTAAACTCTTATTGAGTATGACGTTTAGGAGGCTATTAGCTGTTTGCAAGGAGAAACTGGGCAGTCCCAGAGCAGCGATCTTGCCGACGATTGCCGAGCGCGGAATCATATACTTGAGCTTGATGCGATGAGGATTGCTCTTAATCAGGAAGTTTGCAACAATCCAAGTCATGGAGATTGCCTGCGAGATGATGGTAGCCAACGCAGCGCCTGCCATGCCCATCTTAAATCCAAAGATGAAGATGGGGTCAAGGATGATATTCGTTCCAGCGCCCACAAACATCGTCACCATCGCAAGTTTGGGCTTTCCATTTGCCCTCATGAGATGATTCATCCCCGTGCTCGTCACCTGAAAGATAGAGCCAAAGAAGATGATCTCCATATATGCTTTGGAATAGGGGAGAACCTCTTCACTCGCACCAAATAGCCTGAGCAGAGGGTCATGGAAAAGCAATCCCACAACAGAAAAGAACAGCCCCATGAGCAGCAACATGGCGAAGGTGTTTCCCAAGACTTTATCAGCTTCTTCGTGATTCTTTTCCCCCAATTTGATCGCAAAAAGAGTAGCACCCCCGATGCCGAAAAGCAAAGCTCCAGCAAGCTGTAAAATCATGATGGGAAAGCCGACCGTGATGCCGGCAAGCCCGTTTGAACCTATATCCGGCGCATTACCGATATAGATGCGATCGACCACATTATACAGCGCACTCACCACCATGCCGATGATTGCCGGCACCGAGAATTGGCGCAGGAGTGTGGATGTTTTCTCAGTTCCTAAGGGGTTTTCACGCTCAATCATCGCTTCCCCCGAGTTTCTTACACAACTCTATAGATTCCACCTTCTTGACCATCTTTTCCAAGACTTCAAACATGGTTTCAACGCTTTCTTGATCGATGCCTTCGGTGAGAAAGTTTGTCCAATTCACCAGTTGCTCACGGACTCCCTCTTCCATGCGACGCGCATATTCAGTGACGATAATGATATTTGCACGCCTATCTTGCGGGTTTCTCATGCGGCTCACATAGCCCTTGTTTTCCAATGATCTAAGAGCATTTGCCGTCGCCGCCTTATCGATGGCAAGTCGCGTGGACAGCTCTTCTTGTGAGATGCCGTCTTTTCTATAAAGGCTGATGATGAAAGCCAGTTCTGACGCGGTGAGATTATATTCTTTCAGCGCAGCATCGAGATAGGCTTGATTTCGGCGATACAGGACTGATACCAGTCTGCCAACACTTTTACTCATTTATATCCTCAAAATATTAATCTTCATAATCAGCCCTTTAAATAAAGACATCGTTGTCTTGTCAACTATTATCTGCCCGAAAGCTGATATAAAGACACAAACAGCGATTTTGCTTGACATCTCAACTATATTATTTAAACTGCCCTGAGTTAAGCAAAGCTATAAATAACAAATATTTGGCAAAAGTGCGTGATGGATATTTTCGCTCCCCCCGCTTTTGCTTTTTATATTTTAATAGAAGGAGTTTATTTGGACTTATTTGCATTCCTATCTCACGGCGAGCGCTGTGATGCAGATTGAGCCATAAAAACAGCTACATCAATGAAAGAAAACAAGATATATGTCTTAGAGAGGATGCCCATCCTCAAAGCGATCATGAACCTGGCTATCCCCAGCGTTCTAAGCATGTTAGTAAGCGTGATATACAATCTTACCGACACCTTTTTTATCGGTAAGTTAAACGATCCATTTCAGGTTGCCGCAGTTTCGATCTCGCTGCCTCTTTTCACCCTTCAGATGGCGATGGCGGGAGTGTTTGGCGTTGGCGGCGGCAGCTATCTTTCCCGACTTTTGGGCAGCAAAGACATGGAAAAGGCAAAGAATACTCTTGCCACCTCAGTCTTTAGTTCTGCCGTGATTTCCGTGATTTTGGGCGTGATGGGAATCATACTCATCCCACAGTTTCTCAAGGCTGTCGGCGCCAGCGGCGAGACCACGATACACGCTTATAACTACATGCTCTACATCCTCATAGGCAGCCCCTTCATCCTCATCAAATTTGCCTTGCTCCAACTGGTTCGAGCCGAAGGCGCAGCCAAGGAAGCGATGATTGGACTCTTCATCGGCACAGGTGCAAACATCGTTTTAGACCCACTCTTCATCTTTGTTTTCAACATGGGAGTCACCGGCGCAGCGATCGCAACCGTCTTGGGCAACGCTCTCGGCACGGCATATTACCTATGGTTCTACTTGTCCAAACGAAGCCTCGTCCCCCTATCATTCAGCCATCTAAAGCTACGCTGGAGCTGCTACAAAGAGATATTCACGATCGGCATCCCCGCCTCGCTTTCACAGGTGATGATGTCTGTGGGAAACACCGTGAGCTATCGTCTTGCCAGCGACTATTCGGATATCCATGTAGCCGCGATGGGCGTCGCTTCACGCATTTTCACCATCCCGACCTTCGTCTTTTTGGGGGTTTCCATCGGAGTTCAAGCCCTCATCGGCTATAACTATGGTGCAAAGAACTTTGAGCGCATGAAACAAGCCATGAAAAGTGCCGTAATCATCTCACTGAGCATCAGCGCATTTATGACGATTCTCTTCGTGCTATTTTCCAAAGAGCTCATCCTCATCTTCATCAAAGACCAAGATATCATTAAATATGGCACGCAGATTCTTCATGCCTACACCTATGCCAT
>LSQX01073143.1_pt1 | contig 10154 bp, 10 predicted proteins | sample 654561 | NCBI WGS metagenome assembly LSQX01 (sample SAMN04489861, study PRJNA283612) | anaerobic digester metagenome | isolation source: 4 biogas reactors fed with cattle manure at either 37C or 55C with and... | place: Denmark: Kongens Lyngby | collected 2014
TACGCTCTTTAAGCAAACGGGAGAAAATATCATAGGCACGTTCTCCACGGCTAGTTTATCCAACTACTACTGGTACCAGATTGTTGTGTATAGTTTCGATCTTAATAATAGAAACTCCTTTTCGATAAGCAACAAGTGCTGCTTTCCCATAATTCTAAGCTTATACTACTAATCCTCTTCGTCTGGCGCTTATGCGTCTGCGTCTTCTTCGTCGTGATCGTGATTGCAGTTTTCGTCATGAACGTGCTCATGGTCGTGATCGTGATCGCAGTTTTCGTCGTGGACGTGCTCATGCTCGTCCTCCGCCTCCGGCTCCGGCTCAACATCAGTCGCCACGCTCCACTCACGCAGAAGTTCGACCAATTTCTCACTTCTTACCTGGTGCTCAAGACGTTCTCTGCTCTCTTCGGCATCAAGATATTTTTCCTCATACTCCTCAACAGAAATCTGTGCCTGTTCAGCAAATCTTGCGATCAAAGCGTCGACTTCTTCATCTGATGCTTCCGGCTTTACTTCTTGTTCAAGTGCATCCAGCGTATAAGCTAAAACCAGATTTTTACGAGAAGCAGGAGCCATTTGTTGGCGTACGCCGGCCAGTGTCTGTCCGGAATAAGCTAAGAAATCTTCATAGCGCATGCCATACATTTCAAACTGCTGGCTTTGACGCTGAATTTCTCTCTCGACGTCGTCTTCAACGAGGAAGTTTGAGAGTACAACCTCACTGTTTGCAGCGATTTTCTCTACGATATTCCGCTCAAAAACCCGATCAGCCTGTTCGGCTGCTGCTTTTTCCAGCTCCTCACGCAACTCGGCTCGGTATTCTTCAAGAGTATCGCTACTCTCACTTACGTCTTTGACAAAGTCGTCATCAACTTCCGGTAATTCCGTGTAGGTTGCAGCCTTTACTTTAACTTCAAAGACTACTTCCTGACCTGCCAGATCTTCTGCCTGATATTCTTCAGGGAAGGTCAATGAGAGGTCGAACTCGTCGCCGACGTTTTTGCCGACAATGCCTTCTTCAAATCCAGGAATAAAGGTGTTGCTTCCCAGTTCGAGATCGTAATCTTCTGCAGTACCGCCCTCGAAAGGAACATCATCTTTCTTGCCGACATAGTCGATAGTAACAGTGTCGCCGTTTTCAAGTGCGCGCTCAGCTACCGGAACTTGTCTGGCAACCTTTTCCTGCGCTTCTTTAATTTTGGCATCAATTTCTTCTTCGCTAAGTTCGACTTCCGGACGATATGCTTCAATACCTTTGTATTCGCCCAATTTGACTTCCGGCTTCAACGCAAATCTGACTTCCAGAACGAGCCCTTCGTCTCCGCTGATGCTGACAAGATTTACTCTCGGCTCTGAAAATGGTTGCAAATCATGCTCTTTCAAAGCTTCTTCATAAGCGCCGGGGAAGGCATGATCGATCGCATCGTCATACAAGATTCCTTCACCATAATGGTTTACTACGATCGGATAGGGGGCTTTACCTTTGCGAAAACCCGGAACTTGGAAGTAACGCTTACTTCTGTGGTAGGCGCTTTCCAGTGACTTCTTAAATTCCTCTGCGGGAACCTCAATATTTAGATAAGCAACTCTGTCTTCTTTTTGTTCAAATGTCGACGGCATTGGTCGTCCTCCTCTATATTTTGACTATATTAATACTTTACAAGCTTAAGCATTTTAACACAATAATGCTTTGACTTCTTCTCTTGGTGCCTTAGTTACTAGAGGACATTTATCTGAACTGAAAAACAACTTTATTAAGCGCCTAAGTATCGCTGTTTGCTACTTTGCAGACGTTACATAAGTTTCCTTCGTTGAAGCGAAAAGCCGAGCATGTTAATATGTACCTGCCTGAGATGGATGGCGCTCTCATTTTTGGACCACCGTTTCTTAAAGGGGAGTCCGAGTTGACGTGGAATGTGAATATGCCTGCTTGCAGGAAATTCTAAGACCACCGCAGGGCACCCACCTGGTTATAAATAGCTGGGTATCAAAAAGGGAGTCCGCCATTTCAGGTATTTTTTGCTGTTTACAAATTGTTGGGCACAAAGCCCGCAGTATTATTAATAAAGAATCAGGGAGGCTCTATGCGTATTTACAACACCGCCAATCGTAAAAAGGAAGATTTGGTACCGCTGGAAGAAGGACATTTTAAAATTTATGCCTGTGGACCTACTGTTTACGATTTGATGCATCTGGGAAATGCGCGCCCCATTATCACCTTCGACACACTGCGTCGTTATCTTAAATATAAAGGTTACAAAGTGACCTACGTGCAAAATTTCACCGACATTGACGATAAGATGATTGCCCGTGCTAGACAGCAAGGGATCAGCGTCAAAGAATTGGCTGATAAAATGATCGCAGAATATTTTCATGATGCCGATAGTCTCAATGTGGTGCGGGCTGATGTTCATCCCCGTGCAACAGATTCAATCCCCGGAATCATCGACCTTATTTCGACTCTCGAAGAGAAAGGTCATGCTTATGTGGCTGACGACGGAGTCTATTTTGAAGTCGCTTCTTTTGAAGATTACGGCAAGCTGTCCCACCATAAGCTGGAAGATCTGGAAGAAGGCGCCAGCGAACGAGTAAGCGATGTTGAAGGCAAACGCAGCGCTCTTGATTTCGTCCTCTGGAAATTCAAAAAGGAAGGCGAACCTTCTTGGGATAGCCCCTGGGGCGAAGGCCGACCGGGCTGGCACATTGAATGTTCCGCCATGAGTCAAGAAAATCTAGGTAGCACCATCGATATTCACAGCGGTGGTGTCGATCTGGTTTTCCCACATCACGAGAACGAGATCGCTCAAAGCGAGGCCGCCAGCGGTGAACCTTTTGTCCGCTATTGGATGCATAACGGTTTCGTCAATGTGAATCAGATTAAGATGTCTAAATCTAAGGGTAATTTTTTCCTGCTGCGCAATCTGGCGGAGCTTTATCCTTATGAGATAATCCGCTACTACATTCTGCAGTCGCACTATCGCATGCCGATAAACTTCTCGCTCACTGACGATGAAGGCGAGGACAGCCCGCTTGATGCTGCTGTCACCAGCTATCGCCGGATTCGCACTTCACTGCAGACGCTCGAGTTTGCAGCTGAAACTGCGCCGGAAGAAGGCGACAAAGAGACCGATCAGGCTTTGGAGGAAGCTATTGCAACAGGTAGACGTGAATGGACCGAAGCCATGGACGATGACCTCAACACTGCTGATGCTATCGCTGCCATCTTTGATTTGGTCCGGGCTGCGAATACCGCAGCGGCCAGTGAACAGGCCTCTTCTGCACTGCTCTTAGATGCCCGTGAAACGATCATCGAGCTCTGCCATATTCTGGGTCTGAAACCGGACGAGCAGGAAGAGCTCGTTATCCCTGCCGAAGTGAAAGAATTAGTGGAGAAGCGCACGCAGGCTAAGCAGGATCGTGATTTTGAAAAAGCCGACCGCATCAGAGATGAGATCGCCGAACTCGGCTTCAGGCTGGAAGACACGCCTCAGGGAGTGCACATCCACTTGCTGGAAGACTAGTTGGAGTTTTTCATTGAAAAAAACAAAAAGACTTGCAGGAAAATATGAAGTCAAAGATAAAAAGGCTTTAGGAAGCTGCATACCTACATTCCACATCGACGAACCCAGCTACAGTCCCATCGACAAACTGCAGCTTTTTGACTATCCAATTTCAACTCTAGCTTGGATCGGCGATGCAGTCTACGAGTTGGAAATCCGTATGGCTTTGGCTAAACAAAGCGAGGCACCCGCAGGTGCACTTAACCAAAGGGCAATCGGGATGGTCAGCGCCAAAGGGCAGGCAGAACTCTTGGGAGTATTGCTAGAAGAAGATGATCCCGCTCAGTTAAGCACAGGTGAAAGGGGACTTTTGCAAAGGGCACGCAACTACCACAGCAAAAGCATCTCCAAAGGAGCGGAACAGGCTGATTATCGTTCCGCAACTGCTTTGGAAGCGTTAATTGGAGCACATATACTGGCCGGGAACACGGACCGTGTTGCTGAGCTCATTCGCTGCGGTTTGCAGGATAACGCTTAATTCGAACGTAAGACTTTAAACCGAAGTATGGTTTTTTCAGAAAGGTAATATCCCCGTGACGCGAGAGAATAATCGCAGTAAGCAGAAGAGACAGTCTGAAATTCAACTGCCCCCCGGAGAGCAGATAGAAGGGCGCAATCCCTTAGAGGAAGCCCTGCGAGCCGGTCGCAAGATCAGGCAGCTTTATATCTTGAATAAGGCGACAAAGACTTCTCAGACTGATCCTTTAAGCTTATTGGCCCAGCAAACTGAAGCCACCGGAGCTAACGTTTCCTATGTTGATAGGGCAACGCTGGATTCGATTGCGATCTCAAACGCCCACCAAGGCGTTATTGCAATGGTAGAAGAATACGAGTACGCAGATCTGGATGAGGTGCTGCGAGCTGAAGAAAAAGCCGGTACTTCGCCTTTTCTCATATTGTTAGACAATCTTCAAGATGCTCATAATCTGGGTGCAATTTTGCGTATCGCTGATGGCGCCGGGGTCAGTGCTGTAGTAATCCCCAAGCATCGTTCCGTCTCTCTCAATGCTGTTGTGGCCAAAACCTCTGCCGGTGCGATTGAATATGTTCCAGTCTGTCAGGAAACCAATCTGACTCAGACAGTACTGCGGCTCAAAGATGAGGGTTTTTGGGTTTTTGGCACGAGCGATGCTGCGCAGGACAAGTATTATGATGTTGACTGGAAAGGCAAGGTTGCTCTGGTCATCGGTAGTGAAGGCAAAGGAATCGGAGAAAAACTCCTACAACACTGCGATTTTCAGATTACGATTCCGCAACACGGTAAGATAAATTCTCTCAACGCTTCCGTCGCTTGCGGCATCATTACTTTTGAGGCAATGCGACAGCGAGGTTCCTGATGGCTGATAAGATTCAAGAACGCGATCTGAAGCTCTGGCGTCTCAGCAAGGCTGATGATGAAGATGCCACTGCTGAATTATTGCGTCTTTACAAAGGTCTGGTGCGCAGTGTTGCCCAGCCCTTTTTTCTTCAGGGGGGCGAAAAGGACGATCTACTTCAGGAAGGGATGATCGGGCTTTTACAAGCTATTCAGCAATATGATCCTGCTCAAAACACGAAATTCCGCAGCTTTGCGCGCCTAGTCATACAGCGGTCAATGTTGGATGCTGTGCGCTCCGCTTCACGTAGGCGACATGAACCGTTGAACCGCTCAATTTCTCTGGAAACCGAGGTCACTGACTCTGAATCGGATTCTCAGCTTGTTCTGGCTGACACTTTGGAGGACGACGCTCCACCTCCGGATCAGGAACTAATCTCTATGGAGCAGCTTGAAGGCTTCCTCGCTTTCATGCAAAATAATCTTAGCGAACTGGAACTGGACGTTGTTGCCGGTTTGCGCCTGGGCCTCACTTATCAGGAGATAGCCGAAAGGTTGGGACGCAGCACCAAGAGTGTAGATAATGCCATTCAGCGGCTGCGCGCGAAAATTAAGGATTACAGAAAGGAAGAAGGCCATGACAGCTCCCACTAGAGCACGCTATCTTAAACGAAGTCGCTGGATCAGCTTGGCGTTTCTTCTGGTCTTTACTGTGTCAGTATTCTTGCTCAGTGGCTGCAGCCTGCTGGATTTTGTCGCCTCGGACAGGCCTGTCGTAGAGGAAGAAGAGGAACTATTCATAAAGCCTGAAAATGGCGAATACTTAAATGAAGTCGAAAGTGTCCGCACTTTAGTTCTAGCGATAAATAACACTGACAAAATCGAGTCTATCTGGCAGCACATCCCCACACGGCAGCGCAATGAAATCAGCTTATCTTCATTTGCCAGCTATGTACGGATCCTAAATCAGGTCTTACAAAACAATGTGGTTTCTTTTTCAGAAGCAAGCAGCGATGAAACCGAAGCCTTACGTATAAATATTTCGCGCTCCATACCGGGGCTGACCGCTGAAGCTGATAGAAGCTCGTTCTGGTACTTGAACTCGCAGGGCAGCAATAATCAGCAAGAGAGATTTGTTATCAGCGTTAACCATACTCCGGAAGGAGTACCCTATTTTTCCGCAGACTGGGTAGCTAAACAATCTTTCCTCTACGACTATATACGTCTTTACTTTAGCGCACTGGAAGAAGAGAACTCGGCGGCTTTATTTGATCTGCTGCATCAGCAGCAGAATCCGAATCTGAGTAGCTACGAGCAAGCGATTCGGAGTCGCGTGTCGGGCCTGCTGACTTTTTATGAAGAATTCAGCGATATGCAGTTGCGTTCATACCGCATAGCTGAACTAATGCCCGGTAACGCACGGGTGATACAGTCCAATCTACCTAGCGGCAGTGGAAGTCGCACCGTTGCTTTCCGGGAGAACAATTCGGTAATTAGCGTGAGCGAGAGAATCCCGCAAAACCTTGATCTTGAAGATACAGAGGTTCATCTCAACGAATTTTTCAGTTTCAGACTAGAAAGCATTGGACGTAGATTGTCATCTTCAAGTTCGATCCCCACCCTGGGTATCCCCTTGGATATCAGGTATCTGAATGAAGATGAAGAGGAAGATGAAGATCTGCCCGAAGTCACACAAGGCAGAGAGGTAAATTTCCGGGTCACTTGGCCGGGCATTCAGATTGATGCCTTCGGCTCCTTCGATACAGAGATGCTGACCTTTGACGGAATTATCAAGCAGATCGATCTCTTCTACAGTGACTATGAAACGGGCAGCGGACTTAGTGTGGGTGATCCGATTAATTACCTCTACATCAAGTATCCCTTTGCCCGAGAAAATGATTATCTGATACGCGGCGAGGATGACGGAATCGGTCTTACCCTTGCCGTGCAGGTGGAATCTGATCATATCGCCAGACTTTCTATCTTGTCAGATGAGGCTGCATTGCCATAAGGAGCCTATGCCTGAACTTCCTGAAGTAGAAACTATTCGCCAAAGTCTCTCTCCTCTTTTGCTCTCGTGCGAAGTCAAAGAGATAGAAATGTTCTGCCCTGAGGTCGTAATCCAATATGGAGACGCCCCTGTCCTGAACACGTTCATTTTCGACCTACGTCGGCGCGGGAAATATCTGCTGCTGGACTTGAGTAAGGATCGAAGCGTATCTCAGCATGTGTCCACAATTATGGTCCACTTTCGTATGACGGGTAAGCTGCTCTATAAAGATAGCTTCGAAGAGGCAGCGAAGCATACTCACGTTCGCTTCCACTTGTCGGATGAGTCCGGTGAAAAGCGGTATCTGGACTTCAATGACGTGCGCCGTTTCGGTCGGGTGTGGTTGCTCCCTCCCGGTGGAGAAAAATTGGATCCCGGGTTTTCGCGACTGGGCCCCGAGCCGTTGAGTGCGGAATGGACGGCGGCAAACTTCTTTAGCCAAATTAAGCGACGTCCGCGTAGCACTGTAAAAGCGCTTCTCCTTAATCAGGAGGTTGTTGCCGGTGTAGGTAATATCTATTGCGATGAGGCTCTATTCCGGGCGGGCATACATCCTGCTAGTCGTAACGAATCTTTATCTGAGTCGGATGCCCTGAGACTGCAGGAAGCTGTGCGTGAAGTCATCGCCGAAGGCATCGGACATAAGGGCACTAGCTTCAGCGATTATGTGGATGGGCTTGGTAATAGCGGCCATTTCCAATTACAGCTGAAAGTCTTCCAACGAGAAGGTGAAGCTTGCCATGTCTGCGGTTCTGAGATCGAGAAGATCCGTGTCGCGGGCCGCGGCACTCACTTCTGCCCCGTCTGTCAGCCTCTCGAAAAAAAAGATTGACAAAATGAATCTTGCAGGCTACTATATTAAAGCTGCATGTACCTGTAGCTCAATTGGATAGAGCGTCTGACTACGGATCAGAAGGTTCCGGATTCAAGTTCTGGCAGGTACGCCATAAAGAAAGCCCCTGAAACGACAAGGTTTCGGGGGTTTTTGTTTTTAAAGACTTTCTACATCCACCGCTCTAACATCCACATAGGTCAATGCTTCGGTAGTAGTAGCGCTATGATTCACAGTCACGCCGTCAAGACTGAGCTGTAGCAGTTCTTGTCGCAGCCATTCTCTCTCTTCTTCGCTGGGGAAATCCTTGAAAATCCAATCGCCGTAGCGTATCAGGAGATCCGCGATGGGCTCATCGCGGATATCTACAATTTCAAAAATATGCGTCTGCGGTTCATAACCCCAAGCTTCAAGGAGTTCCGCCAGTACGTGTGCGTGTTCATTGCCGAAAGCTTTCTCGTAACCATGAACCTTGGCGTAGAGTTTCTGAAACAATGGTTCAATTCGCTGCAAGTGATTAGAGAAGAAGAAGCCTGCGCGGGAAGCTGTCAGCATTTTCTTCACGTTGGCTACTGAGTTGAGAGCGGGAGTCTTGAGTGCCATGACCAGATCAAATTGTTTGATCCAGCCTCGTTCAGCCAGGTCGATTTCCTCCCAGGAGGAACGGACGAGCTCGTACTTATTTTGGGGCCAAGAAGCGGCTGTTAAACTTTGCTCGGCTTTTTCCAACATCTTGTCGGCGATTTCTACACCGACAACTTTCTCTGCACCGGCCTCTAGAGCTAGCAAAAGATAGCGCCCGGATCCGCAACCTACATCTAGCATGTGAGCATCCTGCAGTGTCATGAACTGATCTAGGTAGGAGAAACTGTTTATCTGCTTCTCCTCCGGCAGTGCCGGGAAGCCGGCCGCGCGTCTATTCCAGCGCTCGCGCAGTTCCGCGAGATCGCTCTCTTTCTCTTCAACCTTTTTTTTCAGCTCATCAATGTTCATCCACAATACCTATACAATGTTTTTATAAAATTCGGTCACAATCATCTGTATGCTTAGTCTATAATACCTTTTACAGCTAAGGAGGCAAAGGAATGAATAGTGACACCATCTCTCGTCTCGATGATTGGCGCTTTCGAAATAAGGGCCGCCTACTACTTGTTATTGCGACTCTCTTCTGGATGGGGCTTTACACATATCCTTCTCTCCTGACTCCGTATCTTGAAGATGTTGGCGCAAGCTTAACTCAGGCGGGTCTTATTCTGGGTGGCTATGGTTTCACGCAAATGATTCTTAGGTTGCCGCTTGGTATTTGGTCTGATTTTTTGCAAAAAAAGAAGGTTTTCGTAATCGCAGGGTTGGCTTCCGCACTCATCAGTGTCCTAGGTCTGATGTTGACGCAGGAAATCTTTTTGATTTTCATCTTCCGAGCCTTAGGCGGAGTGGCTGCGGCTTTCTGGGTGCAGATGTCCGCACTATATATGAATTATAATGTTGAAAACAGTACGGCAGCGGTCAGCCATCTGGGCCTTGTCAATAGTGGAGGTACGATTATCGCTACTTTCATCGGTGGTCAGGTAATTGCGCGCTTGGGCTATCAGAGTGGTTTCGGGCTCGGAGCTATCTTCGCAGGAATGGGGCTTGTGCTTTGCTTTTTCTTGCCTGAAGATAAATTGGCGCCGAACGAGGAAGTGGCAACTGCAAAGTCTGTGCTCGAAGGATTAAAGCTCAGTATCAAAAACCAAGGATTGATCTGGGGTTCCATCTTCGCTGCGGTCTCACAGTTTCTTACCTACTCCAGTGCACAGGGCTTCGTACCGCAATATGCGTCCAACCACGGCGTGTCGGCCTCGCAAATAAGTATCATGGTCACAATTAACACCATCGCTCGTTTTATTGCAATTGTTTTGGTGAGTAGGATTTTGCTGCGCTATTTTCGGCCAAAACAGATACTTCTTGTAAGTATGTTGATCAACGCCTTTTTGCTCTTCGCTATACCTTTGGCACAGAGCTATATGTCCTTAGTTATTATTATGTTTCTTCTAGGTCTGGTTTCTGCCACTCAGATGACATATTTCATGGATGCTGCAATCAGTCACATGCCTGCTGAACGCAGGTCTACTGCAGTCGGTTTCTATCAAGCAGCATACGGAATCGGTATGGTAGCCGGGCCTACACTTACAGGAGCCATCGCTGATGTATCTACTCTCTCCTCAGCCTTTCTTGTCGCCGGATTCATCGGCTTGCTGGCAGTTGGGCTGATGGCTTGGAAGCTGCCGGATCGGGCAGCGATTCAGAGTTGAGAAAACAACTTGCAGAGGGACAATCTACCTCGCTCGTCGGTTGCAGAGTTCTAATATCCGTACAATCCTTTTGCCGCTTTCGAAAAGGAGCGGGCCAACATTT
>LSQX01236530.1_pt1 | contig 10154 bp, 6 predicted proteins | sample 654561 | NCBI WGS metagenome assembly LSQX01 (sample SAMN04489861, study PRJNA283612) | anaerobic digester metagenome | isolation source: 4 biogas reactors fed with cattle manure at either 37C or 55C with and... | place: Denmark: Kongens Lyngby | collected 2014
AGTTTTATATTCTTCCATATCATAAACAATTTCAAAGCAAAAATAAGGTAAAACATCTACAAGGTTCGATATAAATCCTTTAATAATTTCAGGTCTATCGGAATGTAATCTAATTCTTCTAATCAAATTTTCTTTGTCATAACTAGTTATACCAAATAAAAAATCAGCATTACCTTCTCTTAATCTTTCAACTGGATCATAAGCCATGTTTTCACCTCGTTTAATTAAATATCTATAATAACATAAATGTTTTAAAAAGCATACATAAATTTAATTTAATAAGGTACAATAATTATAGGTGATAACATGGATGTTGATATTAGATCATACATTAAAGATAATTTTAAAGATGCAAGTATAGAAGACATAAGAGAGAGCATTGAAGAATCAGTTAGCAAAGATGATGAAGTAACATTACCTGGTTTAGGTGTATTATTTGAACTCTTATGGAAGAATAGTGATGAAGAATGTAAAGAAAAAATGCTAGACATGCTAGCATCAAATTTCAAATAATTATTTATTACGTAATATCCCTTTTAATTTTGTTTCAACATCATTAATAATATTATTAAACAAGACATTGACCTCATTATCGGTTAATGTTTTATTTATATCCATAAAAGTAAGTGACAAAGCAATTGATTTTTTATCATTATCTATATTTTCACCTGTATAAATATCAAATATATCAACATTATCCAATATTTTGCCACCAGCTCTTTTAATAACCTTTATAATTTCTGAACTCTCAATATTCTTATCAACAATAAAGGCTACATCTTTAGAAATGGATGGAAATTTAGGATTCTCTTTATATTTTATATTACCTACTTTCTTCGAAAAAAGTTTATTAAGACTAATTTCGCCTACAAAGATTGGTAATTTATTAATGCTTGGATGAACAGCTCCAAAATAGCCTATAATCTCATTGTCAACAGAGATTTCAGCACTAATGCCCGGGTGCATATCACCAAATATAGAAGAACTCTTATTAATAGAATATCGGTTATTTAAGCCAAGATAATCTAATAAATTCTCAATAATACCCTTAACAACATAGAAATCTATGGCGATACTTTTATTTTGCCAAGTGTTATGGATATATTCACCTAACATTGCCAAAGCAAGTTTAGTTTCTTCAATATACTCATCACCATCTTTAAAATAAACATTACTAATTTCATAAATACTAATATTTTCTATGTTTCTTGCAACATTATAATCAACTGCTGATAACAGTGATGGCAAAATAGATTGACGTAGAATACTTTTATCAACACTCATTGGTAGTTGTAAATTAATACTTTCTTTTTGATTATATTTAAAAGTATTATCCTCTTCACTACTAATGAGTGAATATGTTCTTACCTCATTCAAGCCAAGAGATCTCATACGTTTTGAAATTTGTTTTCTAAATAGAGTTTTACTATTATACCCGCCTCTTTTTATTGGACCTATTGGAAGTTTACCCTCTATATTATCATAACCATATAATCTTCCAACCTCTTCAATTAAATCTTCTCTTATTGAGACATCCATCCTACGATTTGGAATAGTGACAGTATATTCATCATCTAAAACATCTACTTTAAAATCTAATCTTGCAAATGAATTCATAATATCTTCATGACTTAAATTCATTCCTAAAACAGCATTGATTTTTTGCTTTGTTACAACTGCAACCTTTGGTGTTTTATCTACAACATCATGCTCCAAAGTATCACTCATTACTTGACCAGATGCATACTTTTCAAGTAAATAACAAGCTCTATCTAAAGCCTCACTAGTATATTCATAGTTTAGCCCTTTCTCAAAACGAAGAGATGCTTCACTCCTTAAATCAAGCCTTATTGATGTATAACGAACATTTAAAGGATTAAAAATTGCACTTTCAATAATAATATTTTTAGTGTTTTCATCAACACCACTATTACTACATCCCATAACACCTGCAATAGCTATAACTTCTTTATCGCCAGCTATAACAATATCATTACTAGTTAGCTTTTTATTTTTATTATCAAGTGTTGTTGCAAATTCACCTTCATTTGCCATACGAACAACAATATTTCCACCCACTTTATCTTGATCAAAGAAGTGAAGTGGTTGCCCATATTCAAGCATAATATAATTACTTATATCAACCACATTATTGATTGGTCTCATTCCTGCTGAGGTTAATCTGTTTTTAATAAAGTTTGGTGATTCACCAATAACAATATTTTTTACAATTCTTGCTTTATACATTGGACAGTTATTAGTTTTTACATCTATCTTTAGAACATCTCTTGCACTTTCACTAATTGGTGTTGTCTTAGTTTCTGGCATAGTCACCCTTTTAGAAAGAACAGCCGCAGTTTCATATGCAAAACCAATATGACTTAAGCAATCATTTCGATTAGGATTTAAATCAAGCGCATAAACAGTGTCATCAAGTCCTAAATATTCAAGAGGATTACTTCCTACTACAGCATCATCTGATAAAACATGAATTCCTTTATGGTGATTTGTTTCCTTATCCTCTATACCAAGTTCATATAATGCACAAATCATACCATTTGATTCTACACCTCTAATTGTAACTTTTTCGATTGTAAAATCACCAGGTAATACTGCTCCAATCGTTGCCACAATAACCTTTTGTCCTTTATCAACATTAGGTGCTCCACATACAATTTGTACTGTTTCATTACCTAAATTAACCTTACAAACATTTAGATGCTCAGAATCAGGGTGACTAGTTTTATCTTCCACATAACCAATAACTAGATGAGAAAGATTAACTGCTTTAACACCTTCTACATTAACACCAGCTCTTGTTATCTTCTCAGCCATCTTGCGTGGATCTTCATTTTTTATATCAACATAATCATTCAACCAATTTAAACTTATGTTCATTTTATTCACCACTCTTTCTATCAAACTGTCTAATAGTTCTTAAATCACTAGTATAAAAAGTTCTGATATCAGTGATACCATACCTAAGCATTGCAATACGTTCTGCACCCATTCCAAAAGCAAATCCGGTATATAATTCAGGATCATAACCACTCATTTTTAAAACATTAGGATGTACAACCCCTGCCCCACCAATGGTAATCCAACCTGTTCCCTTACATATATTACATCCCTTATTACCACAATTAAAACATGTTATATCAAGTTCAACAGAAGGCTCCGTAAATGGATAAAACGATGGTCTAAAACGTGTTTCTCTATTCTGACCAAATAAATATTTTGCAAAAATATCAAAAGTTCCTTTTAAATCTGCTAAAGAGATATTTTTGTCAACAACTAAACCTTCTATTTGAGTAAATTGATGAGAATGAGTTGCATCATCACTATCACGACGATAAGTCTTGCCAGGACATAGAATTCTAATAGGACTCTTCTCTTTATTAGCAAGCATGGTTCTTACTTGAACAGGTGATGTTTGACTACGAAGAAGCATTTCATCGGTTATATAAAAAGTATCTTGAGCATCCCTAGCAGGATGACCTTTAGGTAAATTAAGCATCTCAAAATTATATAAGTCCTTTTCTACTTCTGGGCCTTCAACAACGTCATACCCCATCGATATAAATAGCTCTTCTATTTCTTCTATTGTTTTCTCTAAAGGATGAGCACTTCCCCCTTTAATCTTTGTACTAGGTAATGTTACATCAATCGCTTCATTCTCTAGCTTTTTATTGATTTCTGCAAGTTCTATCTTAGTTTTCAACTCATCTATTTTATCATTCATATAAACTCTTGTTTCATTTAATAATGCTCCCATTACCTTACGTGAATCTACATCTAAAAAACCAAGTGTTTTACTAAGCTCAACTATACTGCTTTTCTTTCCCAAATAAGTAACTTTTAATTCATTTAAACTTGCTAAATTATTAACTTTCGATAATTCTAAATCAAAATTTAATTTGACTTTTTTTATTTGTTCTTCTCTTTCCATTCTTATTCCTCCTTAATAAAAAACGCCCTTATATTTGAATATAAGGACGAATAATCGCGATACCACCTTAGTTCATAATAACAGTTATGTAATTATTATTATGCTCTCAGACTCTTAACGCGAGTAACGTTATACTTTTTGGTATAAAGCTAAAAAGTGAATTCATAAAGAAGCATTACTGATTTACACCACCCACCAGTTCTCTATAAACGCCCATCTTTATTACTACTCTTTTGTCAAAGCAATAATTATCAATTACATAGTATTATATCACAATCTAATAATTTTGTAACATTATTTTATATTTTTTAGTTACTCACCCAAATATGTAATACGTGCATATCCATTACCAGAATTACCTGCACCTAATGAATATGAACCACCACTTGGATTAGGCATTTGAACTTGGCTACTTTTTACATTTGTCCAAGAATAACCATGACCATCAATCATAACTGTATTAGTAAATATCTTACCTGAATAATGATTTGGTTGACCTGTATGAGTTCCTGATGAATTAATAGCGTCACACCCTGTATGTCCTGAAATAAAAGACGAACCACCACCACCACCAATAACAAAACAATCATAACCAGTATTAGTGCCACTATATCCACCATAGTATCCCCCGCCGCCACCAGCATTACCAAGACACATATCAGACGCGCCAGAATTTGCTCCAGTAAGACCGCTACCAAAGGTTTGAGTAGAGGCGCTCGTTTGAACACCACCAGCACCACCATTGGTTGTGTAATCCTTATTTACAGGATTACCATTATATGATTGATAATAAATACCTACACCCTTATAACCCGTAAGACCACCGGCATAACTACCATCAGTATAGTAACCAACTACAGTACCATCTACAAGCCCATATATACCGCCACCGCCGCCAGCTGCCACCATTATTCTGCTTCGTAAACTTGCTAAATTACTCCATGTTCCACTAACAAGCCTAACATCAGTTGCACCACCACCGCTTGGCCCTCCAAAATAATTAGCGTAGGAATAGGTTGAACTACCACCAGCCTGACCTCCAGCTCCACCACCATTGAATGTTGCTGGAGCTCCAGCCCCTTTTGTATTAGAGGCATTTATTCCATTTGATCCCATGGTTCCAGCTTGCCCTATATAAATATATAAGGTTTCATCTTTCTCTAAAGTAATATTGCCTTTGGAATATCCCCCTCTTGTATAAAGAGAACTTTCGATGTTACCACCTTGAGCTCCCCATAATTCAATTTTATATATACCTGTCATAGGTACAGTAAATGTTTGAGATGCTCCAGTGTAACCATATGTGAAAATTGTCTGGATGACATTTATGGTTCTTGTTACTGGTGTTGCAGCATTGCCAGCATTGTCACTAACATTATAAGTTATTGTATATGTACCTGCCACATTTGTATTCACTGTTCCCGTTGCTGTTACACTACCTGCTATTCCACTATGGGCATCAGTTGCCGTTGCACCTGCATCTGTATATGTAGAACCTACAGCTATATTCACTGGATTACTACCATTTAATGTTATAATTGGTGCAATATTATCTAGGTTAAAAACATTACTTCTATTTATCATTATATTATTGTTTGTATCTTTAGCAAGTATCCATAGGTAGTATCCACCTGTTACACCAGCTGGTGTATTTATTGTTCCTCCATTAGTGAATGTTGTACTAAATGATACTTCTGTTGGTGCTGTTGTACTTGTTGTCCATTGATATTTCAAACTGCTTGTATTTACGGAAACATTATCGCTAACGGTTACAGTTGTACTCCTGCTCTTAGAATATGTAGCATTGCCATTCATACCAAAGGCTACAGTAGGGAGTACATTATCAACGACATATACTGTCCTAGTTGCTACCGCTTGGTTATTAGCATTATCTTTGACTGTATAAGTTATTGTGTATGTTCCAATAATACTTGGATTGACTGTTCCGGTAACAACAATCTTACTTGTGATGTTTCCATCGACATCATCTATTGCTGTAGCTCCAGCATCACTATATACTGAATTAACATTTATAGTAGCTGGATTGTCTTCTAAAATGGTTATAACTGGAGCTGTTACGTCTATAACATTAATTGTTCTTGTTACTACTGCTTGATTGTTAGCATTATCTTTAACTGTATAAGTTATTGTATATGTTCCTACAGCACTTGGATTTACTGTTCCAACCGTGATTATTTCACTTGTTACATCTCCATCTGCATCATCTAGTGCTGTTGCTCCGGCATCGCTATATGTTGAACCAACAGCAATGCTAACTGGATTATCTCCCAGTATTGTTATGACTGGCGGAGTCTTATCTACTATATTTACTCTTCTAATAGAAGAGGATGAATTTCCTTGGCTATCTACTGATGTATACGTAATAGTGTAATTTGTAAATAAAGATGTGTCTACGTTTTCTACTACTTCGCCACTTGCATTTTTAATAACTACCGATGTGAGAGCCACTTCGCCATCGACATCATCTAAAGCTGTGGCACCAGCATCTACGTATATTGACCCCCTACCTATATTTATGGGGTTATAACCTAAGATTGTGATTGATGGCGGAACGATATCATACTCCCCATTATCTACAACTTTCATATTCTTAAATGTACCATAGGCGATTAAGCCCTTCCATTTATTTTGACCTACTATCAATAATTCAACATCATCTTTTACAACAGAAAAACTTATTTGTTCATAATTTTCACTGCTTAAGCCGAGGGTGTCCATCATATTTTCTCTTGTTATTTCAAGAGGATTAAAATCACTATTTGATAATTGTTTATATTTAATAGCTTGTAATACCATCTTCGCATCACTATTAAACGACTTCTTTGTGGAATTTTTTATTACACTCGTAATACTTGGTACTGCTATTGCTAAGATAATGGCTAAGACAACTATTACTGCTAATAACTCTATTAATGTAAAACCTCTTTTACTACTCATAACGACACATCTCTTTCTAGAATGAATATACCATATTATGAATAGTCAATCAATGATATATGTCAATATGATTTGCATTTTGTAAAAAGAGATTAGACTTTACTCTAATCTCTTTTATTTCATTAATATTAGTAATTATTCTTAAAAGCATCTTTCATAATTTTCAACGTATACTCTTTGTTAGCTTTGACATCTAATTCCTCATCTTCAAATGCCGCTGCAACAAGCGAACGTCTAAAATAATTGATATTATCTCTTAATAAACATGCATTAAAGCTAAGCGATGATGACGAGCAGTATTGATTTATGAATAAAATTAATGTTCTTGTATTACAATCCCTAAAAGGATGAATGTGCCATATTTTTACGACCACATCAATTATATAATTAAGTTTCTCATCAAGCGACAAATCTTTCAAATTAACTCTATTAACATCTAAAAACACATCGTTAATTTGATTATCAATATCTTTATAATGACTATATTGAATACTTAATCCTCCTAAAGCAGGTTCTGGTCTCTCAACATCAATCAATCTATTTTTCCCAGCCCAATCATAAAGTTCTTTAAATAACAATTGATGAAGATAGTGTATATATTCAGGATCCTTACTAAAATATTTATGCTCATTCAAATACTTAAAACCTAAATCACAATAATATTGTTCAGCAGCCTTAAGTTTGTGATAATCAGTAATATTTAGTTTGTTTTTTAAAATATTATGTTTAGTATCGAAATAAAAATCCTTCATAATACCACCACTATTGAGTCGTATTGTATATTATTAACTAGAAAAATGCAACTAGTATCCTCCTTTTCCATCATCAAAACCAATTAATCCCGTTATTATTAGCATAAATGCTGACACATATAAAACAGTACTTAAATCAAGTAAAAGTAATGCAAATAAAAGCGTGATTAGAATGCGACTAAAATTTTGTAGTCCTTCTATTGCAACAATATAACCTATTCCTTCATAATGATGTCCTAAGGCATATAAATTACGATTGAAAGCAACTTCATACATTTTGTCTACTAACCCCTCAAAAAGACCAATCAACAACATAATACCGCTGTCAATAATATTTAGTTTCAAAAGATATACAGCACTACCTAAAACACCCGATAATATTAAATAATCTTTTTTATCTCTATCCATTTTTCTTGCAAAGAAATAGACAAAAAACATACTTGCAACTCCAACAGTAATATTAAAAACACCAATATATTCAAAATTATTCTTAACATTAATAAATAAAAACAAAGGAAATAGATAGCGGCTAATCATTTTAAATTGCACTAAAATTATAAACCAAAAACTTCTACGTGGTATATCTTTTATAATATATTTTGCACTCTTCAAAACTCCCGCAGTAAATTCTTTTTTCTTCTCTTTCATCAAGAAAAGAGGAACGACACTAACCATATATAAGAAAGTAACGATAATAAAAATTAACTTCTTATCCAAATTATTCATAAGAAGAGCACCAACATAAGAAACAGGAATCAAAGCTAGAGTACTAACTATAATGATATTTCCAACATCATCAGCTATATTTCTCTTAGGCAAAATTTCTAAAGTATAATAATGTCTAGATAACCAATATATATGTGTATTGATAACATGAAATAGCGTAAAAAGTAATAAATTAATAATATTTTGTTCTTTCATCAATAAAAAGTAATATGATATTCCAATTAAAAAAGATGTTATAATCATCGCCCATTTGAAAGAAATTTTTTTACCAATGGACCCTAGCGGAACATTTAGAAGAAAAAGCAAACTGTAATTCATAATAAGAAAAAAGATAATACTTTGTTCTCCAAGACCCCTTTTATACAAAATAATAGGTATAAAACAATCAACTAGCGATCTTGCTAAAGTAGACAAAAAGATAAACGAATTAAATATTTTCTCCCGCTTCATTGCATCACCTACTTTTTTAGTATGCGTTAAAATGCTATACTTATGTTAGGTGATATTATGAATCCTTTTAAATACTCAGATGACAACAAGCGCTATCATACATTAAACTATTATTTTCAAAAGCAATTTAAAACTAGAGTATCTAAAATTAGTTTGGATGCTAATTTTACCTGTCCAAACATTGATGGTAAGGTTGGATTTGGTGGTTGTATATATTGCAAACAACATCACACCAAAGATAATTTATTAGAACAGTTTAACAAACAAAAAGCAATTATTGATAACAAGTGGCCCAACAGCAAATATATTGGTTTTTTTCAATCAAACACAAATACTTATGCACCACTTAATATATTAAAGAAAAAATATGAATATATTTTAAACCAACCTAATGTTATTGGACTTAGTATTTCAACAAGACCAGACGCAATATCTATTGAAGTTTTAGACTATCTAGAAAAATTAAATAAAAATACATATCTAATAGTAGAACTAGGTCTTCAAACAATTCATGAGAAAACGGCTAAACTAATTAACAGATGTCACTCATTGGATTGTTTTACTACCATGGTAGAAGAACTTAGAAAAAGAAAAATTAATGTCGTTGTTCATATCATTAATGGTCTACCTTATGAAACAAAAGAAATGATGTTAGACACAGTAAAATATCTATCAAAATTAGATATCCAAGGTTTAAAAATTCATATGCTTCATATTGTAAATGATACACCTCTAAATAAACTTTATAAATCAAAGAAATTTCATATTCTATCCAAAGAAGAATATGTTGATATCGTTTGTGATCAACTTGAATTATTACCTTCAAACATTGTCATCCATAGATTAACAGGTGACCCCCTTAAAGAAGAGTTAGTAGAGCCAAAATGGGTACTTAAAAAAGTAAGTGTCTTAAACGATATTGATAAAGAATTAGCAAGAAGAAATACATATCAAGATTTTAACCGTAGTATTTTAAACAAAGTAAAACAAATATTACAAGATAATTTAAAATACAATGACATAGTAATTGATGCAACAATTGGTAATGGTAACGACACTCTTTATTTATCAAACATTGTAAATAAAGGACATATCTACGGCTTTGACATCCAGCCGGCAGCTTTAGAAAATACAAAAAAGTTATTAGATTCACATGATAAACATAACTATACATTGTTTAAAATATCACATGAACATATGTTAGAAACATTACCAAACCTTGAGAAAAAAGTAAGTGCTATTATATTCAATTTAGGATATCTACCAAGCGGTTCCAAAAATATAACAACTAATTATAGAAGTACCATTAAAGCCATCAA
>LSQX01389306.1_pt1 | contig 10154 bp, 10 predicted proteins | sample 654561 | NCBI WGS metagenome assembly LSQX01 (sample SAMN04489861, study PRJNA283612) | anaerobic digester metagenome | isolation source: 4 biogas reactors fed with cattle manure at either 37C or 55C with and... | place: Denmark: Kongens Lyngby | collected 2014
CTGAAGGGATTCAAACCACTCAGCAGCAAAACTCTCCCTTTCATCCGGATGAAAGAATTCAAGCCAGTTAACTGTCAGGCTCTCCATCAGGGATAACTGGAATATATTCTGCCACCTTGTATTGGTATAAAGAAGTGACCCGTTTTCATCAGCCTCAAACACACCAGCCGGGAGTGTTTCAGAAATAAGCCTGAATCTCTCTTCACTATCCTTTAATGCCTGCTTGACATTGTCATCTTCTGCTCCATGCGCTGCACCCGCATTTGAAAGATTGACTGAGATTGTGTCTGTCATTTAAGCTCCAGGGCAGTTATTATCAGTCCTTTAAAAGATTAATATTAAATAGTTTGAATCATTTTTAATATAGTTTGTATTTATACTGTTTATGCAGGAAATATGCCTGAATCATGTCCAGTCAAAAGGCTATTGATAAATTATGATTCAGAAGCTTATCTTATTGATTTAACTACCTGTTACCAGACTGTATTCCAGGCTGTACCAGCGGCTTAGATCAGGATGTAACAGCTGATAAAAGGGCTGTATCGTCAAAAAACAGCCAGGACATCAATACAGTTCGCTCTGATAGAAAAAAAGCAAGTTAATCCATATGGACAGGAGTAAATAAAAAGGTTAATAATCATGATACAGGGTTTCTTGACTTGTGTGTCTGATGGTGTTATTTTTCTTTTTCTCTGATAATTGACTCCATCATTCATTATTCAGATTTATCAATTTCAGGCCTTTATTATGGCCGCTTAAAATGGAGGTAGCGATGTTTGGTATAGGCATGCCGGAACTTATAATCATCCTGATCATAATCCTTATTATATTCGGTGCAGGCAAACTCCCGGAAATAGGGGCAGGAATCGGTAAGGGCATAAGAAATTTCAAGAAGGCCACCACTGACAAGCCTGAAGAGATATCTTATGATGAAGAGGATAAAAAAGAGAAAACTTCTAAAAATGATGAATAACTGGTACCCGGATTACAACTAAGGGCCTGTATTCCGGGTGCTTTATCTGGTGCCCATCCAGAAAGGGATTAATTTTTAACAGGGCTTTTTGTCCTGTTCCGGGCTGGTCAGCAGGCCCTTTGTTTTAAATACCTTTTAGTGTTGAGTCAACAATGAACTGTTGCTATTTGTCATTTGGCCCTGCCATAAAATAAGGGCACAATGCGCCTGCCAGAGCGCGGTATTGCGCGGACAGGCCATGTCCCTTATGCAGGCGGCAACTGACAATTAATGCATGACACAATACTAAAACGGTATTTCATCATCCGGAATAGATATCGGCTCTTCAACAGGGGGCCGTTCACTCATTCTGCCCGCAGCATCACCCTCTTTTCGAGCCGGCCCAAGCATCTGCATGGTGTTTGCTATTATCTCTGTTGTGTATCTTTTGATCCCTTCCTTGTCCTCCCAGGCGCGTGTCTGTATCCTGCCCTCAATATAAACCTGCCTTCCTTTATGCAGATATTCGCCGCAGATCTCTCCAAGACGTCCGAAAGCAACTATTTTATGCCACTCAGTCTTTTCCTCTTTTGCGCCCTCTTTGCTTGTCCACTGATCAGTGGTTGCCAGGCTGAAATTGGCTACTGCCGTGCCTGATGGCGTGTATCTTACCTCAGGGTCACCCCCCAGATTTCCGACTAATATTACCTTGTTAACACTTGCCATATGCGTTCCCCTTATAAATAATAACTGATGTGATTTTACTGGTACAACAGAATTCAATCCGCAAAAACTATACATACTGGCGCCATTGAAATCAAGCCATTTGTAGCCTATAAATCGTATTGACTCAAGATGCCATTCAGATTAAGGTATATCTCTAAAAAATCATAGGGAATCTGATGCTGAAGATAATACCTCTTGGCGGGCTTGGCGAAATCGGGCTGAATATGATGGTTTTTGAATATGATCAGCACATCATTGCTGTGGATGCGGGCCTGATGTTTCCGGATGATTATATGCCAGGTATAGATATGGTCATCCCTGATTTCAGCTACCTCACCCTTAACAGGGAAAAAGTACGGGCAATCATACTCACACACGGCCATGAAGATCATATTGGTGCAATGCCGTTTCTGCTGAAAGAGTTAAATGCCCCTGTTTACGGGACAAATTTTACAATCGAGTTGTTAAAGGCCAGGCTCAGCGAGTATGAATTACTGGAAAATGCCCAGCTGAACAAGGTAGTGCCGGGTGATATCTCGGAAATAGGCCCTTTCAAGCTTGAATACATAAGGGTAAATCACAGTATAATTGATGGTGTGGGTCTGGCCATTGAGACACCGGAGGGCATAGTAATACACACCGGTGACTTTAAAATAGACCACAGACCGGTTGATAATTACTTTACCGATCTGAACAGGTTTTCTTACTATGGCGGGAAAAACTGCCTTGCGCTTTTATCAGATTCAACAAATGTTGAACGCGAGGGCTACACATTAAGTGAATCTGATGTAAGAGATACCCTTGAGAACATATTCAGGCATTCTGAAAAGCGCCTTATAATTGCGGTCTTTGCTTCCAATATCGCCAGAATACAGCAGATAATTAACCTGGCTTCTCAATATGGCAGGAAGATCGCCCTGAGCGGTAAAAGCATGAGGGCTAATACTGGTATTGCTGTTAAGCAGGGGTTAATGAACATCCCTGAAGATATTGAGATCACGGAAAGGGCCATGAAAAATTACCCTGACCACGAGGTAGCCGTTATAACTACAGGGAGCCAGGGTGAGCCCATGTCATCCCTGACCAGGATGGCAAACGGCAATCACAAGGATATTGTCATAAAAGAGGGCGACACTATTATACTTTCATCCAGGTTTATTCCGGGTAATGAAAGGGCCATAACCTCGATAATAAACAGCCTCTACAGGAGGGGGGCAAAAGTTGTTTATGAAAAGGTGTCTGCAATACATTCATCCGGCCATGCCTACCAGGAGGAATTAAGGCTTTTGATCAACCTGGTAAGGCCCAGATATTTTATCCCGGTGCATGGCGAATACAGGCACCTTGTAAAGCATATTGAGCTTGCCCGGTCAACAGGCATCCCTTTAGAAAACACAATACTTGCTGAANNGTTTTGCGGAGGGCAGAGCGTGGCTTGGCAAGAAGCAGCACACAGGAAGAATGCTTGTTGATGGAAAGGGTCTCGGCGATATTGATGACATGGGTATAAGAGACAGGTTAAGGCTTTCAGGTGACGGTGTTGTAATAATCCTGCTTGTTATTGATGACCAGACAGGTGAGATATTCTACGGGCCTGACATCATTTCAAGGGGTTTTGTATTTGAAGACAACGAAACCATACTTGATGAAGCAAAACAGCAGGTGTTGGACCTTCTTTCCGGGTTTGGCAAACTTGAGCACATGGAGTGGTCAGATATAGGTTCTGACATAAAAAGGCGTTTGAAACGGTATTTTTACAGGGTGATTGACAGCGGGCCATTGATACTGCCCATTATTATTCCAGTATAAAAGATGAATAAAAAAATTAAAGAAACAGGTAATATGCCAACAGCTCAGGCACCAATAAAAAAAGAGATCCGCGGAATCATCTTTTTGCTCATCGCCATAATATTCGCGGTGAGTTTTTTAACTTATCATCCGGGTGATCCGATCTTCTGGATCAAGACCGGCAACGGTAACGGTGAGGTACACAACCTGTTTGGCACAGTGGGTGCACAAATAGCAGGGTATTGCTTTCACTTTATCGGGTTTTCCGCTTTCTGGCTTATTGCTGTATTTCTCATAGCCTCATTCCTTTCAGTAACAGGAAGACCCCTTGTCCCGCCTTTGGGATATATATTTGCCGTTATGGTTATGCTTATATCCTTTTCAGGCATACTGGCCCTCCATTTACCAGGAATGACAGGATTCAGGGGCGGAGAGTTAAGAAGCGGCGGGCTCCTGGGCTATGCTGTTGCAGATTTCTTTTCAGGGCTGCTTAACAGTTTTGGCGCGGGCCTGCTGTTGTATGCCATCTTCATTGTCTCATTCATGATATGCACACGCATATCATTTGGCTGGCTTTTTTCAAAACTCTTCCTCTGGATGATATTCACATATAGAAAGATAAGGGAATACCGTACTAAAAAAATAGAAAAGAGCCGCAAGAGCCGTGTAAGAAAGACACTCATAGAGGAAGGAAAAAACAAACCCAGGGCAAAGGTAAATATAATTGAGCCGAAAAAAGAACCTGCTAAAAAACCTGAGCAGGAATCCTTTTCATTCATGAATAAGGCAGGATACAGACTCCCGACCGCTGATCTCCTTGATGATCCTCAAAAAGAAAAGCGGGCTGAGATTCAAAAAGAGAGCCTTGAGATGAATGCAAGGCGCCTTGAAAAAAAGCTTGAAGACTTTGGAGTACATGGCGAGGTGGTTGAGATATCGCCCGGCCCGGTTATCACCATGTATGAATACAAGCCTGCGCCCGGGATAAAGATCAGCAAGGTGACAAGCCTGGCGGACGACCTCACGCTTGCCCTGAGGGCCCCGAGTGTCCGTATTGTGGCGCCTATCCCTGGAAAGGATGCAATAGGCATTGAGATAGCCAATAACAAGCGAGATCATGTCTATCTCAAGGAGGTGCTCTCTTCCAGTGATTTTAAAGGCTCAAACCACAGGCTCACCATTGCCCTTGGCATGGATATTACCGGTACACCAGTAATATCAGACCTGGCAAGGATGCCCCATCTCCTTGTTGCAGGGGCCACGGGCACAGGTAAAAGCGTATCTCTTAATGCCATGATAAACAGCCTTTTATTTAAGCTCGCCCCTGATGCTGTAAAATTCCTGATGATAGACCCGAAAAGGATAGAGCTTTCAGTATATAAAGATATTCCCCATCTTCTCCATCCCGTTGTAACAGAACCAAAGGAGGCAACAAGGGCCCTGAAATGGGCTGTACAGGAGATGGAGAGGCGTTACATGCTTCTCTCAGACAGGGGGGTAAGAAACATAGATGCATATAATAAGAAGATCATAAAACAGAAAAAAATAACCGCGGTCGGCGGAGATGAGGGGCTGGGTGAGCCGCTGCCTTATATAATACTCATTATAGATGAACTGGCAGACCTGATGATGGTCTCAACACGGGAGGTTGAGGAATACATCACACGTCTTGCCCAGATGGCAAGGGCCGCTGGCATTCACCTGATAATAGCCACCCAGAGGCCGTCTGTTGATGTGCTCACAGGCATTATCAAGGCCAATTTCCCTGCAAGGATATCTTTCCAGGTGAGTTCAAAGGTGGATTCCAGGACCATCCTTGATACAAATGGTGCTGAGCACCTGCTTGGCGAGGGTGATATGCTTTTCATGCCTCCGGGGGTAGGAAAGCTTACAAGGATACACGGCGCATATATCTCAGAGGATGAGGTAAAAAGGGTGACCGACTTTATAAAGGCCCAGCTCAAACCAGATTATGACTCAAACATCATCTCAAAGGTATCAAAAGATGAAGAGGAGATAGATGATGAACTGGAAAAGGATGAGAAGTATGAGATGGCAGTTGATATGGTTATAAAGACGGGTCAGGCATCGATTTCCATGGTACAGAGAAGGCTCAGGGTGGGTTATAACAGGGCGGCCAGGATGATAGAGATAATGGAAAAAGAGGGTATAGTTGGCCCTTCTGACGGGGTCAAGGCAAGGGATGTCTATGGCAGAAGGGAATAAAGTCCTGACAAATAAAGGCTCAGGGCCTGTAATTGCAAGTGTCCCGGATGTCAAATATTAATTAGGTATAAGAGGTGTTTTCTTTAATGGTAAATCTTATATATGCAAGATTACAAGGTATCATATCAGTAATCCTTTTTACTTTACTGATTTCACCTGTAACAGCCGCAGAGACAAGGGTCAGCCAGGTGCTGGACAAGGTTTTGGAGGCGCACAGGCCATACTCTTCCGGCATGTCTGTCCCGTACCAGCGCGAGATACTTACAAGATCCATGGCAAAGCTTGAAGATATGGGCTCTGATATTGCGTCAGGCATCTTCTTTTTCAAGGAGCCTGATATGCTCAAGGTGGAACAGAAGGCGCCTGTTACAGAGTATGTCATTTCCAATGGCAAAAATATCTGGTTTTATGAACCTGCCAGAAAAACAGCATCAAGAATAGACAGCATAGGAAATGCCCTGTCAGTAATCAGCATGATTTTTACAGGGCTTAAAAATCCTGAGGAAACCTTTAATATTACCCTTTTTGAACCGGATAGCTCAGACAATTATGAACTGACACTTATCCCAAGTGAATCATGGGATGAGATAGGTAATATCAGGCTGCTCATCTCAAAAAAGGATTACATCATTAACCGGATAGAGATAATTGATATCACTGGCAACCTTACCAGGTTCAGGCTGGGCCCGTTTGAGCAGAAAAAAGGGCTTGATCCTGGTTTTTTTGAATTTGCCTTGCCAGAGGATGTCAGGGTGATTGAAGAATAGTAACGGGATTTTACCTTGTCTGCCATTTATATAGACCTGGATGATGTCATAGCAAACACCACCTGCCGTTATGTGGATATTATTGAACATGAGTTTGGCAGAAAGGTTGATTTTGAGTGCATAACAACCTTTAATCTGCAAAAATCCTTTTCACTCTCTGATTCAGAGTTTGAATATTTTTTCAGGCTTGTGCATGAGCCTGAAGTCATCCTTGATCTCAAGCCTTTTGAGGGGATGCTGGATCAGCTTAATAAATGGGCCAGGCTGGGTTATGAGATATCAGTTGTAACAGGCAGGCTGACATCTACATATGAATCAAGCCTTGAATGGCTCAGGATCAATAATATACCCTTTGATTCATTTATCATGGTTGATAAATATTTAAGGCCGGCCGTTGATAAAAACATCGCCATCACCCTTGAAAGGTTCTCTGAAATGGAATTTATCGTTGCAATTGAGGATTCACTGGACATGGCGCGATTTATATACCAGAGAATGAATACCAGGGTTATCCTTTTTGACAGGCCTTGGAACAGAAACGCGGGGCTGCTGCCCGGCCTCAGGAGATGTGCAAGCTGGCAGGAGATCAGTATGCTGAAGCAGTTTCCTGAGGTTTTATCTTAGGCTTCATCATATGAAAGACAGGGAAAAAATAGTAATTATTACAGGCCCCACTGCCACGGGAAAGAGCGCACTTGCAGTAAAAATTGCCCTTGAACTTGGGGGCGAGATAGTTAACTGCGACTCCATGCAGGTGTATAAAGGCATGGATATAGGGACTGCAAAGCCTGCTCAAAAAGAGATGCGGGGCATACCGCATCACCTGATAGATATTGTAAACCCTGATGAGGAGTTTAATGCATCCCTTTACAGGGAACATGCAATTCCTGTTATCAGGGGTATCCTGAGCAGGGGCCGTGTGTGCTTTGTTGTTGGCGGCACAGGGCTCTATATCAAAAGCCTGCTTGGCGGGCTGTTTGAATGCCCCCGCAGTGATCCTCACATCAGGCAGCGCCTTTTAAAAGAATATGATGAGCAAGGCAGGGAGGCCCTTTATGAAAGACTGAAAAAGGTTGATCCTGAATCTGCAAAAACCATTCACCCTAACGACAGGGTGCGCATTACAAGGGCCATTGAGGTATTTGAACTCACAGGGATGCCATTCTCAGCCATGGTATCGGGCCATTTGTTTGATGGCTCAGAGTTTTTACCCCTTAAAATATGCCTGTTCCATGAGCGGGAAATGCTGTATGAACGCATTAATATGCGCAGCATCAGGATGTTTGAATCAGGGCTTATTCAAGAGACAGAAGCACTCCTTGACAGGGGTTATTCCCCTGATCTTAAACCCCTGAAGAGCATCGGTTACAGGCATGCAGTAGAGCATCTTAAAGGTGTAAGAAATTATGATGACTCTGTAGAGCTCCTGAAACAGGATACAAGGAGGTATGCAAAGAGACAGCTCACATGGTTCAGGGCAGACCCGGAAATGATATGGTTTTCACCGGATAATGCCGATGGTATTATCAAACAGATCAAAGATTTTATTTGACTGGGTATTGCCTTTGGGTAATTATTACCTCTTGGTTCACAGATATTGATAAAGTTAAACCAAAACCTGATAAAAACTATGCAAACATTAAAAAATAAAAAAATACTTTTCCTGATATCTTTTTTCACCCTGATATTCTCAACATCCTTCAGTTACGGGGCTGATAATAAAAGCAGCATACTGGTGGTAGGTTCAGGCGCGATTATCAAAGAGAACCTTGCAGACGCGAGAAGGCTCGCTATTTCAGATGCCCATGCAAAGGGCATTGAGGCCTATCTTGAAAGGAGCCTGGGAAGCCAGGGCATGGTTAATAATTTTAAAACCATTATCAATGAAATAATACCCGGGTCCACTGATGTAATCCAGAACTTTCATATACTTGCAGAAGATGCCGGGGCAAGGGCCTTGAAAATACTAGTCAGCATAACCGTGAATGAAAAACTCATGGAAGAGAGGCTTTTAAACGCCGGGATCATCACCTTTGAAAACACCTCCTTACGCACGCTGTTCCTTGTTGCGGATAATACCGGTACACCAGGCCAGCCATATATCTGGTGGGATGACCCCGAAAACAAGATAAACCTTTCCGGGTCTGAGCTTATCCTATACAGGTTTTTTCAGGAACGGGGATTTGATCCTGTTTACAGGGTCAACTATATGCCTGAGAGCGGGTATAACCCTGAGCTGTTCAAGGCAGAGCTCACTGATGAGGAGGCTGTTTTATGGGGTGAATTGTTTCTGGCTGACCTGGTAGTAACAGGCAGGGTAGATAAAGACAGCTCTAATGCGCTTATTGCGGACATAAAGGCCATTCAGGTTGAAAACAGGGAGACACTGGGCACCTATTTACACGAACAACCCTATTCAGCAGACGAGGCTGACCTGGAAAACCTGCTGGCTGACGGTGTTTCAGTGCTTGTCCCGTCCATAATAAGGTCATTTAAAAAGAGTGAGGAGACCTTGATCAGCTTTGACCTGGCCATAAAGGGTTTAACAAGCCTGAGGCAGGTAACAGGTTTTATATCATTCCTGAAGGAGAAGATTGGCGGGGTTATTGCTGTTCTGCCTTCAAGGATTTCAACCGATGTTATCATGGTTACAGTAGAGTACACAGGTGAAAGAAAGACATTTATTGAAAAGATAAGAGCAAATAATGAGATGCCGTTTGCCGCACAGGTAGGCATTGATGAAGAGGGCTATCTTACTGTTACAGCACTCTGATTTCCAGGTGAAGGTGTTATACCCATATGACTGTCCCAAACATAATAACAATGATAAGGATCCTGCTCACCCCGATCTTTGTGATCTACCTGATAAATGACAAGCTGCTTACCGGGCTTGCCATACTGGTTATATGCGGAATCAGCGATGGACTGGATGGCTTTATAGCAAGGGTGTTTAATCAGAAGAGCAGGCTTGGCGCCTACCTTGACCCCCTTGCTGACAAGATTATCCTTGCCTCTGCCTTTATTGCCCTTGCCATACGGGGTTTTTTGCCCTCATGGCTCACGGTTGTTGTTATTTCAAGGGATGTATTGATCCTTATCGGAGTTGTACTCCTGTATCTCACCGGAGTTGTGCTTAATATTAAACCCGTGGCTTCAAGCAAGATCACAACGTGCTTTCAGTTCATTACTGTAATTGCAGTGCTTGCAAGTGAATACCTTGCTTATTTTAAGGGATATTATCCCTATCTGTATATTGTTACAGCCTTTTTTACTATTATCTCTTTTTCCCAGTACCTGTATCAATGGTCAAGGATGATGGTCGGAAAAATGGAAAAATAGCTGCATTACCTTACATCTTTTGCCATAAGTCCTTTGGTACCTGTTTCAAAGACATGAAGATATTCTGATGATCTTTTTGAAATGCTTTTAGATTTATCTTTATATTATGAAAATATATTGGTCAAGATATACTGAAAATCTTTATTCAATAATGATACCTTGACTGGGAAAATGACCATGGTATAATGACCACATTCATATGTCAGGTAAAAGGAATAAAAAATGGGAAATATGGTATCAAAATCAAGATTCAAACCAAATGCCTTAAAATACTTCAGGCAGATAGAAGACACTGGCAAAGAGTTGATAATAACCGATCATGGAAAGCCCAAACTGAAAATTATCCCTTATAATAG
>LSQX01084967.1_pt1 | contig 10153 bp, 8 predicted proteins | sample 654561 | NCBI WGS metagenome assembly LSQX01 (sample SAMN04489861, study PRJNA283612) | anaerobic digester metagenome | isolation source: 4 biogas reactors fed with cattle manure at either 37C or 55C with and... | place: Denmark: Kongens Lyngby | collected 2014
TACATATCTTCCCATGCAATGGCAGTCAATTTATTCTTTAGTATTTTATCTGTTATGGATTTATTCTGTACAGCATGTATCCATCCAAATATTAACTGGCCCGGCTTTAAATCTGTCAGATAATCTGCATCGCCAATTTTAGGGTCACATATAACATCTTTGCTAATAACTTCTTCTTTTGAAGCTATATTTGAACCTGCCAGCGGGTATTCTTCGTCTGTATGTCCCAAACATTCGCCATATCCTTCTTCAAAATACAAATTGCTCTTGTTTTTTATATAAGCAATATGTTCAGGCAATAAAGCTCTTCTTTTTTCATTCTCTTTTGTGCTTTTCAATAGCCCTATAGTCTTCATTTGTTAAGTGACGCCTCCTATGCATTAGTCAACTAATTTTAAATCAATTTTACTGCCGAACAATAAATCAGTCTCATCAAGTAAATTGACATCAAAACCACTTTGAGGGAAAAAAGTCAGCTCTCCGAAATATATTCTTCCGTTTTCATAATATAAGTCTACCCTTACAAATGGAATACCTGATGACAATTTTCTGGCAATTTGAAACATCTGATCTATTTTTTTCGGTTTTTTTCATGGTAAAATCTTTTGGTGCATTTTTGCCTGTAATATTATATCTTAATAGATTCCACTCTTTATCAAAAAAATAGAATTTTGGCTTACCGCTCTCTCTCTCGATGCAAACCATAACATTATCCGGTTCACCGTTAAAACAATGAAATTTATAATCATTGGGAAGCGTGTTATCTTCTGTAATCAACAGCCTTTCACATATAATTCTTGGTTTAACATTCTTATACGGCCACTCTCTTCCAAACCAATACCAATTCTTTTTCATCCACTTATTCAACTTTTCTTTTGTTTCTGCAATATTTAGCTTAGTTTTATCTTTGCAAATAATATTGCTTTTTGAACCATGAGTACATTTAAGGGCAAACTGATTAGGAAGTTTGTCCCATGGTATTTCATTAACAGATTCATATACTCCTATTAAGGGAATCAGATATTCTTCTCCTATTGTTTTGGCTATATGCTGTCTGACCTCATACTTATCTACATATATTGAATACTCAGGCTTTCTGTTGTACAGTTTAAGCCATTGTAATTTCTCATTAAATGTTTTAGGATTGTTTAATTTAAGAGTTTTCCCTGTTTCTCCCCGATAAATCAGCTTTAAGTAGATTCTGTCAGGTACCCATTTGAACCATCCTAGTTTCCCTAATGCATATATGACCCCTAAAGGGTTCTTTATATACTTCTTTAAATATTTAATTAGTTTCATTTATAACATCAACCTTTTCATGGTAGTTTGCTTTATAGTATAAACTGCAAAACGCAACTAAAAAACCTAAACTTATATATGAATACACATCATAAAAATGAATTACACCTGTGCCCAAAAACAACAACATAAAAAACAGTATACCCAAAAGTTTTGCGTTAATGGAAATTTCCATGACAGAGTTCTTTATCAGCTTAACTATTTTAACTGCTATAGAGCAATATGGTATGAAATATAGTATTGTTCCAACAACACCTGTACAAGACAATACTTCTGCATATGTTGAATGCGAATATGTTGAAAAAACAGTTAAGGCCCTGTAGTTATCCATCCCCACACCTATAAAAGGACTCATTTTAAATAATTCGAATGCCGCAATATACATTGATATCCTGGTATCATCACCGTATTTAATCAGTTTTTCCAACCTGGTAAATATAAATGAGTTTGAAGCTAACTTATACAATAAAAAGGATCCAATCAGAACAGATATCACTAAGGCTAATCTTCTACCCGCTCCGAGTCTTTTGTTATTAGCCAAAACGCTCTTCCTTACGAAAACAATCCACAGCATCAATACAATAAAGGCGCTTAATAAAGATTTCCTCGAACCTGTAAGTATTATGACGTATAGAAATAAGAACAATTCACATATCATAAACAGTGAAAGACCGATTTTTTTTAAGTTTAGATTATAAAGAATGCAAAATATACCAATAACCATTGATATTCCAAGTGTATTAGGATTAGTGGATACACTCATCGTAATTCTGGTCGATGTGTAATTCACTCCGAAAAATATGGTGGTCAGCGCACATAATAATGCGAATATTGAATATGCACCTGTGAAAAAATTAATCTTTTTATCTTGATGAGATATATAAACCATTCCAAAAACCATTACCAAATATTCAAAGTAATTCGTGAGCGAACGAATAACCAAGCTTTTATTTACAGCAACAACATAACCAGTTAGCAATGCTGTAACAGTAAATAATAACCATACAATTATTTCAAATGTAATGCATCGCAGCAACGGTGCATTATTCCTCAATGAATGAAAAATGATGAAAAGAATCATTCCAGCACCGAGTAACAAAGACATATTGGGTATTGTAAAAAATACCTTCTGGAACCATCCATAATAAACTAAAAATATAATAAAAAAGAACTTGCTGATATTTATAAGAATATCTTTACTATCTGTTTGCCGAGCGCAACTGAAATTATTATAATTATAAGTCGTCATACTGGCCTCTTTATAAACTGTTTAGTTAGTTATCTCTTCCATCCAGCTTAGTATCGCTTTCGCTCTCTGTCTGATATCCAGTTTTTCTGCGGTCATAACCGATTTATATGCCAAGCGATCTCTCAATTTTTTATCATTTTTAAGCTTAAGGATTGCGTTTCTTATATCATGAACATTCTCAGGGTCAATAAGTATTGCATTTTCATTTGACAGAATATCGTAATTGAAATCCCTGTCAGAACTAACTACAGGCAATCCGCATGAAAGAGCCTCAATGATTGCATTACAGCATCCCTCATGAAGGGTGGGCAGCACAAATATATCTGCAGCACTTAGAAACCATGGCATCATTTCCGGTGCAACGTCTCCCATATGAATAATATTGGGCGATCTAGGTGTTAATGCTCCGCTGCCGGCATAAGCTACATATACATCAGGTAAATCATATATGGCCTTATCGAGGCGAAGTATACCCTTTCTCTCATTGAAATGCCCGACAAAAGCGACAATAAACTTGTCAGTATCCCAGCCCATCTTTTTCCTTGCTTCAGACTTATCGCGTTTATAAAACACGCTGCTGTCCACGCCATTAGGGAAAACTCTGACTCTATCTTCAGAAGAAATATGCAAATCGATCAATTCCTTTTTATTCTTGGATGATACTGCTACAAAACCACTAACATTTGCTAATACTTGTTGTGTTCGACTGACACCAATAGTATTTATAGACCACGGCTGGCTTTCACCATAAGCTACAAAACACGGTATTCCCATCTCTTCTGACAATTTTGCTGCCATTATTCCTGCCGGACTAATAAAATGTCCATAAAAAACATCTGGTACCCAATTCATTTGAGCCAGAGCCTTTTTAGCGCTCTTTGTGTATGAAACAGCTGTAAGGTATGCTGTATTCCAACATAGTATACTTTTCGCTCCAAATGATATAGTGTAAGGTCTGTATACTTTAACCGAATGAGTATCATCAACTATATCTATTCTATCTTTTCGCTTCGACTGATTTTTCAGATTCATCGGATAAGGATAAATAACTCTGCACTCAATACCTAGCTTGGCAATCTGATGGACAAGTGTTTGATAAAAAACCGCTGACTTTGGTTTTTCTGATGTAGGATACTCTCCAGCTAAGAAACATATTCTTTTTATCTTCATAGATTAAATGCCCCTTTTATATATTAAAACCATAAATCTTACCTCTTAGTCTTCTGTTTAAGAGATGAAGAATATATCTAAAAGCCAGAACAGATGATATTTCTTTATCTTTTATCATCTTTATTGCTTTTTTTCTATATCCACTATAGGTTAGATAGTATCTAAATAGATGCAAGTTAGTCATCTTGTAAAACTTCTTTTTATCTTCATCTGATAAAAGTTCAACAAAAGGTTTAAATCTGTCGATATAATAGTTGTTGATTTCTTCAAAATCACATTTCCTGTATTGAGTAGTCGGTAAATTAACAACCAGACCTAATATATCAACATGTGCAATCTTATATTTATATAGAATTCGATTTAGAAACTCAAGATCCTGATTTCTTATGAATGTCTCATCAAACCCATTCATTTCTTCAACAACTGATCTTCTTATCATTAGATTTGAACCAGGTTGTATAAATAAATTCCTCATCAATGCATCCGTGAATAACCGTCCTTCCCGTTTTTCACAGCTATAGTCAAGAACTTTCCCCTTAAATTTCCTCATGAAATTTGTATAGCACAATCCCCAGCTATCATCTAAATTCTCCAAACACCGGACTTGTGCTTCTACTTTATTGGGTAGAAATTCATCATCATCATCAAGATACATGATATAATCACCATGTGAGTTCTTAAAGCCGGTGTTCCTTGCCACAGATCCGTTTCTATTTATATCATGTTTTATATATATCACATTACTGTATTGTGAAAATCCTTCCATTACTTTTTCAGTATTCTTTCTATATTCGGACTCAGGATCATTATCATCGACAACTATAATTTCAATGTCTTTATAAGTCTGATTTAAAACTGATTTAATAGCATTAGGTAAGCAATCTGACCGTTTATATGTTGGAATAATTACACTTACAAGTTTATCACTCATAGTCCATCCTCCTAGACAGTTCATTATACACTGTTCCCTCTGTTCCATGCCTTGCCGTCTTTCTCGATCTTGGATACAGTGCGACAGGATTGGAACGAATAAACATAACTTTCATATTTCACTGAATGCTTATAAATAGTTTGAATAAATTTCTTCCATTTCTGATCTGACATTATTAAGTGAGTACTTCTTAACTAATTCTGTGCTTTTGTTACAAAATCTTTCCCTTAAATCATTTGATTGATATATTTTTATAATTGCTTCTGCAAAAGACTCGTAATCATTTAAAGGTATAATATATCCGTTTTCTTCATTAGCAACCAAATCACGATTTCCTCGGCAATCAGTAGCTACTACAGGCAATCCGGTAGCCATGGCTTCCAAAATATTCAATGGTAACCCTTCTTGCCTTGACGATGAAACGGCGACATCAGCCATCATCAATAAATTAGCTACATCTTTGCGATACCCAAGGAACTCCACATATTCCTGTAAACCTAATTTGTTCACCAGCGTTTTATACTCTTCCATTAACTTACCTTGTCCGACTAATAATAACTTGACGTTCTGTATTTTATCTTTCAGTATGTTAATGGCATATATAAGTAGATCCTGATGCTTTCTGTAGCTCAATTCTCCTACATATATCAGTATAAAATCATCCTTGCTATAGTTATATTTCTCTCTGTTTTTTTCTTTTGTCTCTGCATCTTGTGGCCTGAATTTATCTAAATCTATTCCTACTCCATGAATGTACCTTATATCCTTACCAGGAAACATTTTATGTGCTAAATTGTAATCTTCATCGTTTATAGTGATAATACAATCCGTAATGTGCCCAAGTAATCTCTCAATGTTATAATAGATTAGCCAGTTCTTTTTAGGTGCACCTTTATAAAAGTGGAATCCGTGTGCTGTATACATCACTTTTGCTCCGTTCTTTCTGGACTTTCTGGCAGCCAAACGAGTTATAGCTCCACCTGAAGGCGATTGTCTATGGATAAGGTCAAAATGTATACTGCTCAATAACTCTTTCAATTGTCGGTACGCTTTGATATTTCCCGGACTAAAAGGGTTCCTGACAAAACCGATCTGGTGTTTTACTACTCTCGGATCTTCAAAGTTGTCTATCTCATCATTAAAATTAGCCGCAATGTGCACCTCATGGCCAAGGTCTAATAACACTTTATAATCATAGTGTCCAAATATTCTGAAATGCCTGCCTAAATGCACAGTTATCAAAACTCTAGCCATTTTTATAACTCCTTTGCCGATTCCATTCCTTTCAAATCAAAAGTGTATTCATTCATTTCTCTGCCTTCCCTGGTCGTATAGGACCTGTCCAGCACAAAACCATTCTTGACATAGAAAGCATTGACGGCATCGTTGTTCAGTCTGTCTGTCTCAAGTTTTATATAGCTGAATTGGCCATTGCTGACTGTTTTTTTCAGTTCGTCTATCAGCATGGTACCAATGCCCTTATTCTTCGCTTCAGGCAGCACACCTATAGAAGATAGTTCAACATATGGCTCTGGTCTTTTGCTGCTTTCCGGATAAGTAAATGCCCTGAGAAGCCTAAGCATTATAGCCGGTTTCCTGAAAATGCCAACGCACCATAGAAAGCAAACGGCAGCAGCCTTTTCCTTATCAGGTATTTGTAAAAAGCGCTGATGTCTTCCGAATATGCCAGGAAACCAACCAGCCTGTCATCTTCAAAGGCACCGATGACATTTGACTTGTCATGCTCAATAAACCCTTTATACAGATGCTTCAGGAAACCTCTGCCCAGGAACGTGAGAAAAAACCCGGTAAAGGTTTTCATATGGATCTCAACGATATCGTCCACATATTCAGCTGAAACCAGTATCTCAGTTCTCAGCATCTATACTCACTCCATCCGGGATTGCCGATTCTTTTCTGAATACTGCAAAAACTGTTCTGAACATCAGCGCAATATCGTTTTTGAGTGAAAAAAGCCTGATATCATCCAGGTTATATTTCATCTTTCTCGGAAGGACTTCATTAACATAAACTTCGTCCACATCATCCGCCGCATTCAAAATTCGTTCCTCATCCTTATACTCAATGCTCGCACTGGATGTCACACCTGCCGGCAGCAACAGCGTAGCCATCATCTCATCAGTGTATCTTTCCACATACTTGACCACTTCCGGACGTGTGCCGACAAAGCTCATATCTCCTTTTATGATATTGATCAGTTGCGGGATTTCATCCAGCCTGTACTTCCTAATTATTCTGCCGGCCCTGGTAACTCTTGAGTCATTGCTTGTTGTAACCTGTGAACCGATTTTTTCAGCATTATTGACCATTGTTCTGAATTTCAGTATTTTAAAATGCTTCCCATACTGAGTCACCCTTGTTTGCCTGAAAATAACCGGTCCTTTTGAGTCTGCTTTTATTGCTATGCTCAATATCAAAAACGCCGGTGACAGTATTACAAGGATAACTACAGCAACGACAATGTCAAATGCTCTTTTGAAAATCAAATAGGTTCTCTTTTTATTTAAAATGTCATAATACTCTCTGACACTGTCGTTTTTCATGAAATCAGGCAAATCGTCCCATTTTTTCAACATTGCAAAAATAGCCTTTCCAAGTAGTTATTTTATTGCTTTATGATAGCTAAAAGTTTACCACAGACATACACCACATCTTCATCGCTCAATAGCGTATGCAGCGGCAGAGTTATCTCGTTTTCATACTGCTTATATGCATTAGGATAATCCTTGATATCGAACCTCAGGTTCCTGTATGCCGTCATCATCGGCAGCGGCTTATAATGGACGTTGCAGGCAACCCCAGCTTCAGCCATTTCAGCTATAATAGTATTTCTTTCCTGCTCGCCTATACCAGGTATCCGTGCAAGGTAAAGGTGACCAGATGAAATAAACTCATCCCCTTTATGCTTCAGGCTGGATATGCCCGAGGGCAGAAGCATACTGTCGTACATCTCTATGATCTCATGCCTTCTGTGCATGATGCTTTCATATCTGCTCAACTGTGCCAGGCCTATCCCAGCCAGCACATCCGTCATGTTGCATTTATAGGCGGGGTATACAATATCGTATTCCCATGCGCCTTTTTGGGTCTTCGTCAACGCGTCCTTGGACTGGCCGTGCAGGCTCATCAGCATGTACTGCATGTAAAGCCATTCATCATCAAGGCCTATATCATTACGCCATACCACGGATCCGCCCTCTGCTGTGGTAAGGTTTTTAACTGCATGGAATGAAAAACAGGTAAAATCAGCTGCCAAACCGCATTTTTTACCCTTCCTTTCCGCACCGAATGCATGGGCGGCGTCTGCCAAAACTATGACTCTTCCGAACTGCTCCTGGATATCATTGTTGGGTCTGAAACATCCCTTTTTGCTGTTGACTGCTTCGTATATCGCATCATAGTCGCACATCCTTCCGGCGATATCCACCGGGATCACGGCTTTGGTTCTCTCATTTATCGCTTCCGCCAGCTTGTCATAATCCATTTCGTATGAATCAGGAGAAACGTCCACCAATACTATTTTGGCGCCTGTGTGGTGTATGACTGACGCTGATGCAGTGTAAGTATAGGGTGTAGTAATAACTTCATCGCCTGGCCCAATGCCTAATATGCGAAGCGTGAGTTCCATGGCAGCTGTAGCCGAACTCAGGCAGACTGCTTTCCGCGTACCTACATATTCGGCGATCTTCTGCTCAAATTGTTTCGTTTTCGGCCCGGTCGTTATCCAGCCTGATTTAAGGGAACTTATCACTTCTTCGATTTCTGCGTCAGTTATGTCAGGAGGCGAAAAAGGTATGTTTCTGTATTCACTATCTATTCTGTGATCCATTTAAGATTCCCCTTCTATATTAAGTCCTAATCACTCGTTTCCTCTGTGAGCATGCCATCCTGTATCTTGAACACACGGCTGCATATACTCAATGCTGATGGACGGTGTGTAATGATTATACATGTCCGTTCTGGTTTCATCCTGCGTATCGACTCAAGTACGCGCATTTCCGTATCTGCGTCCAACGCTGACGTTGCTTCATCCAGTAAAAGTATAGCTGATTTTCTCAGAAATGCCCGTGCTATTGTTATGCGCTGGGCTTGTCCTTCCGACAGTCCGACAGCCTTTTCACCAATCTTCGTATGAATCCCGTCAGGCAACTCACTGACAAAATCCCAGGCATCCGCATCGACCAATGCTTTTTTGATATCTTCATCTGTTGCGTCCGGATCGACTATACGCAGATTTTCTTCAATAGTACCTGAAAACAACGTATTGCCCTGTGGCACATAAGATATTATGGTACGGCTTGATGCACTGGCCTCTACTCTTTCACTGTCATTGATAAAGTATACCTTTCCTTCTTGCGGCTGAAGCAGAGCCAGCAACATGCGTATCATGGTAGTCTTTCCTTCGCCCGAAGGCCCTACCAGTCCAATTGTCTCTCTCGGGTTTATTTCAAAACTTATATTTTTCAGGATCAAATTATTCTGGTCATATGAAAAACTTACATTTTCAAAAACTATCCCGGCACTTGTCCACTTAAGTTGCTCACTTTTTCTGTCTTCCTGCCGGATGTTTTCCAGTTCCATTAACCTGCCTGCAGATGCTTCCATGGCTATCAGCTGCGGAACCTGCATAGCGAGTCCGATAAAAGGTGACTGTACCTGGCCGACCAACTGCAGAAATGCAGTCATCGAACCAAAAGAGGCTGATCCCTGTGCCAGTCTCATCGCACCCCAGCCAAATGCAAGAAAATATCCTGTCCAGTATCCTATCGTAAACGAAGAATTCGCAATCACACCTAAGAAATTTCTTTTCAGCAGAATACCAAGACGATTTTTCTGTATGCTCTTCATCTTATCTCTTGTTCTGTCTTCCAGTGCGAATGCCTTGACGACCAGCATATTCTGTATCGATTCATGTGCAGCAGCCCGGTAGTCTGCTTCAAGTTCCTGTATCCTGATGTGCATGCTACGCAGATTTTTACTGAACAGCCTGTAAAACAGCAACGTAAACGGACCGAGGAAAAACGCCAATATACCAAGAGTTTTGTCAATTGAATACAATGCAATAAAAGCTCCTGCGAAATGGACTCCGAATGAAACAATAGCCGGTACTACATTAACTATACCGTTTACTACGACACCCACGTCACTGGTCATACGTGTCAGTATGTCTTCACTGTGATATTTCGAAAAAGCCATCCAGTCTGAATATGAAAGCTGTTTGTACAAATCCAGCCTCATATTGTTCTCCATGGCATTTCGGACTCTTACAGATAACATGGAGATTACTGCACGTAATATTAAAAGACCTAATATAATCGCAATAAACAGTAATCCCTGGTGAACTGCTTCATCGATTCCCCTGTCCACAGCAAAGTCGACAAGTTTTTTCGAAACAATTGCCATAGCGACAGAGCAAAGTGATGCAATACTACTGGCAGCTGCTTCCTGAACAGCGGAATAACGCTGCCGTTGCTTCCAAGCAC
>LSQX01177371.1_pt1 | contig 10153 bp, 6 predicted proteins | sample 654561 | NCBI WGS metagenome assembly LSQX01 (sample SAMN04489861, study PRJNA283612) | anaerobic digester metagenome | isolation source: 4 biogas reactors fed with cattle manure at either 37C or 55C with and... | place: Denmark: Kongens Lyngby | collected 2014
TTATGCAAAAAGATACATTTCCCGTTTTAGACATGAGTTGTGCCGGATGCGCGATGAATGTTGAGAAGAAGGTGCGTTCGCTGCCGGGCGTCAAAGAGGCTGCTGTCAATTTTGCAGCAGGAACGTTGCTTGTGGAATACGACTCGGCAAAAATAAGCCCCTACCAGATCCAGGCACAGGTGCGCTCTATTGGTTACCGGCTGATCATCCCGGATGAAAACACAGAGGAAAAGCAGGATGATGCGCAACGTAAGAGTTATAATCAAATGAAAATCAATGTGTTTGTGGCGTGGCTGTTTTCCGTGCCACTCATTATCGTATCCATGGCTTTCATGCACTGGGAGCATGCCAATTGGGTCATGCTGCTGCTGGTTTTGCCCATCATGTTTTTTGCCGGGCGCCACTATTACATCCGCGCCTGGAAAATGTTGCGCAAAAAGATGGTCAACATGGATACTTTAATCAGTCTGAGTACCATTGTGGCGTTTTTGTACAGCCTGTTCAATACGTTGTTCCCGGAATTTTTCGTGAGCCGAGGCATAGAAGTGCATGTATATTACGAGGCGGCGGGCATGATCCTGTCGTTCGTGCTGCTTGGTAAGTTTCTGGAAGAGAGAGCAAAGAACAGGACCGGCTCGGCCATCAAAGGCCTCATGGGCCTCCAGCCCAAAACCGCCCGGGTGCTGGTGGAAGGCAGTAGCGAAGCTTGCCCGACAGCCGCAGGCCCAAACATGATGCCTACCCCTGCCGGCACTACTTCCGGTATGCCTACCCCTGCCGGGACAATTTCCGGCGCATCCATGATGTCAACCCCAACCAAAGCAATACCTCTTACAGAAAAGGAAATGCCTATTTCCATGCTGCAGGTGGGGGACCGGGTTTTGGTGCGCCCGGGAGAACGGATACCCGTGGACGGCATTGTGGATGAGGGACTTTCGTACGTTGATGAAAGCATGATCAGCGGCGAGCCGGTGGCTGTGGAGAAGCAGCCCGGGGCGAAAGTGCTCTCCGGAACCATCAACCAGCGCGGATCCCTCACCATCAAAGCCTCCCAGGTGGGCAGCGGTACCGTACTTGCGCAAATTGTGCGCATGGTGCGGGAAGCCCAGGGAAGCAAGGCTCCCGTTCAGAAAATTGCCGATAAGGTCAGCGCCATTTTTGTGCCGGTGGTGATCAATATTGCCGTTGTCACTTTTGTCCTGTGGATGTTGATCGGCGGAACTGCTTATTTTTCAATGGCTTTGCTGGCTGCTGTTTCCGTTTTGGTGATCGCTTGCCCTTGCGCTTTGGGGCTGGCCACGCCTACCGCCCTGATGGTCGGGATTGGAAAAGCAGCCGAAAAACACATCCTTATTAAAGATGCGTATGCCCTGGAAAATATGGGCAAAGTGGATTGCGTGGTCCTGGACAAAACCGGCACGCTGACAAAGGGAAAGCCCGAGGTTGAGACAATTTTTTGGACAAAAATTCCTTCCGAAACGGAAAAAGCCGTCTTCCTGGCCGGCGAAATGAAATCCGAGCATCCCCTTGCCGAGGCGATTGTCCAATACATGCAGCAGGACAACGTGACTCCCGCACTCCTGAACGGATTTGAAAGCATCCCCGGCAAAGGCATCGAGTTTTCCTTTGAAGGAAAAGTTTTCCGGGCCGGGAACCTTGCGTTTGTCTTGCCGGAAAATCCCCTGGCCGGTGAGGTTTCATTGGAATCAGACCATTCCGTTTCCGTTGAATCACCGGGCGACGGGCCTGATCCGGAAAATCCCCTGGCCGATGAGGTGCTCGATCGATCCATTATGAAGCTGGTCGCCGATTGGCAACAGGAAGGCAAAGGCGTGGTTTTCTTCGGAGACACCACTCAGATTCTTGCGGTTGCCGCACTGAAAGATCCCGTCAAAGAGACAACTTTCACCGCCCTTGAACAACTCGGCAAAATGAACATTCAAGTCCACATGCTTACCGGGGACTCGCACAAAACCGCAGCCTCCGTCGCTACTGAACTCGGCATAAAACACGTCCTTTCCGGCGTCCTGCCTCAGGAAAAGGAAGACTACATTCGCAAGCTGCAGGAGGAAGGCCGGTTTGTTGCCATGGTGGGCGACGGCATCAACGACTCCCAGGCGCTTGCCCGTGCCCACGTGAGTATTGCCATGGGGAAGGGAACGGATATTGCTATGGATGTGGCGCAGGTGACCCTCACGACTTCGGATCTGACGCTTCTTTCGGAAGCCATCAAACTTTCCAGGAGGACCGTTCGCATCATCCGCCAGAATTTATTCTGGGCATTTGTTTACAATACCCTGGGTATTCCTATTGCTGCCGGTGTCCTCTACCCCTTCACCGGCCTGCTCCTGAATCCCATGTGGGCCAGCGCCGCCATGGCCTTCAGCTCCATCTCCGTCGTCCTCAATAGCCTGAGACTGCGGCGATAAGGGTGGCTGCGGAGAGCGGCCGCGGGGAGCTGCTCATGCTGGCTGGCGCCAGCAGCGCAGGGGGTGCAACGCACCCCCTGCGCGCCTCTTCCTCTCCAGCCGCAAATCCGCTGCTGCCGGCATCCCATCACCTTCTCAGCAACCGCATCACCCATCCCCACACCCGACGCAGTAATCCCCGCACCCGCTGCAGCCACCCTCGCACCCTACGCATGCGCAACGTTCGTGGGCTGTGGGCCGGCAACTCGGCAAGGGCTATCACATCTTCAATAGGCACCACCTCGGTGCTTCTAAGTGCGTCACCCCGCGTGACGAATTTCAATGGTCGAGCCCCCTGATGCCCTTCCACGATTTCAATCACGCGGTGCATCAAAAAGCCCTTGCCCCATCGGAAAAAGATCACATCGCCTACCTTTATTTGTAGTGGATCAACGTGATGCAAAGCCACCATGTCACGGCCATCCATCAGTATTGGAAACATGCTGTTACCTCTGACCCGTAACTTAACGGATTTGCCTGCAGCTATCTGCTCCTCGATCAAAGGCAATACGTTTTCGTTTGGTAAAAACAGGACATTTTTTTGGTGTGAATTTTTATAATTTTTTTTCATTTTTTCAAATCCTGACTTATTGTTTCCGAAGACATTTCTGTAGATTAGCTGCACAGCCGATGGTTTAGGCAGGCACTCCAGCCGGTAAACGGGTATTGTTTTCAATATCCCGGAAATGATGGTGCAAATCTTTTCGTGCAAATTTGCGTCCTTCAGATAGGCCGGCGGAAACGATGGGTACAAAGCGGCAAAACCCTGCACAACATTCAATCGGGTAGCCCTGTTAAAGGGAGCCTGCTGCAACCGCACGATCGCTGCAACCGGGTAATTTTCATTGCGATAGACTTTCCCCTTCCCGCTCCACGGCGAGCCGTATATATATAAGGTATTCTCGTGATCATCATCGTGATTGTGATCGTGCTCTTGATCTTGCTCGTGCTCTTTGTCGAGCTTTAGATCCTGTCCAAGCTCGTCCTGTCGTGGGGAATTGCAATCGCGCGCTTTCAGATCCTCTCTCTTATGCAATCTGAGCAGCGGGCTGTCATCGTTCAGCAGCCGGGTACCCGGAACGTTCTCCAGCCAAAGCCGCGTGTGGGTGCTCTTGCCCGTCCCCGATTCCCCCAGGAACAGAACTGCCTGATTTTCATGGATTATTACCGAGGAGTGTACGGCGGCAGTCAACTCGGGAATTCCTGCAAACCCCACTGCCATCCACAAAGCAAACCTCAAGTGGTTCGGGTCCGGGACCTTAATATGGTTTGTCGGCTTCTCGTATAGCGCACAGAAACAATTCATTACATGCCGGCCGGTTTCCATTTCCAATTTAATGGAAAGCTTCCCATCCGTGGTAAATATCAGGAATTTATACGAATTGTCCAGTTTACGCAGTTCACAAACTCCGGTTTCCATATCAAAAGTGGAAAGAATCCGTTCTTTGTTCTTTTGGGCCGCATCTTCAGAAGCTTCTTTCAGTGGAACAATATTAATAGTAAACAGCTTATTTTCGGGAGAATTCGTTGCCTCACATTCTTTATCCGTTTTGGACATTTTTTCGGACATTTTTTCGGACAAAAACGGAGCGAATCCCGGTAACTGCCAATTTTGACCATCAGGCAGTTTCCAGACAATTTCAATAAAATGCCCTGCTATTTCATACACATGAGATTGGTCCATTTCTAAATGCTCCATTCCGTTATATCTATGATCCGGTCGCATTGCTCCAACAGGCTGTCCCTGTGAGAGATAATTACCACAGTCATGTCCCGGTTCATGAATTCCCGCAAAAGTATTCCCGTAATCCCGGCCTCAGTCGCCGGATCCAGAGCCGAGGTGGGTTCGTCCATAAGCAAGATTTCCGCTTTTTTGAAGTGCGCCCTGGCAATCCCAACGCGCTGACGTTCACCGCCTGAGAGCCTTGCCCCGCCTTCACCGATGGGGGTTTGAATGCCCTTTGGAAGCGATGCCAGCCAGTCACCCAGCGAAGCCGTTTTCAGGGAATCCTCCAAACGCCCCAGGTCTTCCTCCAACTGCGTCTGGTCCCCTTTCAACTGCTGCTCATCCGCTAACCGCCTCTGTTCCTGGTCTTCCTCCGACTGCCCGCAGTCATTCTTTGGTCTCTTGCGATCATCTTTGATCGGCAATCGATCACCCTCACAATAAGGCGTAACATTCTGTGCCAAAGTTCCTTCCGTGATAAACACATCCTGCGAAACATACCCGATCCTGCGGTGCCATGCTTCCGTATTTTCCGGGCCGAGTGGGACGCCGTCAATCAAAATGCTTCCGGTTTGCGGGCGGTAAAGCCCCATCAGCAAATACATCAGCGTACTTTTTCCTTTTCCGGTAGGGCCCGAGATGCCTACCCGCTCGCCCTTCTGTATGCGGAACGACACATCCCGCAAAACCGGTTCCCCCGGGTCGAATCCAAAAGTCACATGCCTGAATTCAATAAATTTATGAAATGTCATGGGTTCTTCCGCACCAGTTGCAACTTCCGGAGCATTACCGGAAACCGCATCTGTCTCGGCTTTGAACAAAACTTCCAGGGTGTAGCCGGTGTTGCGCATGGTGCCGATCAGGGACAAGATGGAACGGACCGATGGGAGGAGTTTGAGCGATGCGGCTGCAAAGATGCCGATCAGGGGCAAAAATTGCCGGTCCCCGCCTCCAATGAAATAAAACCCGGCCACAAAGCCCACAATCATCAACATGATTGCAACCTCTATTGATTTGGATGACAGGCTTTTGAGACGTTCCACCCGAATCTTGCTCCGGCTCACATCCCTTATCCCGGTATCAAATGACTTCTGCAGGTAAGGTAAAAACCGGTTTACCACAACATCGGCAAAACCGCGAAAGGTTTCGGAAGTGATCCGCCACAGATCGCGTTTGGCACGGTTGTCCACCCGACCGGCTTCCTGCATTTTTCCGGCGATTTTGTAATGATAAAACAGGACAATAGGTGTAAAAAGTATAATTTCCAGTAAGGCTATGTAAATGTTAACAAAGCACAAAGACACAAAAACCAGCAGGCATAGCAGGACATCGGCAATGAGCATGAGCGCCGAGGACAAGTACCCGAATACAAATTGATAAGTAACGGCTAATATATTGTGAGACAGCGTAGTGTGTCCAGTTTCTTTTACGAATTGCAACCCGTTGGCAATGTACTTTTTATATAAATCGGAACTATATGTGGTATAAATTTTCAGTAAAGCGTGGTTCCGGTAATTGTTCATTTTGTGAAGCACAAAATTTTTTAAAATAATGAATGCAAACACAACAAACAGGACAATAAGGATAAATGTACCGTAATTCTCTACTCCAATGAAATCATAAAGCATCCGCAGGTACCTGTTCTCCTGCATTCCGCCGTTGTTCCGTATACCACCATCCTCCAGTACCAAAAGCAACACCGGTACAAGAACAGCCAGACCGGCCAGCTCCAGAATCGCCTGCAGGACTGTCGACAATATCAGAAATGTCTTTTTTATCCTGCTTATTGGTAAAGAGCGTAATACCTTAATCATATTTACTGTAAATCAACAAATAAATCCCGTTCATTGTGCCTTTTGGTCTTGTGCGGTTTGCTTCAACCATGCGATTTCCGGAAACAATGCCCGATCGCCCGCCAAAACCTGTTGCCGAAAGCATTCTTTTCGACCAGCTGGTACTTCCACCTAAATCGGAACAAACGCACCGACCCGATGAACTTTCGCTTTGGCACCCACATATCTTCCAAACGCACTTTGTGTGAGCCCCCGGCCGGATTACGGATGATATCATCCAGCACACGCGCTGCCAATCTTTCTTCTTCTTTTGTGCGCTGCCTTGAGCGCTCAACTGCCTGATTGTCATTTCCCTGCACTTGGCCCACCAACTGCTTTTCTTCATTAGCCCGCTGCTCAATCTCATCCACTGCCTGATTGTCAATCCCATGGTTGTGCGTTCGTAATGCTTTGTCACCTTTTGACGACCCGGCTTTCATCTTCCTTGCCGGCATACCTAAATATATATGCAACACATCCAGAAATGCCCGGTACAGTTTGTGCTGACTTTCCCGTTTGAATATTTTTTCGATCCGATCCAGGTCAACTTCTTGTGCATGAGCGGAATAAAAAATACCAAAATCGTATAAATGCCTTAAAACAAGTCCCGAGGCTAAAAAATGTGTGATGGTGTGCCTTGTCAAAAAGATCATCTGAAAATCCGGCGGTGGCACATCCACTGTAATGCCTCCCAGATCGAGCGATCCACACTTTTGCTCTTGCAATATTCGTATGAGCTCGCGCTCCAGATCTTTATCCACCCGGGTCGTGGTCACATTCAGAAAATTCTTGTGATTCTCAACCGGTATACCTTTATAATAAAACTTCGAATGCTTGGTCCCGTCATACTCAACAGCGATTCCCATTTTCCGCATCACCTCGTTCCCCTTCTCAAAATCACCAAACAAATAAATGTCCAGATCACCGCATTCCCGATGCTCCGGACGGGGATACATATCAGCCAGGCCGAGTCCCTTGAGCACCATCACCCGCATCCCCGACTCGGCAAAAATCCCGGCAAGCTCTTTCAAAGCCTCGCGCTGCCGGAGATGCACCTCCTCTATGTTTTTGATGCTCAACGCCCAGCGGATTTTTGTTTCCCGAGACATACCTCGGCATAAACCACCATACTCTGCCTGCAATTCTTCCAGCGCATCCCATGCAATCGCCAACAGGCCCTGACGTGCAGCCATTTTGAACATCTGCGTCCACCCTTCCGTGGTGCAATCAGACAACAACCGGACAATATTTTTGTCCTGTTGCATAACGGCTTGATCATGATGAACTTTTGTCCCGATAGATGAACCGGGCCAGATTTCACGTTGAATTAATTGGATAAGAATTTGGTAATCAGACGAAAGGAGCATTATCATCAAATTTCAATCAAACCGGCCTTCTGCAGAGATTCGCTCCACGATTTCGCATCACTCATTGCTTTTTCCTTTTTGAGACCGTACTTTTCCGTTAACAAACCTGCTACGGTCTCAATCGTAAACTCCTTCCCCTCCAATGCATTCCAAAGCATCTCCGCCGTGCTGTTCAGCACTATGACTTTGCTGAGATCCAACCCGTCCGGATTTTGAACTACTACCATCTTCTCACCCGCTACATCCTTTAGTTTGTATTTAGGATTCAGTTTCATATTATAAAGATAGCAAAAAAAGAAAAGGTGCAACGCACACATTGTTCGTCTGGCTCATTATCAAGCACTTATCAATTTCGTACCCCCGGGGGTCGTTTTTGCTAACTCTCTGAATATCAGCCAAACGAACAATGTGTGCGTTGCACCCCAGTTTTCCAGCCCCGCCCATCAGTTTTATTTGCCTGTAAAGTGAGAATTTTATACCTTTGAAATCCGCACAATTATGTTGAAACCGTGAAGTTGAATTTTTTAAAATTGTAGCGAGATGCATAGCGGCGAACGGAAGAAGAGGCCGAGGGAGCAATCGGGATTTTTCCACATCATTCTCATTTCCAATTTTCAGAACCTTATTTTTAACGACCCTCTGGAGAGGTATCAATTCCTGAGGTATGTGGACAAATACGTCAAAAAGTACGGAGGCAAACTTTATGCTTTCTGCCTGATGAACACCCACATACACCTTTTCATCCGGACAGACCACCTCTCGGAAATGATGCAATGCATCCTACACGACTATTCACTTTGGTATAACAAACGGCACGGGCAAAAAGGCAGCATTTTAAGAAAGCCTTTCACAAGCTATCCGAAATTTTCACAACAAAGCCTGCTGGACACTGTATTGTACATCATTCGAAATCCTTACGTGGACGGCCTTTGCTCACATCCCCGGCATTATTTCTGGTCCTCGTATGCCTTCTATTTTGATGATAAGCCGAGACTGTCTGAATACGTCACCGTGGATCCTTCGATCATCCGCAATGCTTTTTCCTCCCGTGCCGAGTTATACCGAGTCGCCGCCATCAATCCAAAGCAAGAGGAGCGCCGGGCCTATGAGCAATTCCTGGAGCAAACCAACCGCACCCATCTGACCGATGACCAGGTCCTTCGTCATGCCAAATCGCTAGCCGGAAATCTTGACCTTTACAAGCTTCCTCAAAAAGATCTCAATCAGCTCATCATCCGGCTTCGCAAGCATCCCGGCGCCTCAATCCGGCAGATATCCTCCGTCTTGCATGTGAGCCAATATTATGTGCGTTGCACCCTTGATTCGCCTGCCTCATAATCAGCTACTTACTGATTTCGACCCCCCGGGGGTGGTTTTTGCTAACCCTCTGAATATCAGTCAAACGAATAATGTGTGCGTTGCACCCTCTGCACCAAAAAAAGCACCTCCTTCCGGGGGTGCTTTTTCGTTCCTTTTCGATATTCTGAAAATGCTAGTGACGTCCAACTGCTACTGCTACTGATACCATTTCCAATGCCTCACTCACGCGCACTTACATTTCCAATGCTTCACTTACATTGCCATTGCGGCACTCACACTCAATTAAACAAAAAGCAACAAAACCAATACTACAAGAAATGTGACGCCTAGGGTCAGCATGATCTCGTTTCTTACAATTTTCTTCATTACTTATGAATGTTGGATTTTTTAAACGCCGCAAATGTAGAAAACATTTTGATTGAAGAAACCAATAAGAGAGGAAAAGAACATTTTACCGGACAAAACCACCTTTATTCTCAAAAATTAACTGCGTGACTGAAATTAGCAGCGCAACTGAAATTAATGCGACAGAAACTAGCAGCGCAACCGAAATTAGCGTGACCGAATTAGCAGCGCAACCGGCAAAAAAAGGTCACAACGAATGGCTGTGACCTGAAAAAAAACGTACACAAAATATAAATACGAAATTGGAGCTCAAATTTGTTCTATCACCAGCTCCAGCACCAGCAAGAGCAAGAGCAAGAGCACCAGCACCAACAGCACCCGCGCGTTCTCATATGCTTCGCTTTTTCTGCAGCTGGCAGTGGAGATCGACGGCCAGGATGGCCAGGACGGCCGGATGGGAGTCTTCTTCTGCCTGCTGAGCAGCTCTCATATGCTCCGCTTTTTCTGCAGCTGGCAGTGGAGTTCGACGGCCAGAAGGGAGTCTTCTTCTCCCTGTTTGGCAGCTTTCAGGTACCACTTCATAGCGGCTTCCTCGTCCTGTTGCACCCCAAACCCCTCTTTAAAGCAATAGCCCACGCGGCTCTCGGCATGCATGTTTCCCTGCTCGGCGGCTTTCATATACCAGAAAAATGCCTGCTCGTAGTCCTGTAGCACGCCCTGACCGTAAAAGAACCGGTCTCCCAGCTCGATCTGCGCATCGATATGTCCCTGCGAGGCGGACTTGCTGTACCAATGGAACGCCTTGCGGTAATTCTGTTCTGTGCCGAGGCCCCGGCGGTAGCAATCGCCCAGATTTTTCTGCGCCTCGGCATTGCCCTGCTCGGCAGCCTTGAGGAACCATTCAAAGGCCTGATGCGGGTCTTTTTGCACGCAACAGCCCAGCTCGAAGAAGAACCCCGCCTTTTTCTCGGACCGGACAAATCCGTGCTCCGCCGCTTTTTTGAACCAGAAAACCGCCTGTTCGGCATCTCTTTGAATGCCGATGCCTTCGTCATAGCAAACGCCGAGGTTGTACTGGGCCTTTGGGTTGCCCTG
>LSQX01117680.1_pt1 | contig 10152 bp, 9 predicted proteins | sample 654561 | NCBI WGS metagenome assembly LSQX01 (sample SAMN04489861, study PRJNA283612) | anaerobic digester metagenome | isolation source: 4 biogas reactors fed with cattle manure at either 37C or 55C with and... | place: Denmark: Kongens Lyngby | collected 2014
TCCCCCATCAATGATAGTATTTAGAGGCTCTACAACTTTTGGTGTTGGTGAGAATTCGCCAACACTTTTTTGTTTAAAAAACAATTGAGACATGAGCGTTCATCCATTAGAATAGAGTTACTACACAACTATCGAAAGGAGTGCACGTCATGTCTCACAGCCATTATATCAAATCTTTGCTCGATTTAGAAGATACCGAAATCGAAATTCTTGAGGATGGTTTTCAAAAGCAAGACCACCCCAGTGGAACACGCAAGATTATTTCAGCAAAGCTCTCACCCCTCATCACCACTTGCCCTCACTGTGCGAGTGAGGGATCTATCATAAAACACGGAACCAAAACGTCCCTTGTAAGGTTAAATAAAGTTACGGAATGTGAAACTTTCCTTGAGCTTAAAAAGCAGCGCTATCTTTGCAAAGACTGTGGTAGTACTTTTAGTGCTACCACATTCCTAGTAGATCCTGGCTGTTTTATCTCAAAACCTGTAAAACTCGCTATTCTTCTTAAAGCAAGAAACATCATCTCTGAGAAGGACCTTGCCAAAGACTACGGTGTTTCCCACCAGACAGTTCACCGCATTCTTCACAGTAAGTCTCTACAAATCAAAAGGTCCTATAACTATTTACCTAGTTTTCTGGGGATAGATGAGTTCAAGTCGGTGAAAAACGCCGATGGCGCTATGAGTTTTATCCTCTGTGACGTACTTCATAAAGGACTCATCGATATCGTCGAAGACCGGCGTTTACCCTCCCTCATCCGGTACTTTCACCGCTACCCCCTGAAGGTAAGAGAGCGGGTAAAGGCAGTAGTAATAGACATGTACGAGCCCTACATGCAGCTTGTAAAGGCTGTCTTTCCTAGGGCCGAAATCATCACCTGAAAATTCCACATAGTCCAGCACTTAACGAGGGCTTTAAACAAGATACGAATCCAAACCATGAAGAAGTTTGACTCGAAAACCAAAGGCTATAAACTCTTAAAGAAGTACTGGAAACTCCTGCTAAAGCCCCAGGAGAAGCTTTCTACAAAGCCTTTCTACTGCTACACCCTACAAAGGCATACCAGTAGTTTAGAAGTCCTAGAAGATGTCCTAGAGCTAGATCAGCACCTCTGTGAGCAGTACAACCTCATTCAAGCTCTTATGAGCTGCACTCGCTACAGAGACGAGAAGAGATTCTTTTCTCTCATGGAAAACCACTGGGAGGAGGCAGACCCTGAGCTTAAAAAGGTAATTACCACCTTTTTAAGACTAGAGCGGCCCATCAGAAACACTTTTCGCAGCGTCTTCACCAATGGATTTGTCGAAGGAATGAACAATAAGATTAAACTGATCAAAAGAACGTCCTATGGGTATAGATCTTTTGTCAACTTTCGTACACGTATTATGATCTGTTTTACACTAACAAAAAAAGTGGAATAGCCTAAAAGGCTACACCACTTACTTGCTCTATTCTAGGTCACCAACACTAAATGTTAAAGAGCCTTTTATCTTTCTTCTTTATAGGTATTTCGTCTTTTTTTATAGGTTTTATCTTCTTACTTGCTTGAGGATATTATCCCTATGAATCTATTCTAGCAAATAGGGTGCTTATTTCAATTTAAAATCATAGCCCTAGGATAAAGCTTATTAAAGACTAATTAATCATCCGCCAGATCAACTACTATCTTATTACAACTTTCACAAAGATAGGACTCTTTAATACAGCCATTCATCCCTCCGGCAATTTTTATATCATCAAGTGTTGGATCTGGTAAAAAGAAAAGTTTTTTCTTTTTACGTGACCAAAAAATTGTTCGGCCACTTTGAATGAGTCCTTTATCCATTTCTTTTCCACAATAAGGACACAGCATTTTAAAACTCCCATCTTCTGCACGATGTGCAATTATTCAATATGTATAAAATTAATACTTCTGAACCCTTAAAATCTGTAGTAAATGCTTGGATTTAATATACTTCCTGAATTGTAAAATTAAGCTAGAAAAATAAATACACCATTTGTGGTACACTCAAATCAAATTTCCATCCACGAAAATAAGGAGAGTGACCACAAATGGCTTACCCACATATTACCATGAAAGAACTTGGCTGGATAGAAACTTATAATGAAATCGGACTAAAACCATATAAGATTGCTAAAAAGCTGGGACGATCAAATCAACCTATTTATAACGTCGTTACCTTCCTTGAGGAAGGAGGTACAATTGTCCAGTACTTCAATCGATACAAAGAAAATAAATCCAAGTGTGGTGCAAAGAAAAAAACTTTTACAAAAGAGCAGACCCAGTACATTAAAGATCGGGTGGCTGATGGTTGGACACCAGACGTTATCATTGGCCGAGGCGAAGTAGATTTTGGGTGTTCGATGCGAACTCTCTACAGACGTTTTAAAGATAGCTCTGTCTTTGATGTAAAAACCTTACCTATGAAAGGCAAGCGTAAACCAAATGGGCATCAGGAAACACGGGGAAAACAAGGTGATAAAAAAAGCCTTGGAGACCGTAAGAGAGCTTATCCGGCATTTGAAAAGGAGTTCGGACATTTAGAAGGGGATACCATCATCGGCAAAAACCATAAAAGTGCTGTAATCACTCTTGCCGAAAGAGTTTCTAAGTTGATTATTGCTTTAGAAACTCCTGGCCGTAAAGCCAAAGATATTGAAGTAACTTTAAACAGTTGGTTTGAAAAACTTCCCAGAAATATCTTTAAATCCATTACCTTTGATTGCGGTAAGGAGTTTTCCAACTGGAAAAGCATAAGTAATCAACAAGATGTTTCTATTTTCTTTGCAGATCCAGGTTGTCCATCTCAACGTGGTTTAAACGAAAACTCTAATGGACTACTGCGAAGAGATGGATTACATAAACAAATGGATTTCAATGAAGTAAACCAAGAGTTTATAGCCTCTGTAGCTATTCGAAGGAATAAAATTCCCAGGAAATCTTTGAACTATAAGACTCCGTTGGAAGTTTTTTTAAAGAATGTATCAGGTTTAAATTTTTCTAGTTTAATTTGACAAACGAGAATTATTAAAACAGATGCGATAGTTAAGTACATTAAATTAATTAGACAATCATTCTTTTGAAAAAGATATAAGTTATAATCCAATTCTAATTGCGAATAAACACTTGAGAACAAAATAACTGTAGAAACTAAGTTCTACAGTTTTTTTGAATTCATTTGAGATTACCTTCTATCGATAAGACAAAGATTCTCACCAACAAATTGATCTGATAAATGGTAGCGGCGGGTGGAGTCGAACCACCGACCTTTCGGGTATGAACCGAACGCTCTGACCAACTAAGCTACGCCGCCTTATCTGTTACAGCTATTACAGAATAACATCACCGGGATGTACTGTCAAGAGTATATTGAGGGTCCCGAAGGACCCTCTTTACTATACTATAAACCGTATCCAAGGTCAAAGGCTTTTAGATTAATTTCTTGAAATTCTTTCTTTACATATTTTTCCACATAGCTATGCCAATCGATTTCTTTCAGATCTAAAGCTTTGGCCAGGGCTCCTAGAAGAACAATGTTCTGAACCCGAATATTACCCAGTTCTATGGCCATATTGGAAGCATCGATAAGAAGACAATCAAAGTTGTTGCAAAGATGCTCTCTTATGCCTTCGGGATATTTGATGTCCCCGGTAAGAATGGGTGCCGAAGGAAGCTTATAATCATTGACAATAGCCTTGGCACCGGGTCTTAGGTAATCCGACCAGCGTAGAGCTTCCATAAGCTCAAAGCTCACCAGAACATCGGCTTCCCCAAGGGAGATTAGCGGCGAGTCGATCTTATCGCCAAAGCGGAGCTGCGTGGTTACCGAGCCTCCTCTTTGGGCCATACCGATGACCTCACTCATCTTCACATCGTATCCGGCCTCCATAAGAGCAGCACCGAGAATGGTACTGGCCAGCAGGATACCCTGACCACCAACACCTGCAAATAGGATACTCTTTTTCATTTATTCACCCACTCTTTCAATGGCATCAAAGGGACAGGACTGCAGACAAACAGTACAGCCTACACACATTGTCTCATCGATGTAAGCTTTTTTTGCCACAGGATCAAAGCTAATACAGGGACATCCCGTTCTAATGCAGTTCTTGCATCCCCTACAAAGATCCCTTACCACTCTGCAGTGGGGACGATCCAACTCAAACTCCTCCAGGTCCTGCTGGGAAAACTTTTTAATTGCACAGGGCCAGCGAGTAATAATCACGCAGGGGCCCTCTTGATAGTCAAGAGCTTCTTTTATTGCACTGCGGGTTTCTTCTAGCATCAGAGGATTCACCTTAAGAACCTTCTTGATACCAAGGGCTCTTACAATAGCCTCTAGATCCACCTGGGCAGCCGGATCCTCTTGAAGGGTAAAGCCAGTGCCGGGGTTTTGTTGGTGGCCCGTCATGGCCGTAACCCTGTTATCTAAAATCACATTGACTGTATTGGAATTATTATAAACTGCATTAAGTAGACTTGTCATTCCCGAATGTAGAAAAGTGGAGTCGCCGATAACGGCAACGACTTTTTGCTCACTTCCTACCATTTCCAAAGCCTTTTTAGCGCCGTGGCCCATGGAAATACTAGCTCCCATACATATGACCGAATCCGTTGCATTAATAGGGGGAGCTCCTCCCAGGGTATAGCAACCAATATCTCCTGTAATGATTACATTTCTTCTTTTGCCTAGCTCATAGAAAAAGCCGCGGTGAGGACAGCCGGCACATAGAATCGGTGGTCGCCCAATAAGAAGTTCTGGATTAGGCTTTATACTTTGGGCTACCTCGCCCAGTAGTTTTTCTCTTATAATGTCCGGATTAAATTCTCCTATGTTAGAAAGTAGCTCCTTGCCGATAACCTTAAGCCCGGCAGCCTTAATCTGTTCTTCCATAAAGGGCTCCAGTTCCTCTACAACATAAACCGTATCGTGGGAGTGAATAAATCTCTCGATTTTCTTCATAGGTAGGGGAAAACTAAAACCAAGCTTTAATATATCGGCTGACTCACCAAAAACTTCCTTAACATAGCTGTAACTCACTCCTGCAGTGATAATGCCTAATTGATTTCCATAGGCTTCAAGAACATTAAGAGGACTTATTTCGCTATATTCTGCGAGTTTTAGGAGTCTTTCCTCCACAATGGGATGAAGTTTTTTCGCATTGCCGGGATTGGCTATGTATTTCCCAGGTTGACGTACATAGGGTATCACCTGAGCTTCTTTACGAATGCCTCTTTTTACAAGCCCCTTGCTGTGGCAAACTCTTGTAGTCATACGTACTAGAACCGCCGTATCGTAGCTCTCACTAATTTTGTAGGCTTCAGCCATAAAATCCAGGCACTCTTGGGGTGTCGAAGGCTCAACACAGGGGATTTTTGCGAATTTTGCATAGTAGCGATTATCCTGCTCGTTTTGTGAAGAGTGGCAACCGGGATCATCGGCACTTACAAGAACAAAACCTCCAGTTACTCCTGTATAGCCTATGGTCATAAGAGGATCTGCCGCCACATTGACGCCCACATGCTTCATAGCTGCCAGACTTCTCACTCCGGCCATAGAAGCCCCAAAGGCTGCTTCTAAAGCTACTTTTTCATTGGGCGCCCATTCGGCAACGAGATCTTTATGCTGGGCCAAATTTTCTAGAATCTCTGTACTAGGAGTTCCGGGATAGGCCGAAGCATAGATTACTCCTGCCTCATAGGCTCCCCTAGCCAGGGCCTCATTACCTGTCATCAGTTTTTTCATCTTCCCTCCTTACGATACTTTGCAATTACTTTTCCTAGGGCAATGCTATAGAGCTTTGCCTGGAAACTATCAGCACGACTGACTAGAACAAGGGGAAGCTTTGCCCCCATAATTACTCCGGCAGATTTAGCACCACCCACATGGGAAAAGGACTTCCCCAGGGCATTTCCTGTTTCTATTGTCGGTACCAGTATAAAATCCACATCGCCAGCGATTTTCGTAGAAAAATTTTTAATTTCCGCAGCCTCCTTGCTAAAAACAAGATCCAAGGCCAAGGGGCCCTCTACGATTACCCCTTCTTCCTTTACTTCTTCCTGTAAGCGACGAGCATCTAGGGTGGCCGGCATTTTGTCGCTAACCTTTTCCTTGGCAGCCAGGGCTGCCACTTTTATCACTTTATAATCCAGAGCTTTAAAGAGTTCTATACCATTTTCAAGGATGGCTTTTTTCTCCTCATAGCTGGGGGCTAGATTCATTCCACCATCGCTAAGGCCAAGAAGCTTAGGATAACTATTCATTTCGTAGAGCATCATATGACTTAGAACCTTTTTATCCCTAAGGCCGTATTCCTTATTAAGAAGAGCCTTTAGAATTATCGATGTATCAAGAAGCCCCTTCATTAAAAAATCTACTTCTCCTAGAGCCGCCTTTTTCATAACAAGCTGAGCCCCCTCCTCCTGGGATGATGCAGGCAGTATGCTGATCTCCTTTTCATAATTAAGGCTCTTTAAAATGTCCTTGATTATTTTTTCGTCGCCAACAAGGATGGGCTTTATAAGTTCATCTTCGGTGGCTTGAATTACTGCTCTTAAGATGGCCTCATCTTCGGCCGCCACCACAGCTAGATTAAGGGGGTCCCCCTTAGCCAAGTTATAAATTTCTTCTAAGTATTTCATGATTACCCCCTTTCTATATAGTCCTGCCACTGATCAATGAGCTCATCCTCTGGAGCAAGGCCTTTGGCTCGATTGATTTCTGTAAGGGCTGCTTTTTTATCTCCCAGTTCAAAAAGAGAGATTGCAAGATTAAGCCTAAGATCGGGATGATCCGCCAGCTTAAGGCCCTCTATAAGCTGTACTCTGGCTTCTTCGGCTTCCTGAAGAAAAAGGTGACAAAGGGCCAGTTCATTGTAAAGATGGATATCATCTCTTTTGGTATGCAAAAGTCCATAGAACACCCCTAGGGCTTCGCTATGGTGCTCTAAAAAGCGAAGACTCAGGCCATAATAAAAATGAAGATCATACCAGTGGGGAAAATCAATCAGTAAGCTCTTAAATACCTGTCTTGCTTCTTCATAGCGCTCTTTAAAAAGAAGTTCACGTCCAAGGAGATACTCCTTCTTCTTTTCTGCTAGCACCATCATTGAAAAAACCTCGTCGCGAATTTCCGTAGGAAGCTCCTCATCAAGAATCCCACGCCAAGACCTTAGTGCTTCTTCGTAACGCTCTTTATTGTAGTAAAGATAGCCCCTATGATACCCCACAGGCCAGGATGGCTTTTCTTTATCCAGAAGCTCCAGGGCAAGATCAGAATAGTCATAACCTTCTTTTATAAGATCGTTGCATCTCTCAGCAGCAAAAAGAAAAAGTCCCTCCTCTTCCAGGTCTAGGTGAATCAATCCCAGGGCCATAATAAGGGACTTCAGAGGGTTGTCCCTTCTTTCATAGAGATAGCCTAAAAGAGGTTGCAAGGTTTTAACAAAGGGGCGATAGATATCCTTGTCCTTAAAATCCTTATCAGCGCCATAGAGGCTTAGGATGCCTTCAAGGATTTCTTCTGTGCCAAAATCCAGCTCTCCCCTTTTAATCTTTTTTTCAAGGACCGTCGTATAAAGGGGAAGATTAAGACCCTTGGGCAAAATAATATCTCCTAGCTTGAGTTCTCTTCTTAGTTCTAAAAAGGACAGATCTTCAAGGGTTTTATTAAACAGTGTCATCTTCTTCCTCCAAATACCTAAAAATGTGCTTATCAATAATTTTATTGCGGTAGAGCTCAAAATAGCTCTGCTTTTTTGCCCGCATAATACGTACTTTCTTGTCACTGGTAGAAATCGTCAGTTCTTCTATATATTCTCTGGAGGCCATAACGCCGTCACAGGCTACAGAAGCCGACCGAAAGCGAGCCTTTACGACTTTAATGGTCACCTTGGCTCCTGCAGGAATAACCATAGAATTTTTAAGGGGCCTATTTATACGATTGTCATTGGGCTGCAGCGGTGTAATCTGGAAACAGGGCAAATCCCAATGAATCGCTGCTCCTCCGGCCCAGATAGCGTATCCCGTGGTGCCGATGGGTGTAGAAAAAATAAGGCCATCTCCCGTAAAATAATTAAAGGGTTTTCCATCGATATAAATATGGGCCTCCAGCATTTTGGGGTGATAGTGCTTTATTACGGCTTCATTAAAGACGTAGTTCACGACTTCCTTTCCACTGATGGTTTTACTAACAACTTCTAGGAGGCAAAACTCGTCCATTACGGGATTTTCTTCCCTTAAAATAGTGGGCAGAAGATGAATCTCATCGGGAAGAAGACCGGGAAGAAATCCGAGATTTCCCGTATTGACCCCCAAAAAGGGCAGATTGGCCTCCTCCATGGTACGAATGGCACTGAGCATAGTACCATCGCCGCCAATTACAACAATGATATCAGGATTTTCCTTTGTTAGGATATAGCCTTCTTTTCGAAGAAGACTCATCACTTGATTTTTAACGGCAAGGCTTTTTTTAACTTTGTTATGAAAGATATAGATTCGTTTATACATCTCTTTCCTCCCTGCATAGGAGCTGCTTTTCATAATCTATACGGTAATTGACCGGTTTTTGGGCTAGGCCTTCACCGTCATAGTAGCTAAGAATGCTCTCTCCTCCAGGGCTTTTTCTTCCTGGGAAAAAGAGGAATCTTCGGTTTCTTCTTTTTTTCGCATAGTCAAGTTCCAAGGTTTCTTTAATAAGAGAACCGGAGAAATCTCCCAGGATTTCCAGCTTGTTTTCCAAGGAGTGGCGATGGTAAATTTTGTCCTTGGGAAAATGTTGGGCCATCCAGTGGTAAACATCAAAGGCCCCTCTATTTCTACTAAGATATTCAAAGCTGATGGGAATGTCTTCCTTTGGATAAAGGTCCATCATCCGCTCAATGATTTTAAGAAGCTTTAGTTCAGAGTAACTGAGCTCCACTGTTTTTAGTACCTCATAGGGGGCAAAGGAGGAAGCCAAAATACCCTGGATTTCTCTCTCCTCAAAAAGCTTAGTACCGGGCATAAGCTTTAAAAATCCCAGCTGAATGAAATCTCCTCCTAAACTTTCAAGCTCCAGGTGGCTCTTTCTAATATTTTCAAAGGTCGTTCCCGGAAGCCCACTGATAAGATCAAGATGAACATGACCGGGAAAGGCCTTTATAAACTCTTTTAATTCTTCTTTGTATTTGGAATAAAGCAAGCTTCGATAGACTTTTTTATTCACTTCATCATCGGTGGATTGAATTCCGATTTCTACTTGAAATAGGTCTTCCCTTACACCTTTAAGGGCCTCTATTAGCTCACCGCCCAGAAGATTGGGAGCTAGCTCCATGTGAAAGGAAGTTTTGCCTCTATCCCGATCTTTTATATACTCAATAATCTCCAAGCTCTTACGCAGATGTACATTGAAGCTACGATCTACGAATTTTACCAAGGGAATTTCCGATTCAATAAGAAGCAAAAGATCTTTTTTTACCAGTTCCATGGGCCGATAGCGAACACCGGTGGATCCACTCATACAGTAGCTGCAGGAAAAGGGGCAACCCCTTTGAGCTTCGTAGTAAACAATGGTTTTATTTTTTGTCTGGCTGTGGGGATAGGGAAAATCTAGTATTTCCTCACGGTTAATTGGGGCGAGATAACCCTTTGTGCTGATGGATTTCCACTGGGACGAATCCCCGGGATTCTTTAGAAAACTCCTAAAGGGGCTTTCTCCTTCTCCCATTACTACCCCATCACAAAGGCAAAGATAATCCATAGGTCTCCCCATTACTTCAGGACCTCCGCAAAGATAAATTCCTTCAGGATGAATCATCCTCATCTCCCTAAGAAGTTTTTTTACAAAATCTCCATTCCATATATACACAGAAAAGCAGATCACTTCGTAGTTCTCAAAATCCGAGTCAAGAAGGATCTCCCTAGGTTGCATATTTATGGTGTATTCCTTTAAATCCACCTCATGGCCTTCTTCTTTTGCTATCTCACTTAGATAGCCTAGGGCCAGATTGGGATGAACGTAGCGGGAATTTAGAGCAAGCAGTAGTATTTTCATCATTACCTCACCTCTATTATAGACGAAACTTAGGCCTGTGACTAGAGTTCTAATTGGTAAGAGAGTTACTTCAAAGAAAAAGGCCTCTTACGAGGCCTCAGAGTGAAGACAAAGTATT
>LSQX01182561.1_pt1 | contig 10152 bp, 7 predicted proteins | sample 654561 | NCBI WGS metagenome assembly LSQX01 (sample SAMN04489861, study PRJNA283612) | anaerobic digester metagenome | isolation source: 4 biogas reactors fed with cattle manure at either 37C or 55C with and... | place: Denmark: Kongens Lyngby | collected 2014
GCGGCAATATTCGCTTCCGCCGTGAATCGACGGGGAAAACAGAATTCCTGCATACGCTGAACGGATCGGGTTTGGCGACATCCCGTGTTATGCCCGCCATAGCAGAGCAGTTTCAGCAAGAAGACGGTTCGATCCGAGTGCCGGAGGTTTTGGCGCCGTGGATGAACGGCATTGAGGTGATTCATCCGAAAACAGGAGATCGCTAATGCCGGATGACCGGCTTACGACCGTTCGCGAAACCGGCATTTGGGAGCAGACACTCCGGCGGTCGCGCTTCATAGGCATTTGCCGACCAATTGTGACCGAAGACGATGCAAGGTGCATGTTGGAGGATGTTAAAAACGATTATCCCGGCGCCCGTCACTATGTGTACGCATGGCGCACGAACCATCCTGTAAAGTTACAGCGTCACTCAGACGATGGCGAGCCTACCGGTACGGGAGGCTTGCCGGTTTTGAGCGCTCTGCTTTCAGAAAATATAGACCGCGGCGGCGTTGTGGTCGTTCGCTATTTCGGAGGCATTCTGCTCGGCGCGAGCGGACTTACTCGCGCTTACGGCTCGACGGCGCTTGAGGCCGTGCGTGCCGCTCAACCGGTGCAATATGTCTTATGTCCGATGTTCCGCGTGGAAGCAGATTACGCAACTTATAACCGGATTACCGGTCAGCTTGAACGCTTTGGATATGAGCAGCGCGATCCCGATTTCGGTGCGACGGTTAGCTGGCTTGTCGGCGCGACGGATCAAGATGTCGAGCAGCTTCATCAGCGCATTATGGATTTATCGTCCGGTGCCGCGACCATGGCACCTGCCGGAAGTGTCTGGCTGGAGGACAAGATTATTTCGTACGATTCCGATCCTCTTTAGGCGTTAGATTTAATCGCGATCTTGCCTTCAGTTACAATTCGTTAGAAAATCAATAATATGACCCCGGCAATATGCGGATGACAGGAATCCGAGAACTCTTGTCATCTTGGAATATTTTCGTCATAGGATCGGCGTTTGATTGGCTCTATTCAAGCGCCCGATTGCTTTTTCTACCGGTTAATCGCTGTTTTTTAAGAAAACATGTTGAAGATCGTTATATAATAAACAAAAGAATATCTGAAATCGTTAAGCGCGCGGCGAACTGTTGTCGTGGCGGATGAAAGCATCAAGTCCGGAATCGAAGCCGTCATGCGCGCTGCGAACTATTTTTCTTTGGCCAAAAACATGTCAGATTTTAAAAGAACGCCGTGTGGTCGGTGAACAGCTAGGGGGCAAGGTATGGCAGGACATTCGAAGTGGAGCAATATTAAGCGCAGAAAAGGCGCGGCCGATGACAAGCGTGGGAAGATTTTTTCGAAGCTCGGTCGCGAATTGCAAATGGCAGTGAAAACGGGCGGTCCTGATCCCAACATCAACTCGACGTTGCGCGACGCGATTGAGCGCGCAAAATCGTTTAATATGCCAAATGACAGCATCAACAGATCGATTGAGCGTGCGGCGGGCGTCGGCAATGATGATCATTTTGAAGAAGTGTTCTACGAAGGGTATGGACCAAGCGGTGTCGCAGTAATGGTGCGCACTTTGACCGATAACCGCCACCGCACCGCCGGAGATGTACGTCATCTTTTCGACCGATATGGAGGCAATCTGGGAACCGATGGCTGTGTTGCCTTTCAATTTGAGCTGAAGGGGGTGCTCATACTGGAACGTGACGAAGATACCGATGACGATCGCGTATTCATGGACGCTGTCGATGCCGGCGCGGAAGATGTCGTCGTGATTGACGGCGAGGCGATCGAAATCACCACGTCGCCCGAGTCGTATCATGATGTCTTCAATACACTTAAAAAGGATCAATATGTCTTTGCGGAGCACGGAATTGAACGCGTTCCTATTACATGGGTTCGCTTGGAAGAAGAGATCGACCAGACCAACATGACGAAGCTCATCGACGCCCTTGAGGAAAATGACGATGTACAGGATGTTTATCATAATTGGGAACAGGACGATGCGTAAAGCCAGCATCGTTAATGCATAGTGAAACCAGGATGTCATGTCGTCGTAGTTTAAGGAGAGTTTAATCGTGGCAGGATGGTTGAAACGACTTTTTAGCGCACTTCGTAAAAAGCCGGCGTCTGCTGTTCCGCGTGAGGAAAAAACCTCTTCCCCCCATGAATCTCCGGAGCCTTTTTTCAACCCGTTCGGGCGATTTGCCGACGCGGTCATCACACAGATGAATGAGCGCGCAACGGCCTACGAAGAGAAAACTCAAAATGAAATCCGTGAATTATTATCGCGCATTGCCGTTATTTCTTTCGTCGGGGCAAGCGGAAGTGGAAAATCGACTCGTGCGATACAAGTCGCACGAGAGTACCGTATCGAATACATCATTGACGACGGATTGCTCATCCGAGGAAGCTCCATTATTACCGGAACATCTGCGAAGCGTGCCGAAACGAAGATGGACTCTGTTCGTCAGGCGATGTTTCTGGATCCGGTGCGCGCTGAGAACATGCGCCGCGCACTTGTGGAACATCTGCCTAGCGCCTTAATGATTCTAGGCACGTCTGATGCCATGTTGCTTCGGATCTGTCAGAATCTTTGGCTTACACCGCCTTCAATTAAGATACGTATTGAAGATGTGACCACGGAAGAGGAACGCAACCTTGCCCGCAATACGCGTATGAGCGAAGGGATGCACACGATTCCCGTGCCCAGCATGGAGATAAAACATGAGTTTTCCGGCTATCTGGCTGAACCGCTCGCTAAATGGTGGCAAAGGCTCGGTTTCGGAAACGTATTTGGATCTTCCTCCGGCCAGACACCTTACGGCGATGAGCATACGGTAGTACGTCCGACGTTCTCGACGTTAGGTCACTACGCAATGACGGATCAGGCGATGAAAGATCTCATCCGGCTTCTTGTGCTTCAAATAGCGGGTATCAACGATGTTGTGGAAACCAAAATAAAAAAGGAGCCTTACGGAGTCATTCTCGATATTGATCTTGCCATTTACTACGGCGCCAGCGCGCGCACAGTCCTCGCTGAAGCGCAGGCTGCCGTAAGTGAAGGTGTCGAACGTTTCACCTCAATCAATGTCTTAGTCGCAAATGTCCGTGCTGTTCGCGTTGCCATAGCTAATTAAGTCGCTATTTTATGCAGCATATTCACAGCCGCATTATTGACTTATTTTTTTGAGTGAAAAAAGCTTATTGAATTCAGATAGTATCTCGCGATACGGTATCTATGGCAGCACGTAGCGGCAGTATTTTCATTTTTTCGGGCAATGAAAAATTTTATTATTCACCCCATTTGTCCCGTGTCGAGCGTCCGTCTCCGGTGATCGGGCGAACAGGACTCATGTGCGTTGCGGGCGCGTTAGTGTTTGTTTCGTAGAAGGCTTTTACCCTTGCACCCATTTCACGCAACACATGCATGACCATTCGTGCGGAGTAACGTTTGACGGTCGCATAGCCTTCACATTTAAGTCCAATCTTTTCGCCGATATAAAGGGCGCGTTGCAAGTGGTACTGCTGCGTCGTGACAATTGCCGTTTTTACCTGAAAAACATCACGGGCGCGCAGCATCGTATCATAGGTGTCAAGCCCGTAATGATCCATGAAAATCGCCTCGTCAGGAATGCCGTTCGCGATCAGATACGCGTACATGACGGCGGGCTCATTGTAATTGTCTACGCGATGATCTCCTGAAACGAGAATCCGATCCGATACACCCGCTTCATACAAAACGATCGCAGAGTCCAAGCGGTCGCGCAGCAAAAGCGAGGGACGTACGTTATCGATGACCTGCGCGCCGGGCACGATGATGCAGTCCACCTTACGGGAAAGCTCTTGGATCGGTAAGATGGAGCGATTGCTCCGGATCGAAATGACAGCGTAAAGCACGATCAAGCAAAACGGAAACGCCAAGATCACGCCAAAGAGGAAGAAAATGGCGCGTTTTAGTGCTTCTTTCCATGTGCTTAATGCGCTGTTTTTTAGATTTGGTTTCTCCTGCATACTGGTCATGATAAAATAAAGCGAAATGAATGTCTATCAGGAGAAAGTTATGCGCCGCAAATCCTTCTTCTTTAAAATCAAACCTACGTTACGATACGCGTTTTGTTTCATACTCTGTGCATCATTAATGTTTTTAGCAGCATGTCGTCCTACAACAAATAACGACGTTTCTCCATCTGAGCCGGAGCAATCAAATGAAACTTTTCCGACGAAAGAGTCGGATCCGGAAACGAATGATACCGATGTGCTGAAGCCCTCGCCTGAAGTCCATCGAGGATATCCTGCATCGCGCGAGGAGTGCTATGTCATGGCATTTACGGGAAACGAGTCACTGAACCTTAATCCGTTCGCAGAAGAGGGGGCGCGGTTTCCAGTCGATCCGACAGGTTTTTATCAGCCTGTGTACGAAACGCTTTTCCGCTTCAATCCCAAGAAAACGGATTATCAGGGCGTACTTGCGGAACGCTATACTGTAAAAAAGGGAAGTGTCTCTATTGCGCTAAAACCGGACGCGATATGGCATGATGGCTATGCCTTATCATGTCAGGACGTCATGTATACAATCAATCTCCATCTCCAGCTTCAGACGTCACTAGGTCAAGAGCTTTCAAAATGTATTAGCGATATTCGTGTGCCTGATTCTCTCAATATGGACATCGTCCTTTACGGCGACATTCCTGACGGGGCACATCGGCTTATGGAGGTATTGACTCATCTTTTGATTTTGCCGCGTCACACATGGCAGCCTGTCGTCGGCGAACACTTGACTTTAGATGCGGTACGCGCGCTTGCGGTCGTTCCTGTCAACGGGACGGGCGTGTGGTCTTACGTTGGAAGCGATGCGTATTCGATGACATTTTCTTTATTCAAAAAGAACGATGTGCCTGAAAATACTCCGTCTTTCCTTGTCCTTTTGAAATATGCGCAAAAGGAGTTGTCTGCACGAGCCCTAGCATGCGGAGTCATTGATTTTGATCTTCAAGGAGAGACCCTGGAGGAGCTATGTGCTGAATCACCGCTTGCGATTCAACAGAAGGAGGCTTTGCTGTCGCCTGTATATGCCGGCGAGCGAATAGCCGGTATTGCCATCAACACAAAAAGCCGTCCATGGTATAGGAATCGCGCTTTTCGACAGTTGCTGGCTTTGTTTGGAAGAGCCGAAGTAGAGCATACTGTTTATCACACAAAAGAGCAGCGATATTCGCCTGCCTGCGTTTTTGCGCTTCCCGGCACGGTCGACCGGTTAGATCAGCATGCGCTTAAGGATTTACTCGTTCCTTTTTCGGAAGAGGCGGTGGAAAAGCTTATGGAGGAAGCTAAACTCACACGTGATCAAGAGAGCGGCAAGTTACTCTTTAATGATGAATCAATAGCACCGCTTTCACTAACGTATCCTTCAGATGATTTGACAGCGATCACTCTTTGCACAAACTATGCTTCCACCTGCTCGTCCTATGGAATTGTCATCGCTTTCAATCCGGTCGCGCGCAATGTCTGGCAGGACAAATGGAATAGCGGCGACTACGAGTTGATCTATATGCCGTCTGACGTGGACGAAACACCGCTCGGCGCACTGGAGCGTCTGCGCTCTATTCCCTCTTTAATAGAAAATAATTCCATCGGTCAGGGTGAACTTAACATTGCTTCCTTTTTTGAAAAAGAACAGGCATTTGCCTCCACATTTAATCAGGACATTCTGCCGTATATGGAAGACATGACGCACTGGCTTATCAAAGAGGCTATCTACATTCCTCTAGACGCAGGTATGGTTGAGTACGGCGTTAAAAATGACGCTGTACACCGTGATTTCCCAATCAACACTCTCTTTTCAAGAGATGTCTTCGTCGGTGAAACGGTCGTCTATCCGTAGCGTTCTACTTGCTTATTCTAGTAAATTCTCTTGTGATGTGGCTTAAAGAATAATTAAGTCGTCGAAATCTTGCACACGATCGTTTTATTTGCCAAACGAAATATATTTTGTTAATCTACAAGTTAGTGTTACCTAACTTGCGAAAATTTGTATCCTTAGACGGCTTTTAATGAATTTGTTGAGCAACCGGAATACGCGATTCAATCATTATGGCTCTGTTGAATAGCTGATACGACCTTCTTACTTCGCAGGTTTGCCTTTTTAACGACAGAAAAAAGGATTAAGACAGACATGCTCGATAAATTGCTTTTTCGGTACATAGGCCATGCCAAAAAATACATTATCGTCAGCGTTATGCTGATGATGCTCAAGGTCGTCGGCAGTTCCTTTATATCCTTCTCGATCGGCGGGATCATTCAAGGGCTGTTCTCTTCTGCTGCAGGTTGTTTAAGCGCGAATATTCCGCTGTTCTTCCTAGGTGCGGCCTTGAGATCGGGCAGTCTTTATTTGGTCACACGCTATCAAACGAAAATAACAGGTGAAGTCAAGACAAATCTCAGAATGGAAATGATTGCCAAAGTCATGCGTGTGGGGCCGGCGTATCTGAATTACACCTCGACATCGAACATGATGAATATGGGATCGGATACGATTGAGCAACTGGAGAATTATTACGGACGCTTTTTGCCTCAGTTTTTCGGAAGCTTCGGCATGAGTGCCGTCACATTCGCTGTTTTGATCTCCGTAAATCGACAGACCGGTCTTTTGTTCCTTGTTCTTGCCCCCGTCGTACCTCTGATATTGAAAGCCATTTTGGAGAGAGTTAGCCGTAAACAAAAGGAATACTGGCGAAGTTATCAGGACGTAGGACAATTGTTCCTAGACAGTTTGCAAGGAATGACGACGCTAAAGATTTTTTCGGCAGATGAAAAAAGAGCGGAAGAGATACATGAAAAATCAGAGATTTTTCGCACCGAAACGATGAAGATTCTTAAGATGCAGCTCAACTCGATCACTGTTATAGAATGGATCGCCTATGGCGGCAGTGTCGCGCTTATAGCCCTTGGCCTTTCGCATACTCCTTTTACCGTCCAAAGCCTCCAATCGATCATTGTTTTGGCGTTTATGGCGATGGAGGCTTTTAGCCCGATGGTGACGCTCATATCGAGTTTCCATGTCGCTATGACGGGTGTCGCGGCAGGAAAGCAATTAATTGATTTCTTTGACTTACCTGAGCAAGATGACGCCCATAAAAAAGAGGTTGAGAATATTTCAGGCGGTATTACCGTAAAGGAGCTTGACTTTTCCTATCCTAGAAGCGATCGCAAGGTGTTAGATCGCGTGAACGCTGAATTCACATCGAACGGTTATACATCGGTCGTCGGCGCCTCAGGTTCCGGAAAGACGACTCTCGTACGTCTTTTAACAGGGCAGCTTAACGGTGGCGAAGAGGCCATTTTCTGTGGTGAACACGCCTACATACAGTATAAAAAACAATCGATCACGGAAAACATGATCCGCATAGCTCATGATGCCCATATTTTCGAGAAAACAATTCGAGACAATTTGCTCATGGGAAAAAGCACGGCGACGGATCAAGAGTTAATTGAAGCCTTGAAGACGGTTCAACTGTATGACGAAGTTGAACCGAGGGGCGGACTTGACCTTCTCATAAAATCGGGCGGCAGCAATTTGTCCGGCGGACAAAAACAGCGCCTCGTTCTTGCAAGAGCCATATTGCGCGATGCCAAGGTTTATGTCTTGGACGAGGCCAGTTCTAACATCGATGCTGAAAGTGAAGCCGTCATTTTGCAGGTGATCGAGGAGATGGCCAAGGAGAAAATCGTCATACTCGTGTCTCACCGACTGTACGCCGGCAAGAATGCTAAGAACATTTACGTCTTAGACGAAGGAAGGTTGGTGGAGGAGGGGCGCTTTACGGATCTTGTCAAAGGCGAAGGAATTTACCAGAGGATGTGGCAGGCGCAGGATCGGCTTGAACGGGGGCTTGGCCTATGAGGAAAAGAACGTCTCTTGCCATCATGAAGGATTTGCTGATCTTGGGCAAAGAGCAGATCCCCGACCTCCTCCTTGCCATTGTAACGGGAGTTCTTTCATTCTTTTCCAGTGTGGGGATCGCCTTGCTGGCCGCTTTGCTCATTGTCAACGCAAGCGGTGTTGGCGTCGGTCTTCTGTCTTTTAAAAACACGGTCATCCTGATGGCCATATTCGCCATAGTGCGAGGTTTGACGCGCTATTTAGAGCAATACATGAACCACTTGGTAGCTTTTAAGATTCTATGTATGCTCCGCGACAAGGTCTTTGCCGCCGTAAGGCGACTTGATCCTGCCAAGCTGCAGGGAAGCAACAAGGGATCACTCATTTCGATCATCACTGCCGACATTGAATTAGTTGAAGTCTTTTACGCGCATACGATCTCTCCTATTGTCATCGCTCTTATCTGCGGTACCACCTACCTTATCCTAATCGCTTCATTTTCTCCTCTCATTTCCGTTGTGACGCTCGTTTCCTACATCGTGATGAGTGTTATTTTGCCTGTCATTTTCTCTAAGTGGGCAAAACAACACGGGCGAGCCATTCGCAAGGAAATCGGTCACTTGAATAACGTATTTTTGGATCTATTGCGCGGCATGACGGAAATTATGCAATTTGCTTACCGCGATAAGGCCATTCGTACGGTGCAAGCCTCTAATAAAACTCTAGTCGGCAAACAGAGCCGTCTCATCGAGCAATTGGCACTGCTTCTTGCCTTAGAGGACGTGGTGGTCGTACTGACGACCGGGGTTGCTGTACTTGTCGGTGTCCTGACAGGTCTTTCTTGGACGATTCTTCTGCCTCTTGTTTTCGGAATTTTCTTTAGCTTTCCTCCGATGATCAATGTGGCTTCTTTGGGTAATGGTTTGTCGCAGTCACTTGCCAGCGGTGAACGAATTCTGAATTTGTTAGAAGAAGAGCCGATCGCAGAAGAAGTAAAAGACGGCATCGACTTAAATCTTGAAGATAGGGTGGCAGACCCCCTTATTAGGACCAGCGACCTTTCATTCTCCTACGGCGATCAATCTGTCCTCGAGAACTTCAATTTGGATATTACAGAAGGCGAAATCGTGGGAATTCGGGGCGAGAGCGGTTGCGGCAAGTCGACGCTCGTCAATTTAATGATGTATTTCATGCCGGCGGACAAGGGAGATATTTTAATTGCCGGGCACCCGATCCAAAGCGTCAACACGCAGTCGTTATGGAAAAACATCAGCTACATGACGCAAAGCACTGAATTTTTCGAGGGCACCATCCGTGACAATTTGCTGATCGCAAAGGCGAATGCCACAGATGAGGAACTGAAGCAAGCTTTGCGCCAGGCTTCGATTCTGGACTTTGTCGAGAAGCTGGAGCATGGATTGGATACGACGTTAACGGAACTGGGCGACAATTTTTCTGCCGGCGAAAGGCAGCGATTCGGGCTTGCCCGCTGTTTCTTGGAGAATACAAAAATCTTACTTTTAGATGAGCCGACGAGCAATCTCGATGTTTTAAATGAAAACATTATTTTAGATGCTCTAAAGCGCAATAAAAAGGATAAAACGATCCTCTTAATAAGTCACCGCGCAAGCAGCTTAAAAATATGTGATCGAATCATTCAGATGTAAGGAAACACGTGTAAGAATCACATGAAAATATATATGAAGTGTTCATCTTTTGCGCGAGACTAAATATCAAAGAATGAAGCGAAATGAAAGGAACAGATCAATTAATGACAAAATTGACATTTAAAACTTTTACGATAAGAGACATTGTTTTCCTTGCGGTGATTACAGCGGTCACCTTGCTTGCCAGCGCCCCTTTCGCGCCGCTTGTCATGACGGCGACAAAGTTGGGCGTTCAAGCCGCCGCGATGGCGTTGCCCTTTGCGCTGATGACATCGATCGGTCTTCGCAAGGTGAAAAAAACTGGTTCTTTGACACTTGTAGGTCTCTTTTCCGGCCTCGTCCTTTTACTGATGGCGCCCGTCATGTTCTTCAATCAGCTCATAGGCGCTCTCCTTTCTGAGGGCACGGCTTTACTCATATTTAAGACGTATGACAACAAAAAGGCCGTTCTTTTTAGCTCAGGGCTGTTCTCTTTCTTCACGATACCGATGACGGGCATCGTGAATATTTTAGCCAAAGGACGATCTATCAAGGAGCAAATAGGAAACCCGTTCACGTTTGTCTTAATCGTTGCAGGAGCCATTCTCTTAGGCTTTATCGGCGCGTTCATCG
>LSQX01090993.1_pt1 | contig 10151 bp, 8 predicted proteins | sample 654561 | NCBI WGS metagenome assembly LSQX01 (sample SAMN04489861, study PRJNA283612) | anaerobic digester metagenome | isolation source: 4 biogas reactors fed with cattle manure at either 37C or 55C with and... | place: Denmark: Kongens Lyngby | collected 2014
CTGTCCCAGCCAGGCAAGCTATCAATGAGCACCTGCTGTCCGAGACGGAGATCGGACACTACAGGCAGGAGTACTCATTATTCGTGAGCTGTTTCCCTACACCTGCCAACCTTTGCGAGCCGGGCGAGTGAGCAGAGCATTCGCCTCGGGGCTATCTTTGAAGCGTTCCTTTTCAGGGTCCCACTGCAGCTTATAGCCGCCCAATCTCAGGCAAATGTTGCACAAATGGCATATTGAAACCGACCTGTGACCGATTTCCGCGTCACAAATCGGCTGCTTTCTGGCTCGTATGCAGTCAATCCAGTCTTTGGCGTGATTATTCGACTCGTAGAGCCTGGTCGCGCTTGAGGGCAGGGGTTCATCAATCAGTTTTTGATCGCTGGCTTCCAGCTTGCCGCGTGCGACAAATATCCAGCCATCTTCGCCCTCAAACCTAACGCCATTTTCCCCTTTGCTGGTGACGTGCAGCACGGTCCCGTTGTCGTAGGTCAGGTCCAGATCAAATTCAGGGAAAGTATTATAGCAGTTCGGCCCTATCGGATCAGGGCCTTTGCCAAAACCTTCCACGCTTATCGGCCCCGACCGATCATAGCCCAACGCCCATTGAGCAATGTCGTTGTGATGCGCGCCCCAGTCGGTCAGCGTGCCGCCGGAATAATCCAGCCACCATCTAAACGATCCGTGGGTGCGCTCCTTCATATAATCTCTCATAGGAGCCGGTCCGAGCCACATATCCCAGTCAAGATCACCGGGGACAGGTTCAACGGGGAACGGCCCTCCGTTTGTGCCGCCTGGAAGCCTCGCCTCCACTCGTTTGATGTTACCGATGCGTCCATTGCGGATAAGCTCGCAGGCGGTCCTGAAACCGGCTTCCGAACGCTGCTGGCTGCCGGTCTGAAAAACCGCGCCGGTGTTTCGCCACGTGCGCACAATCTGGCGGCCCTCTTCAATGGTCAGGGTAAGCGGTTTCTCGCAGTAGACATCCTTGCCCGCTTTCATAGCGGCGATTACCATATACGCATGCCAATGATCCGGTGCGCCGATAACTACCGCGTCAATATCTTTTTGACCGAGCAATTCCCGAAAATCAGCATACTTGCGACATTCCGACCCGAAAGTTGCACCCGCTTCTTCAAGGTGCACGGCGTCGACATCGCATGCGGCCACGACTTTCACTCCGGGATTGCCAGCGCAGGCGCGGGTGACGTGCAGACCCTGCTTAAATCCGCCTTTGCTTCCTCCGGGACCAATCACCGCGATGTTAATCTGGTCATTTTGGCCAAACTTGCGACGCCTAGAGCCGCCGGGTTTCGATTCGGCGGCCTGAGCTTGTGTGATGGACAATTGCGATAGACTTGCCATAGCTGCTCCTGCTGCGGATGCCTTCAAAAAACTCCGCCTGGATAATTTTGTGTTCATAAGCATCTCCATGACCACTTAGCTGCCTTACACGGTTTTCTTTCATCACTGCAGCCGCCATTTCCTTCGCCGGGCAGCACAAAATCTACCGATCTATTTCTCGTTTTCGAGCCGAGTCCGCCACCTCTATGCCAAGCATAATATCATCCTCACTGGTTGGGCCGGTAAAATATATTAGTTTGCCGTCTATGAATACTCCGCCGGAGAATTGTTTATCTTTTACGGTCTCCTGCACGCGAACAGGGGCGTTTACAACCTGTTTGGAATCCAGCCTCCGGACCGCATCCTGCACTACCTCATGCCTGTCCGCATCGACATAACAGTGGTTGCAGTCGAGAATATCGACGCGCAGCTTGCTCTGGGCGTTGCCGGCATAATTCGGCGAGTGCTGCTCCCCTTTGAATACGATATAGTAAAGAGTGGTAAAGCCGCGCGATTGAGCATCATTGACGCCTCGGTTATGGACAAATGTGGCCGGTATATCCTCATCGTTGGCGTCCTGTATGACATCTGTCGCCAGCAACGATATGCCGCCCTGAGAGAAAGCATCGGCGACCGCGCTGTCGATTAACGCACGCGCCGTCTGCGCTTTGTCGACTGCCGGAGTTACGTGTAGACACTGCACCATATACAGCCCTTCGCCGTCGGGTTCAGGGATCATTTCGATTGGATAATACAGCACAAATCCGAGCGTTTTGCCTTCATTGTCCTTTGCAATTCGTCCCCTGAGTATGCCGCCATCGAGCCACGCGTCCAGATTGCCGTTTCCCTCACGCAATATGCAAGCTCCATTCGGACAAAACACGCCGTCTTTGAGAGTATCTAATTGAAGTTGTTCGATCTTCATAATATATCACCTATGCTATTATACTCACATTAGCGATTTTATTATCAGCGAACTAGAAGAATTGTGTGGATGCGGTCGTCATCGCAGGATAATATGCCTCAATGCTCGAAATCACAACAGGAATATCATGAGCGACGGATTTATTATAGATAACATTCACGTCAGCTACGGCGATGCCGAGATTCTTTCCGAGGTCAGCTTCGAGCTTGGCCGATCGGAATTTGTCGGCATCATCGGGCCAAACGGCAGCGGAAAGACAACGCTGCTGAGGTCGATGTCTCGGGTGCTGTCCCCGAAATCAGGCTCAATTACCCTTGACGGCAGCGACATCTATTCCATATCATCACGCGATTTTGCCCGCCGAGTGGCCGTTGTTCCTCAGGATACCTATGTCGCATTTGATTTTAGCGTATTAGAGATCGTGCTTATGGGACGGTCTCCGAGGCTTGGACGCTTTGCCCTGGAGAGTCGGCAGGATATGGCCATTGCCCTTGACGCCCTTTCGCGGACAGGCACTCTGCATCTGCAGGATCGCCATATAAATGCGCTATCGGGCGGCGAGAGGCAGCGGGTTATGATAGCAAGAGCCCTTGCCCAGGAACCCGATGCGCTGCTGCTTGATGAGCCTACATCTCATCTCGACATCAGCTTTCAATTCGAGATAATGGATTTGGTGAAGTCACTTAACCGCGAGCGTGGCATGGCTATCCTTGCAGTTCTGCACGATCTTAACCTGGCAAGCCAGTATTGCGACAGGCTGATTATGATAGGGCAGGGGAGGGTGTATGCGGATGGGTCGGCGGAGGAGGTCATCACCTCGGATAACATTAGCCGGGTCTACGGCGCGGAGGTGTGGGTGCGCAGGCATCCCGTGACATTGCGACCGTATGTCATCTCAGGAGTCAATCGCAGCAACGTTGCTCGCGATTCGGCCCAGTATGATGTCTTATCCCGCCCGGCAGTTCACGTTATCGGAGGAGGAGGTACTGCCGCTCCCGTGCTGGCAAAGCTGGCGCGCAGGGGATATGCGCTTAGCTGCGGAGTATTGGGTGTTGACGACGCGGATCACGAGGTGGCCGAGGCTTTCGATATTCCCCACATTCGGCAGCAGATATTTGCCGGGATTTCTCAGGAACTGCACGATCAACATCGACAGTTGATGCAATCGACGGATATCGTCGTGCTGACCGATGTGCCCGTGGGCAACGGTAACATACTAAACCTGCAAATAGCTCTCGAAGCGGCAAAATCGGGGAAGCCGGTCATTATGCTTAGACCCGGCAATATATCTGAGCGCGATTTTTCTGACGGTCGAGCCACCGAATTGATTGCGGAAATTACAACAATGGGCGGCCAGTCAGTCGATACGGTCGATGAGATAGTTCGGGCTGCGAAGATATTGTTGACTTCATCTGCACACAATTCAGAGGAAGAGAATTAATACGCACAAAAGGGAGATCCCCCCGGTTCTCCCCTTTTTGCTTCGCATCTGTTAGAATATACGAGCAGACAACGACTGTTAAATGGCCCGAGCTACTTTGCCGGCTTTGATGCACTTGGTGCAAACCCGCATTTTCCTGGTAGATCCATTCACAGAAGTGCGCACAGTCTGCAGATTTGGCAGCCAGCGGCGCTTAGTCCGCGGGGCGCGCAAGGCCCAGGAGCCGGAGTGGACGTGTCGAATATTTTGACCAAAGAGCGGACCTTTGCCGCAGACATCACATACGTTGGACATATCTAAAAGGACCTCCATCCAATACACATGGTATTTGCCGTTCGTGGCGAACACGGCAACATTCCATATAAAGGCAATGGATGAGTGTTCGCGCTACGAGTCATAACATAAGCCGACAAAAACGCAATCAATATATTAGCACAACGAGCGGCTGCATTGCAAGTTCCGGCGGGGAAATCAAGACTATATGACAAATCATTCTATAACCGAGTTGATAAAACCGCCGCGTGTCGTCGAGGCGTCGGAGAGCCTGCGACGGGCGGCTGGAATTATCCACGCATCAGGCGGCTCATGGGCCTTGGTGATAAAAGACGGACATGTCATCGGCGGCATTCACGAGCAGGCAATAGCGAACAGCATCGGCTCTGCACAGGACGCCGAGTCAGCTTTGGATCAAAGCGTCGAAACCCTGGTATCTGCTTACCCTGTCTTTATAAACCCGTCCATATCCGCCTCCGACGCGGCAAAGGTGTTCGCGGAGTCCGGGGTTGATATGCTGCCGGTGGTCGATGATTTTGGCGGGCTGCGCGGAGTGCTATACCGCACCGACCTCGTCGCATTGATGACGCGCAACTTGCGCCCGCCAAATGTCGGAGGGATGGCGACGCCGCTCGGGGTCTATCTTACCACCGGAACGGTCAGTGGCGGATCCGGCAGCTTCGGGTTGTATCTAACCGGCCTTACAATGGGCTTGATGATGCTCATCAGCAAATTTATAGGCGAGGGTATGATGCTGTCGCTGCAATCCCAGATCACCCGCAAATTGCCTGCACTTGTGAAAATATACTCATCCTACGGGATTTACAGCATTGGGTCGGCGGCGTTGAGCATAATTCTTCTTATGCTGCTGCTGAAGCTGTCCCCGCTGGCAGGGTATCACGGAGCAGAGCACATGACGGTTCATGCAATCGAATCAGGCGAGGATCTCACAGTAGAGGCGGTGCGTCGCTATCCTCGCATTCACCCGCGATGCGGCACAAATTTGCTAGGGGCTGCCGCCGTATTTATTCTAATCACTTCTCAATTCAGCGGAGAGGTCGCCGTCATCGTGGCAATAGGCGTCGTAATGCTCGGCAGGCGGGCAATTGGGGACTGGATGCAAAATGTGTTCACCACCCGCAAACCCAGCGACAGCCAGTTGGCCAGCGGAGTTGCTGCGGGCAACGAACTGCTCGACAAATACCTGCTCCATCCAGGCCGGATTACAACAGGCTTTCCTCGAATATGGAAAATGGGCTTTTTGCAGGCGGCCGCGGGGATGACAACGGTGCTTGCAATCGTATATATAATAGAACGCTTGACGCATAAGTCACTGCTTTTATGACGCACTGACAACCTGGAACCTCCATTGGCTCAGCTTCGTCCTACCCGTGGAATCTGGTATCATTAATGACTATGAGACTAAAACGCACCATTATTTTGCTGTATGTTGTTGCAGCTTTATTTATCTGCTCCAATTCGGCGTCGGCTTTTGGGGTAAAATACAAAACATCGGGCACATTTGCCGACTCCGGCGGAGGGCAGCATCCCTGGAGTGTTAACGATGGCCACACCCTTATATGGGACTCCAAGCCATATATTCCCGTCGGGACTGTCTTTGTATCACAATACCTGGATTCAGATTCTTCGCAGGACGCCTATGATGCCGATATCAAAAACCTTGATGCGCTCAAAGGCAAGGGAATCACGGATATAATTCTCAAAAGCAGCGGCCCTATCAGCTCCTCTAAGCCGGCCTCTCTGCAAAAGATGATATCCTATCTGGACGAAAACGGCTTTTCCTATGGCTTAGAGCTTGGAGACGGCCCTCGGCAGGCTCTTAGGGGATATATTATTGCGCCCGGATGCTACAGGCAGGAAGGTCCTTCCGATCAGACAACCATAAAATGCGACTGGCCTGATGTGGACTCGGCGATCTATATCATCGTCAGCAAATTCGACAATTCCATCAAGGCTAACGGCGGCGCGATAGTCAGGGATGGCAAGGTCACGATTTACCTTTCATCTCCGCTCAAGTCCGGGGAGTTGCTGATAGTCTACCCGCATAAAACGCTCGACGATGTCGGCGATCTGTGGGCCGGATTCGATGAATATCGTGACAGGGTATTGGCGTTTTTCAAGGGGATCAAATTCGGCGCGGGAATGCGCTTTTTCATAGAGCCGTTCACCTCAAAAATGGATTTCACCGAAAATATGAACAGCTTTTTGCCGACCTCAGGCGGCTTCCGTTTGGGTTTAGAGGCATACCTCACACAAAAATATCGCTTTGAAGGCGGCCTGAACGCAGCGTGGGGACTCAATGAGAATCTGGACAGCATCGAGCGCGCAACCCGGCTGATTCCTCTATGGAGTCAAACCAGAGGAGTTCCCTACGCCTACGACATGGCCAGCGCTCGACTGTATTCCGCAAATCCCTCTGTCGCGGTGCAGATGTGGCAGGACATACTCGATTATCGAGATACCTCTGCTCAGGAGTATATGAACACCATCGCCGATACCCTTCGAAAGCAGGTGGCGAATGTGCCGGTGATATTCAAGAGCGACACATATCACCGCATTTATGCAAATCCCTACGGCTTGGGCGGTATGGACGGCCTTGCGGCGCAAACATACGGAACCGGAGAGGCTCCTGTAGACCGGGTAGCCGGACCTCTTTACTCTCTGGCGGAGGAATCGAGCAAATCCACCTGGTTCATTGTGGCCGGGACTCAGGCATCGTCGGACGGATCGACTCCATATCTCGGCGAAAGCGCGATGATGGGAACACTGGATTCGTTTCGAGAGGTTGGATGCAAGGGCTTTTTCGTCGATAAAGTGAACGGCGATTCACAGCAGGCGGAATGGCTGGCCGCATTTAAGGGTAAGATCGGCAAAGAGTGGACTGATTTCAAGCCGACCGTGATCAACTATCCCGTAAATCCGATGACGGGAGCCTACGTCAAACGTCTTGCGAGAGATACCTGGTGGCTGCCGAGTCTGCGCAATGGTGAAACAACGTTCATCGGAGACACTTTGCTCGCTTACAGCATCTTTGGGGAAGGCAAATCATATTTATGGTCCAATACGGGCAAGCGGACGGTAACAATGAACGCGCGTGCGGGCGGCACGCCGGCTGTAGACTACCCGCCGGGCGTCAGCATCTCCGCCAAAAAGAAAGTATATACTCTGGATTTGACCGATACGCCAACGGTTATCCGCGGAATCAGCTTCACCGAAGTCTTTCCGCAGGATACCGCTCAGGAACAGATTGATATGCTTGTTGAACTGATTGCGCTGGCGGATAAGAGGGAAGTTGACGTCAAGAAAGCTCGTGGCGGTCTGGAAAGCGCCAAACGGGTCGTAGCCAACGGGCAGGCATATATTGCATACGGAATCGCGAAGGAAGCCGCCGATGAACTGCGCAGCATATTAGGGTCGGATTTGTGGATAGAAGGGGAGCAGTCGCCTGCGGCCAACTTCGGCAAAGTCCTTGCTGCGCCCGATGCAAGCGCCGGACTTGCGCTGGTGCTTGATACTGCTGAGGATGCGCCTCTGGATGCATACTCCACTCAATATGGGTTCTCTACCTCAGCCAGCTCCAGCTATGAGATATGGCTTGCCGCCACCTCTCCGAGGGATAGCTCCCCGATCTCATATTCCGTCGATGGCAGCGGGTGGACAAAAATCAGCGCGGACGAACAAAAGACTGTCGATTATGCGCCGGGTTTGTGCTGGTATAAGATCGGCACATCGAACATGGCTCCCGGCAATCATTCCATATCCTTCAAAATCGATGGCAAACGCAGCCAGGACAACAGATATTATTTCGCAATTGATGCGATAGTATTAAGCCCCCGTGGCTTTATTCCGGACGGAATTAACAAACCGTTTTAATCCGCGGCAGCAAAAAAATGCGGCGGTGACAGGGATAAATGTGCGGAGATTAGATTTTCGCTGCGTTTGTCGGGCCTTCGATGCATTGTCGGAAGGATATTTACCCGGCAAAGCGCAATCCTTTGCCGAGGGATAAACACTTGATTGTACGGAACGAAAGCGCGACTGATGCGTCCAAAATAACGAGGGCCGGGCGTCGTGAGTAATCGAACGATAACTGACGGCGCGGCGGATCGTGATATTGTAGCGCGGGTGATAGCCGGCGACATAGAGGCATTCGGCGGATTGGTCGAGAAGTATCAGGATCGTGTTTTCAGCGCAGTGCGCAACTATCTCTCCAACCCTGACGATGCTTTGGACGTCACGCAGGAAGCATTCGTCAAAGCGTTTACCAAGCTGCAAAGTTTCGATGACAACTCCGCTTTTTATACATGGCTCTACAGGATAGCGATCAATACCGCTATAGACTTTTTGAGAAGAAAGAAAACCAGGCCGGCCGATTCGCTGGATGATGACAAATATGCGCTATCCGGCTTCGAGCCGCCATCGAAGGACCCAAAAACGGATCCGGAAAAGGTGGCGCAGAATCGTGAGCAGGCCGAGATGCTGAAGATGGCGATAAGCACGCTGTCTGACAAACTTAAGAGCGTGCTGGTGCTGCACGATGTCGAGGGGTTGTCACAGGAAGAAGTTGGAGAGGTGCTGAAGATACCGGTGGGCACGGTGAAATCAAGGGTGTCGAGAGCAAGGGCGGAATTGAGAGAAATTCTTCGGAAGCAGATGGTGGTCTGATTATGGACTGTAAGACGGCGTTAAGCCTTATATCGGATTACTTGGACGGTTTATTGCAGGGAACTCAAAAAGAGCTTTTCGAGGCGCACATCGCTTCATGTTTGAAGTGCGCCTGTGAGTTGAACGAAACGCGGGATATGCTCGTCTCTTTAGCGTCGCTTTCAGCACGGAAATCGCCGGTGGATTGCTGGAGCCAGGTGCGAATTGCCATTATTGCCCAATCCGAGCGCAAAGTGCAATGGTGGCGATGGGTATTGCGGCCAGTGGTGGCGGCTCCGATAGTGACGGTGGCCGCTGTTTTGGCGTTGTTCCTGTTGTGGCCTATGCAACAAAATCAGCCCGCGCCGGATAAGTCTATGGCTCCGGAATATGCCTACTATATTGGAGCGCACTCCCGTGCTCACGTGCCGCTGGCCTTCGCCGACTCAGATGCCGCATTTGTCAGGGCGGAGATACAAAAAGCCAGCCTCAAGACCAATCGCTGATGAGTATGAGAAATATAATTCTTGTGTTTGTATGCGTGTTGATTAGCCGGGCGGCTATTTACGCAGCTACGCCGGCACTCAGAATAGCGCAGCGCGCGCAATCCGCCGAAAGGCTTGTCAGCTATCGCGGCATAAAATCCGTTCAGGTTAAACAAGGCAGCACAACTGTCGTTTCCACTGTCAAAATAGTCCACCAAAAACCCGACTTCACCAGAAAAGAGTTTTTCTCGCCAAATATATGCGCGGGAGTTGTTTTAATTGACCGCGGGCAAAATAGATGGAAATACGATCCCGTTTCCCGACGGTGGGAGCAGGTGCGGTGGATGTTCAATGCGGATATGCAGCCTCACATATCCGACAATCACATTGTGCAGCTTGTCGGCTCGGAGACCGTCGCCGGACGAGACGCCTACGTTATAACCGTCGTATCAAAGCAGGCAGACAAAGCGCGTCACAGGATATGGGTGGACAAAAAAACATATCTGATGCTCAAGATATCCGCACAAAATGAGGCCGGAGACTTGACCTGTGCGCAGTTTACCAATATATCCATTGAACCCAAAGACATCGCCTCTTCGATTTTCGCCATCCCCGGCAATGTCCATAAACCCGATTGCCCGTCCTGCGTAGGCTTTACGGTGCGCAAACCGACATATCTGCCAAAGGGATACAAAATGATGGGACAGACCAGTGGAATGGTCGGCGGGCATTGCTACGTGCACCTGCAATATTCAAACGGCGTAAACGTCATTTCGCTTTTCGAACGCAAATGCTCCGAAACTCCGACGCCGCCGAAAATGGATTCGGTAATGACCTGGGTTAATCGCGGGATAATGTTTACTCTGGTGTCGGAAATAGCTGATTCAGAAATGAAAAAGATTGCTTCGTCGCTCAAGTAATCCAATCGTGGGTGGTTGTAGTGTCCCAGCCACACAAGCTATGTCATTTCGAACGAAGTGAGAAATCTGATTTTCCGAAAATCGCGAAAGCCCGAAATTAA
>LSQX01309156.1_pt1 | contig 10151 bp, 10 predicted proteins | sample 654561 | NCBI WGS metagenome assembly LSQX01 (sample SAMN04489861, study PRJNA283612) | anaerobic digester metagenome | isolation source: 4 biogas reactors fed with cattle manure at either 37C or 55C with and... | place: Denmark: Kongens Lyngby | collected 2014
ATTGTGATTCCAAAAACCAGCAAACACAAGGCAGAAGCATAGTTGTTCATCAATTTCATGCGCGATCCGGAGATTGCTTATAAAAATGCCGATTATATCGGTTACTCCAGTCCACACCTGGAAGCGAAAAAAATGCTAGATCCAGAACTTCTAAATGATCCGGCAGCATATCCCGAAATGGAAGAACTGGTTAATTGCGATATCTTTAAAGATCTGGGTGATTTCCTGAGGGTATATGACCGGATCTGGACCGAAATAAAGGCTCATTAGAGATGAATTATAGGATAAATTTTTGATAATAAAAAAGGAAGCCAAAATGCTTCCTTTTTTTATTAATATCTTCGATTATCTTTTTTATTTTTTCACTAAGCACTATTTCATTCTATAAACAGAATAATTTAAACTTCGTTATCGATTTCCTAAATATTTCCGTAACTGAAAGTCGAATAAACATCACACTAATCAATATGATATTAACGTGCCATTTCATTTACAATAGTCTGAATTAAAAAATTCTTATCTTTTTCATCTATCTTCACATCTTCCACATTTGCTGGGCTATTTTTCAACTCGATAACTGTTATACCACGCACAGCAGCTAACTCTTTGTTATTTTCAGGATATTCCCTATCGACTATTAAAAATTTCTTTGTATATGTACCAAAATATTCTCTTCCACCAGCAGTGTTTAATTGATCTATACCTTCTTTCTTCGTTGCCCTATTTCTTGTCTTTATTTCTGCAATCCCTACCTGATTACCAATGCGAAAAATCATATCTACTTCCAGTGCTTCTTCAAGATATATATTACTAATTATTTCATCTACTATGTCCTCTACACTTTTAATTACAAGCTTTTCGTAATATGTCTTTTCTTCCTTTTGCTTAAATCCCCCTACATGAATTCTTATATAATCTTCCAGTCTGATATTACTTGATATTTCAATAGTTTCTTCTAATTTCGGCCATATATCTTTCCAGATATATGAATATAGGTAATTTTTCCCGCCTTCGCTCTGTAAATAGCAGAAGGGAATGTTATATTTCTGACAGACTAGAAAACTACCTAAAGCCATAAGTTTTGTTCCACCTGTGAGGTTAAAAATCACCTTATCAAATTTAATTTGGTTATCTTTTTTAATGCTTTTTTCTATATCTTTAATTATATTCATAAGATCATAAGCAGATATCTTTTCTGCTATACAGTTTATATTTTTTTCCTTTAGAACTTTTTCTAAAAATTCGACTCTTTTATTAGTGCGATCTGTATACCAAAGAACAACTTGTTCTGGATTTATATGTAATATAGGAATAAAATTAGATATTTGCTGTTCACCAATAAGACAATGTAAAGTTTCAATATTCTGTAACATAATTGTACACCCCCATTGCCTTGATTTCCAGAAAAATTCTACTAATCATAAAAACTTATACACAAAATAAACATCCAATAAAAAATGAAATATTTTAATCAAAATCACTTTTCATCCTATTCGGGATGAGAAATAAAACGCCCGTAACCAGTAGCTGTTTTGGCACCAACACCTATATTAGTTAATGCTTCGTCTAACCACTTTAGAATCAACTCCATGTCAGGAATGTATTTTTCTTTCCTGGGGGCTACAGCAAACAAAAAAAGTTGTCCTGATTCAACTGCTAGAAAGGGGATAGGATTGGGATTGTACCAGTCACCAGGAAGTTTTTCAGTGCTACTGTAGTACTCTTGGTAATGGGATGTCATTATATCTGCTGTTAATTGAACAGGTTGAACCGGTATAGAGTCAAAGAAAATAACCGTACCTATATTTTTTTTATCCTTGTTATCTTTCATCTCCTCTTCTTGGTTTGAACCAAATATGCGATTTACATCTTCAGGGGGATGTTTTTCCCATTCTTCAGCCCATGTCTTTACAATACCTTTAATAGTTGATCCAGGTAGGTAAGGAACACCTAGAGTATGATGCCAAGTCAAACCGTTTTCTATTGGATGACTTAAGCCCAGACCAGTCACCAGATACCACTTTGTAGAATAAATACGGGTTTCACCTCCCATAATTTGCACCATATAACGAATCCTCTTAATATAATCGGAAAGTAGGTTAGAATCACCAATTTTCCTCCTAACTTCCTGACTTTCCTCTTTCCACGCTGTTTTTTTTATCCATTCTAGTTTAGCATTTTTCTGCATTTGCCAATTTTCCCTTTGCCAGCCAGAAAAAAATTTATTATACCACAGTCCGGTGTTACCTTTGCCCGGATTGTGTACAAAAGAATTTGCTTCATGGAAGGCATGATTATATAAAGGCAAAGTCATCCTTATATCTCCCTTCTCTAGTTTTTATTATCAGGTTCCTTAAGAAATGCTACAGTAAATTTTTTCAACCAATCAAGATAAGATAGAGCCTCAGCCTGAGCCTTTACATAGCTGAAACGATCACTCTTGACAATTGACTCCATTAAAGGAGTATTGATATTATCCCCTGTTATTTTATAAGGAGCAAATCGATTATCACGGCAAAGCCAATCCTCTAAAATATTATAAACAATACGGTGGGGAACTTCAGTTGCTCCTTTTGCTTGTGCTAATAAGGTCGCTGCAGCCTGTCCTAATCCATTATTAATAATTGCCGCAGGTAAATTTTCTACACAACTAACAAAAATTTTACGTCCCTCACTGCCTTCCGGAAATTTTTCAGCTGTATTATAGACATTTTTCAAAGCATGCCGTGCCCGTTCTTGTTCAATAGTTTGCTTAAAAGATTTTTTATTTTCAGTTATAACCATTACATTTCACCCCCGATAAGCAAAGATATTGCACACCACCCTTGCCCAACAGTTTCATTTCCTCCTACCTGTAAATAAGGACGTTTTTCAAATAGTTCAGCAATAGTCTTAATTGCATTATTTTGATGCTCTATTGGCCTTGCTATTAATAGGGTATAAAACAGCGTCTCTGCAGGGATAGTCTCTTCATACCAAAGATTTTCACTCGTTTTTGTATCTTTTTCCAATCTATTACGGGCATTTACAGCTAGGCAATTACTGGCAAAATAGTTGAATTCATCGTCATTGATCACTACTAAAGAATTCTTTAAACGGGTGCGAACTGAATCATGTTTTATAAGCGGAGAAATATTATTAACCAAAACAGAAAGATCCGTAGGTACTATTTCAAATGATAATTCTTCAAGATACAGATATTCAAAAGAACTACTATCAGCAGCAGCTTGTCCTTCTTTCAATTCTATGGAAGGTAATTCGGGTAAAGTTTCAGAAATAGCAGATAGTTTATAATCCCGCCAATATCGTTCTATTAAATAAGGACAGGTTATCCACACAAAATGAGTATTAAGAGAACGAACTGGCAATAATAGTAGACGACCATCAGTCACTGCAATCACACCTGCACTCTCAGGTCGTCCGAAGAGATGGTCCGCATCAGCGGAAAGTAGTTCGGCAAAATCCCTTAAGGCCCCCTTAAGACTGGAACCTGGAATTACAGGATAATTTGTCGTTTTTTCTCTAGCTACAGGCAGGTCAATTGCGTTAGCTGTTTGTCCTGAACCTGGATGCAAGAAGGTCTCAGCAAACATTCCCATTATGGCATTATTCATCATTAATCAACCTCCCATTTACCAATTACTATTTGTCCATAACCATAAACATTTTTTTCACCAATACAGGCACCATGGAGCTTGTCAAGAACAGAAAATTCCTCCTCAGTACCTTCAAAAAACCAGGTACTACCAGGTGCAAAATAAGGAGTTAATGAGCGAGGTTCCCGATTGACAATATCCCAGCCACCAAATAATTGAGGTCTTATAAGACAGGCACTAACACAATGACCTGGAATGCCAGGAGGACCATATCGTATTACTTTTGTCATATCTTTAAAATAACCAGGAGTAATCAAGGTAACAGTATAACGTAAAATTCCTCCGTTTCCTGATACCAATGTTGGCCGTATAGGCAAAAGTTCTTTTTGATCTTCTTCAGACAACTTTCTGATCTCAATTGCAGACAAACGCCCTTCACCACCTAAAGGCACAACTCTATTGGTAACTTCAGGCCATCCAGCAGGAATGCCATTAACAATTACTCGAATCTTTAAGCCTTTTTGTGGGCGTATATGGTTTATCCGATATAGGCGGGAGTCTTCCGCTGTACGAGTATTATCATTTCGTTCAAGGCCTATCCGTGATTCTTCCTGCCATAAACTTTCCTTTTCTTTTATTTGTTCTTCTAAAGGTAACTGGCCAGATAAAATTCTGGTAAAACCAGCTCGACTTATATAAATACCTTCAACAGAACCTGCTCCTTCCAATTTCTCTAAAGGCTTTGGGAGACAAATCTTCTCACCTAAATCGCATTTTACTGGTTCTCCCGGAACAAGAAAGACAAATTTTATAGAAGAATTTGGTCCCGACTCTCGTTTGACTAAAAGATTATATGGCATCTGGTAATATGTTTCATCATCATACGTAAGGTAAGGCCCGTGGAAAGAAAGAACACCCAAATCTTTGGAGGTTCCAAGTTCAGGAGGTAATTGTCCTTTTGTAGGTGTCCATCCTTTTGCTACAGCTAAAGCAGTTCGAATAGCACCTTGCAAAGTGCTTATTGTCGGTGGGAAAATACTCCGTACACCGATATACCCTCCTTCGCCGGCGTTAAAAGGCTGTCCATTACGGAAAAAGCCTGTATCAAGGAGTGTGAAATCCCATACTTGCTTTTGGGTTGTCATCTTTCCACCCCCTTTTGCAATAAGAATTTAAGAATAAACAATCCAGCCAGTTCAAGACTTTCTACTTTACTCTGTATTTTTCCGTTTTCATCTCGCCACCATTTTTGACAAAGTGGTAATAATTCTTGAATTAAGACACGTGCTTCTTTCTGATCAATTTTACGTGACCGGCTCTTAAGATACTCGGCAGTTATTAAATCGGTAAATAATGAGACTTTTTCTTCTATTGTCATACTGGAATCTTCATCTAATTTAAAAGGAATTATACGACTTTGAAGATTATAAATAAAAGAAGTAGTAAATTCCTGTCTTTCTTCATTATTATAATTCTCCTTATCTTTCCCAAATCGCTTAATAAAGTAACTAAAAATATTTGGTTCTTTTTTTAGTACTACTTCCCATGGGGCAGACCAAGTAATAACTCGACCAGCCCGTTTCCAAATCGTTATCGCTAAACTGTCCCTTCCAGTTTCATCTTTGGCTACTTTTGAGAGGAGACGTTGTGCCTCAGTATAAACCTCAGTAAATACTGTAGTATAGTGCGCATAAACAATTGCACCAGAGATAGTAGTATGCAAATTTTCTTGATAATTTCTACTTAAATCTTTAGAAAAAACTTTATTAAATTCTTCAAAATAATTTTTCCGCAATTCTGCTGCAGTGGGTATAGCACTTTCCAGGGGAAGTAAAGCCAGGACATCGTCACCTCCAGCATAAATAGTAATACCATTATGTTTTTGAACAATCTGCGGTACTTTTTGACTAAAGCATCCTAAAGCTTTACTAACTTCCTGAGGAAATTTTTGTAGTAATTTCCCAAGCAAGTCTCCATCCATTAATACCATAGCATAGAATGGAGAAGGTAAATCACCTAATTGTTTTAACTTTTCTTTAAGTACTTTTATATTCTGTTCGTATTCTTGATAAACAGTAGATACCTTATAACTTGTTTTTTTATCTTTCTGTTCTTCCCATACACGGGGATTGCAAATTGCATCTTCAAAGAAGCACTTTCCATCCAGAGAAAAAAATTCTAACAAGCCTGGATTTTCTGAACATACCCGCTGAAGTACTGGAAATATACCTGGATTTTCCCGTGAAGCAGCACCAGGTAGATAATTAATACAATCAGCAGCGTATTTTTGTGCTAGCTGTACTTTTTCCGAATCACTTGCTACTTTCTCCAACCATGTGACTGCAGCAAGATAAGGAGTTGAAGGATACCGGATCGGTACCTCCCAAAGGACATCGGGAGCAACCAAAGGAAAAAGGCGTTTTACCAACGCAATGGCAGAAAGTCGCTCTTTTTCATCTATTTCATAACGCCCGATTTGCTTGCGTAAAACTGCCCAAAAGTTATCTTGTTTTTCTCTTTGTTCCTTGTTTTTTGCCCTTATAAACCCAGATAATTCCTGAAGATTTTCAAAAAGACTGCATTTATCACCAAATTCTACAGTAGGAATATAACTACGCCAGTTTTTTCTTCGCTCGAGAGAAGAATTAGTTTCTCCCATCACCCACACAATTTCCCAAAAATTGTTGATCTGTCGTTTCCAAATCTCTTCTGTCTTCTCTCCCAACCCAGCTACCGGCTGAAGGTAACGATTCCAAACGGCATTACATAGATTACCCCAAGCTTCATTTATTGCTTCAACACATTTGTTTGGATCAAAATCTATAGGAACTTCTGCCCGAAATCGGTTAGGTAAGGTAGCAATTTTAAGATTCTCATCGATATGATTGATACTCTTATCTTTTCGAAGCGAGTCTATTGCTTGTAAAAGCGGATCACTTATATTACCCTTATTCTTCACAATAGCAGGAAGAATAAGGTTTCCTTCGTTCTCAAGAATTACTGCCATAGCTTGTCCAGCAAGATACGATAGAAGAAATGAACCTGCCCAAAAATCCCTTGTCCTTCGCGCACGGGCAATAAATCCCTGTACAGGACCTATCGAAAAGTCAAGAATAGTCATCTCCTTCACGGCCATACCACCACCTTATGAGAGAAAGCAGAACGCTCCATAAAGTTTTCTATTATTTGGTATTCTGCACTTTCCTTGTTATAGTTAATTCTTTTGTTAAACTTATTTTCGTAACGCTCATTCGGAGTACGACGTTCTTTGACCGAAATGCTTATAGTTGTGTTTTGTGGAAGAAATCTAACTGGAAAAAGAGATAATACTGCAGCATAACTGTCATTTGCCAGCTCATGAATATGAATAAACAACGGACTGGCACGACGATTTGCTTTTCCTATTGGATGGATTTGTACATTATATTTGGTTCTAGTTGAAGAAAAGTAGTAATTATGAGGCAGTCCAAAAACCATCCTATCTGGGAAATTTTCTAACTCTCCGGTCTGACAGAATTGCATTAATAGATCATGATCAGATTTAAAATTTTGTTCTGCTGCTTCACCATTTGACAAAATATGTTTCCCATTTTTGTTTTTACCATAACTCCGGTAACGTAATAATTCAAGTCCAATTTCATTTAAGACATCAATAGCTTGACTACCAGTTTTTCCAATCCATATCTTAGTTTTACTGCTGAATGCAGTATAGTCTGGAAGCCCGCTTTCCTCTTCAGTTTTTATCCCTAATTCATTAATTAGCTCTCTTTGATCTTCTATCAATTCATCAACATTATTTGGTGGTTCCCAGATTTTTTGTCCATCCAAAGATAAGGATAATAGTGATAAAGAACCAAAACCCCGACGAGAACGAGCTCCTGCTCCACCAAAAAAACCTAAAGCCTTAAGTGTTAAGGGAAGGAATAATTTTGCTTTCTCTGTTATCTCTCCCTCTTTTTCTTTAAATAATAAACGAAGATTAAAAATACTACTGCTGGTATAGTGCAGACGCTGCAACTCACCCTTGTAATTAACAAGTCCATGTCCCAAATAGATAAGGCCATATTTTTCTTTAAAGTCTCCGATGCTTTTATTTTTTTCTTCAGCTATATCCAGTATATCTAGATCAAGGTAAAAAGAAGATTGCCGATCAGTACTTCCAAAAATCTCATTTTCTAACTTTTGTACTTTTCTCCAATCCCCAAGTCTGGGCAAAGCTATTGCACGGAACCAAAAGCGTAGTAGTCCTTTAAACGAAGGAGGACGAAGTTCCGGAGTTTTTTCTTGTTCTGCTCCTGCAATAAACATAGGAGTAGTAATTTTGTAAGTTGCCTCTAGCATCATCCGTAATAATCCCTCCTTAAATTATTAAATTCTTAGCCTTTTAACAGATACACGGTTCATAACAAAATCATCCGAATTATTACTGCTTCTATCTTGAGAATTGATATTTCCTGAACTGTACATGCTCAAATTCCCGAGACAGCTTTATGGTCTCTCCCACCTTCTCTTCAACTACTTTTCTTTCTGTTGTGGCATACACCGGAATTACATCTCTGGATATGCAAAAATCTACAATGAACATGGTTGCACCGAAATCACCCTGTACCAGTGCATAATCTCCCGGCTCACCATTTTCTTCAATCCATGCTGCTATATCTGATAGATACTCATTTAAAGACTCCAATTGCGGAGGAACATTTGCCCATTTATTTAGCAACTTACTATCCATACTTATAAATTCTACTACTCCTAATCTTTCCCTGGCTTCTTTCTTTTGTTTTTCTGTTAGTTCATGGGAAAAAATCAGCAACATCTTTTTCTTTCTTGTTTCTTCCGTTGAGTTTTTATAGTGAGGAGATTTATAAAAAATATTTTCAGCATCTTCTATATATCTGGCAAGATTATCTTTAAACCTATGAGCCGCAGCGGCATTATGCCTCATTCCGCCATGGTTAATATCGTTTCTTTCCTCTGCTATGAAATAGATAAGGGAAAATAAATCCTTAGCTTCTTCCTCTGTCATACCCAGTGATTTAAAGTCAGGAGTTTTATCATTATTGTAAACCTCATATGCATATGAAGTAACCTGTGCTCTATCCTGTTTATTCAATTTATCCAGAGCCCATTTTTCACATATATAACTTATAAGGCCTTCTTCTAAAATAGTAAAACCCTGTTGATACATGCGGTTATCCAGGCACCACTTAGCTGTTTCGATAACATTTACAAGTTCATCTTCAAAACTAAAGTTTCTAAATTTTTCCTGTAACTTATCTATTACTGGAACCAGTGGTTTAATCTTGCTGTGGGCAGCGCTTTCAAGTATATTTTCGATATTTTTTTTAAGTGACACAGTTGCCGAATGTATTTCCTTTCCCCTGCATGTATATACCACATCACTATACCGCCTCATGGAATCAGAGAGATTTCTTAATAAATTTGGATCCCTAAAAAGAAGTGCAGGGTCTTCTTTTTTCCTGGAACTGACCATCTGTTTTTGCATAGACTCATTAATTCTTTTAATTTCTGCTATTGTTAAATCTTCCATTAAAGATGCATCACCGGTAGCCAGATACCTGTCCACCCCTATAGTCCAATCAAACAACTGGACAAATGGGGTTAAGTCAAATATAGGGGCATTTCTCTCCCCTAAGCCCATTTCTAATACTTGGTCACGATTCCCTAATATATCAAAGGCACCGTAATATATGGCATCTAATTTACATTTTTTTATGATACGGGCATAATTGATTACTATAAAGGTCAACATAGGAAGATATCTAAGGGAATGGGTAATATCCAGTATTATTTCATCTCCATTATTCAGTTCTCCCAGAATAATATCAAATAATTCCCATAATTCTTTTTCATTCTTACCAGCAGGAATGGAAACAACATTTATTTTTGTATTAGTCTGCTTTGAATAACGCTCTAATTCATCTCTCAAACCTGGCCTTCTCATATCATTAGATTTGTTTTTCTCCCAATTTTTTAAATATGCATCACTTGTGGCAAATATAACTACTTCATCTGGAATTACATCATTCTGTTGCAATATTTCCAGTATTGCTTGTTGGATATAACGACAATTATCCACCTTTTTATCTTCCAGGAAATAATTACAAGGAACATATTCACTTGCACCCAAAAGAGAAAGAAATTTTAACATAATTTATCACCTGTCCACTCTGATATAATCGAAAAACTTTAGGCTGCCTGTTCATCTCTTTTGTCATATGTATTAGTCCACTTAAAATTTGTAAATTTAATACAATAATCATTGTATTAATATTTATTTCTAGAATTATTGGAATAATCCTTCTTTTTACTGTTTTTTCTTGTAATTAATAAAAATATAATTAAAAGGCTATTAGTGTAATCCTTTTCTTAATAAGCAAGGATAATAGTCCATGGCTACATTTCAAATTTCTTCCTTTTGACCTCAATGAAGAGGAAGAAGAGCGAATGTTTCAATTCCTAATAGGTAATCTATAAACTATTCTCTGCTTGAATTCTGCATTTTTCGCCTTGATAGTTTCAATTCCTCATAGG
>LSQX01108552.1_pt1 | contig 10149 bp, 8 predicted proteins | sample 654561 | NCBI WGS metagenome assembly LSQX01 (sample SAMN04489861, study PRJNA283612) | anaerobic digester metagenome | isolation source: 4 biogas reactors fed with cattle manure at either 37C or 55C with and... | place: Denmark: Kongens Lyngby | collected 2014
TTCCATTCCACCAATCCAATGCAATAAGACCATTCTCTCCGGGACGAAGCTTGGAGGCATCTTCTGTGAGGCCAATATGCATGGTATCTGAATCTCCTCCGCAGCAAGTCGTTACGAACCAGGTAAATATATCGCCTCCTGCAGATTGAGCCCCCTCATGAGCATAATAATTGGGAAGTATTCCATCTTTCACAACCCCACAAAGTCCAGGTACCCGTACCCCATCCGATTCAACCAATATCTCACAAACTGAAGTGCCTAAAATGAGCAACATTTCTCCTGGGCCAGAGATACCTACAGCGGGTAGGCTCGCATAAGCATCCACCATACCAGGGGACACTGGGGTACCAGCTAAGAGGCCNNGTCTCGTGGGCACGGACATGTGTATAAGAACACTGGGGTACCAGCTAAGAGGCCTAGTCGTTCCGCCATACGCGCACTGAGGGTGCCCGCCTTTTCTGCTGCAGGAATAAAGTTTTCACCGAATTTTTCAATCGCACTGCTAAAACCAGGATAAAGTGCTTCAAAGAATGCCTCACTCGGGAAACCCTCTTCTAAATCCCAGATAGTTTTAAATCCCAAGGTAGTGTGGCTGTGACTTTCTTCACCAGTAAGTTGCCACACTACCCAATCTGCTGCTTCAGACCATACTTCCGTATTTTCATATACATTAGGCGCCTCCATACAAATCTGCAGTAGCTTTGGCACACCCCACTCCGCACTTATTTTACCGCCGTAACGAGCTAACCATTGCTCGTCCCACTCTTCTGCAAGGGAATTAATGCGATTAGCCGCCGTTTGAGCAGCGTGATGTTTCCATAGGATCGAGTATGCATAAGGGTTATTCTGAAATTCTTCTTCAAAGCATAATGGTTGACCGTTTTTGCGCAAAGAAACCATTGTTGAAGAAGTAAAATCAGTGCCTATACCAACGATCTGTTCCGGCCTTATATCTCCCAGCATCACTGCGGTTACAGTTTTTTCGAGTGCGACAAGATAATCGTTCGGGTGTTGGATTGACCATCCATCTTGAAGAGAAGTACCGTCTAAAAACCTACCTTCAATCACTCCATGCGGATAGGCAAATTCTGATGAAGCGCATATCTCACCAGAAGCGATATCCACAAGGACTGCTCGCGCTGATAAAGTACCGAAGTCCACCCCAATGCTGTATTTTTTCATCATGTCAGAAAATCACTCTCCTAATATTTGAATTTGTACAATTCTTTCTCTAGCTCGTACCTGATCCCAGTCGATAAAGTACACGTGACCAAAACTGCCCAGATCAGGAACGCCATTTTCAATCACTATACATTCAGAGCGACCAAATAGACTTGAACGGAGATGTGCATCGGTGTTAAGACATGTCCATTCACCCACTTCGCCGACTTCATTCATGGCAAAATCAATATGAGCCGGGCCAGGATGCATATATTGTCCCTCGGCCCTACATGTTGGCATCAATTTTTCCATTATGTTACAGAGATCTTGTTGGAGATATTCCAACTTATAGTAAGTACGATCGTGTGAAAGTTCCTGTATCATTACTGAGCAAGTTGTGTGGTGAGAATATACTGTACATATCCCACTTATCGTCCCTGATTCCGCTACAGCCGCCCTAACTTGTTCAGATATATCATGAAAAGTTGGATAACCACCATCAGACAACAATTTGACTTTTTTATTGAAACAGATCATTTTTTCTTATCTCCTCGCTTTTCGCTTTTATATTGTTTATGAAAACCTCTGGCTCATTCGACGCAAATAGTGCAGTTCCTATGACCACAAGATCAGCGCCATGCGAACATATTTCGATAGCAGTTTCGGCTGTAACGCCTCCGTCAACGCGAATTTGCAAACTAGGAGCCAACTTGCGAAGCTGGTCTATCTTCCCCAAGGCATCCCGTCTGAATTGACTCCCTGCTTTTCCTGGCATTACACTCATAATTGTGACGGAGTGACATTTAGGCAAAAACATTTTAATCTCATCCACTGAAGTATCTGGCTCAATAGCCAGCCCCACTGCTATACCCATTTCCTGTGCAAGGGAAAGACATTGCACGGCATCAGGTGATGCTTCAAATTGGAAAGTAACACTTGCTGGAGATATAGAGCTGAAAAGTTCCAAATACCTTATGGGGTCACGCACCATAAAGTGCAGATATAACGGCAATTGACTGTACGCTTTTAATGCCCCAGCGGTACGGTGAGTAAACCCAAGGTCCCCTGCATAATCGATATCCATTATATCTATATGAATGCCATCGGCGCCCCATTGTTCGCAAAAACTTGCGGCTTCTCCCAGAGAACCATGATCAGCACAGAGAAGAGAGGGAGTTACAAGTAATGACATAAGGCGACCTAACCTCCTTTGACGATGACAGCTTCCAAATTATTGGAACATATCTCAAGCATTTTTTCTGGCTCCAAATCATTGTTCAGTACATCAAATAGACCATCTGCAATTATTTGCTCCAGTTGATAATTGTTTATTATATTTCCGTCATAATTAGTTATAGTTTCGCGATGTCGTTCCATCTTTACCAACTCTTTCACCATGTCATTCCAGGGATATAAGTCGTTAATTTGTTCATTTTGGCCCACGAGCAAATTCGGTGCAATGCCTCCAATCATGCTACATTGCATTGCACAATGATCTAAAGTAATCCATTTTATTAGAGCAAAGGCCTCATCAGGTGCATCACAAAACTGATTTATCGCCAAAAGCCACGCACCCACTAAAGAGAATTTTCCGGGTATCCTCCCATAGCCAAGCATTTCATCCATCGTAGAATAACCTGGTTCAATGATGCTTTTTATGTGGCCGCTGTATGTGTTGATGACGGCAATGTTACCTTTTGCGAAAAGTTCAACCTGTTCATTTTCCATAACATTCCATATATCAGGGAAAGAGCATGCGTAGGCTTCTTTAAGATTCATGATTGCTTTAAGGTTTTCAACCGAATTAAAAACTACCTTGTTCCCTTTGACGATTCTTCCCTTATAGCTCCACTGTCTCGGAAAAAATTCTTGAATAAGTCCATTGGGCTTTCGACCTTGAAGACAAACGCCATATTCCGTTGGGGAAGATGGATTAAACTGTTTTGAAAAAAACCTTGTGACCGCATTAAATTCTGCCCATGTTTTGGGAGGACGCAACTTTATTCCATTTTGTCTGTAGTAGGCTCTCTGAACCATTGGTGATGAAAACAAGTCTTTTCTGTAAAGCATGAGTTGTGTCATGCTAACTAAAGGTATGCCGACGACATGATTACGATTACCATTAAGATTTTTCCATATTTCAGGGACGAAGTGTTCAGTAAAGGCAGTGTCAGATTCAAGATAATCATCTAGAGGACGAACACAGTTAATACTTTCAAAATAATCCATCCAAGGTGAATCCATCATATAGATATCATAGTAACCATCATTTTTCTGATGACGTAGCATAATTTCGTTATACAAATCCTGCTGGTAATCAAAAGTGTGGTATTCAACTTCAACGCCCGTCTCCGCCTGGAAAGCAGGTAGAATCCTGCAAATCGATTGGCTCATTACGTTATTCGTCATAAGCAAACGGATTCGAGTCTTCTTAAATTCACTCATAGTAGATATCTTGGTGTCTGGTGCTCTGGTCGGTATGACTATCTGATTCTCTTCATATGTCATAGGGTTCTTAATGAGAGATAGCATAGCTTCTGCAGATTTTCTTCCACAGAATATTGCTCGGCGGGGGATAGGATGAATGGTAGGGATATATCGAGAGCTCGAGACCCGATCTCCAGTGGGCACATAAATTTCTATGGGAGATATATCATATATGGACAACACATCCATCAAACTGTCGAGCATACGTTCACTAGATAAAAGTATATGGCTTGGAAAACTCGAAAATTCATCAAATATTTCCAATATGTCGCCAAATGATTGGACTTCATTTTGTGATATTTCAAAATACCGTAAAACATCCGGTGAAATTCCGGAATTTTCTAAAGCTTGTCTCGCTCCTGCGATGAAATCTCGTTCTGAGCTTAGTTTTTTACTACCTGTAAGAAGCAACAAGTCGTCAACGAGTACGTTCTTATGAAGTAGATTGGAATAGAGGTTTCGCGTCATACTTCGATTATCAAACACAACGTAACCATAATTCAGCTCGTCTACCGTTCGCTCAATATACAGAACAGGTATACCTGCTGCGATGGCCTTTTGATAACGTTCAGTCGAGTCAAAGCAAGTTACTGTGAATATGCCCTGAACGCCTAGGGTAACAAAATCATCGATTGCTTTGGTTTCCCTTGAAGGAATGTCGTTCGTAGTTTTGAGTATGATGTAGTAGTCATATTTATCCATCTCTCGTTGAATCCCATGAATGATATCTCGATAAATCCCCGAAAGAGTAGGGACTATCATACCAATAAACTTCAAACGATTAACTTTGAGATTGCGGGCCATCGGATTTGGTTTATAGTTAAGTACCTGCATCGCGGAACAAACCCTTTGATAGGTTTCTTCTCCGACAGTACCTTTATTGTTAAGAATGTTCGAAACGGTGGCGATGGATACCCCCGCAAGCTCCGCAACGTCCCGTATCGTTGACATGTCACACCTCCTCTTTCAACACCTTCTATGTGCTAGATCGCGTTCTTTTGTCAGAGTAGTAAGAAATCACCATTACGACAAAAAGCACCAGGCCCCACGCAATCTCTTTAACATACGGGCTCACGGAAGAAAACATGTTTAAACCAGAAGAGAGAGCCTGCAATATGAGTGTGGCAATAATTACACCTGCAACTGAACAAAACCCACCATTCGGACTTGTCCCTCCAAGCACGACTATTAGTATGGACTGCATTGTATACGAACTGCCAAAGTCAGCGCGAGCACTATTGAGTCGAGCAAGCATGATGAAGCCCGTCATCGCGGCCATTATTCCTCCAAACATGTGTGCTTGAGCGGTTATCTTAAGATTGTTTTGGCCTGCGTACATAGAAGCTTTACTATTTGTTCCCATTAGGCGAAGCTTAACTCCGAAAGAACTCTTTTCTATAATGTAATAAATCGCGATAGACACCAAAATATGGATGAACAGAACAACAGGTATGACGCCGAAAATTAGGGAGGTACCTATGTCTACATAAAAAGAAGGAACTTGGCTTATAGCCTTACCGCGGGTAAGCACTAAGGAGATACCGGTAAATAGTTGTAAATTCCCTAAGGTGGCTAACATAGCTGGAACCTTTACTCCTGCAATGAGATAACCAGTGAACAAACCGCATAATGCACCCACTATAAGGCCAACAGTCATGCAGCAGATCATTACAGCAATCTTACTGCCTGTAGACATGTTGTTTGCGAGGAATCGCGAGAGTAGCATTCCGGTTAATATACTCGTAAGATTTGCTGTCCCAATTAAGGATAGGTCAATACCACCTGCTGTCATGGCGAGCATGACGCCAAAAGCTAACAAACCATATTCGGGAAATTGCCATGCCATAGAGAGCAGGTTAAGTTTTGTTGGATAAAGCTTAGGCTGGAGTATACTCATGGTACTGAACACAAGCATTAATATGAGTAGCTGCCTGAAATAGGGTGCGGAATCCATGATCCTTTTCATTGCATTATATGGCTTGCTACTTAGTTTGCTATTCATATCTGTGCCTCCTGTTCGTCTGAAATATCAACGCTTAAGCGCATTCGCTTTCGATTCGCCTGATAGGCAGATATACTGGTGCCAAGCACAATAATCATTCCAAGAAAGAATTTTTGCCAATAGGTCGCTATTCCCATAAGTTGAAGACTGTTATTTACCATCACAAGTAGCAACGTTGCAAGCATAACACCGGTTATGCTGCCAAAACCACCGCTTGCTCTCGTACCACCCAAAATTACAGCTGCAATAACAGTCATATCCATGCCGGTAAATGTATTTGGGTGACATGAATCAATGAGTGCTACCCGTGTCATCCCTACCATTCCTGCAATAAATCCCGCGAATGCATAAATGAAGACGTGCACAGCTCTGACATTTATGCCGATCCGTTCCGATGAATTTATATCACCGCCAATGGCATAAATGGAACGCCCAAGCACCGTTTTGTTCATGACAAACCAAACAAGTATCGTTAGGCCAACAAAAACTAAAAACACAGAGGGCAAAGAACCTGTTATACCCGATTTTTCGTGGTAAAAAGAGAAAAGACTCTGCTTTGCAAGCGACTGTATAGGGGCAGGTAATACGGGTATTTCGTGCGCGCCAAGAAAACCAAATAATATGCCGATAAAAATTGAGCTAGTGCCTAAAGTGACAATAAGAACCGGGAACCGGTAACGAGATATTATGAGTCCATTTAGTAATCCTAGTACAATGCCTATACTACAACATAGTGCATACGCAAGCACGATACTGCCTTGAAAATCTATGGCCTTAAGTATAATAATTGAACTGTACATACTCAGAGCTGCAAGGCTGGGAAAAGATACGTCGACTCCACCAGAAACGATAACAATATATTCAAGCAAACCAAACATGCCTGGAATTATCATCGCACGCATCAAATCAAGAAAATTATTGGAGGTGAAAAAATACCCGCTTCGTAACTCGATAAATATAGCCAAGAAAATGACTATTATACCAACATAAACTTCTGTTCTTCTCGACAATTCTTTTAATCTCATTTATACGCCCTCATAGCTACTTTACGGTTCAGCTCATTAGCCGATAGAGTTCCTGCTCAGAGGTCTCGGTATTGCCGAGCTCATGGATGATGCGACCATTCTTCATAACCAGAATTCGATTGCAGTTTGCATGCACCTCTGGGATATCATCAGATATTAAAATGATCCCAATATTTTGCCTTGAAAGTTCTCTAAGTTTGTTGTGAATATCATATTTAACGGCAATGTCGACTCCAACTGTAGGGCCATTAAAAATAATTATTTTCGGATGACATGCCAACCACTTTGCAATGACCACTTTTTGTTGATTGCCTCCAGATAAGGCTTGTACGGGATTATAGATATTATCAGTAGCAATAGAAAGTTGTTTCACATAATCACGAGTAAGTTGTTCCATTGCCATGCAATCTAGCCTTTTCATCCCACCTTCGAATTCCTTAATATCTGCGATCGAAGTGTTATAGATTACACTTTGAGGTAAAAACAATCCTTCAGTGAGTCTGTCCTCCGGAACATATGCGATATTCAGCTTTATGGCATCTTCAACAGAATTAATCACAACTTGCTTACCGCCAATCAGTATCTGCCCGGTTTCAACTTTGGCTATGCCAAAGAGTGATAACGCCAACTCTGTCCTCCCTGAACCCAAAAGTCCCGTTATGCCCAGTATTTCACCTTCAAAAAGTTTAAGCGAAACGTCTTTGAAAGCACCTGAGAGAGAGAGATTTTTTGCCTCCAGCAATGGGGTGCCGGAGCGATTTGTCATTGTATGAAATTGCGTATTTTGTATGGTACGTCCAGTCATATAATCTATAAACTGCTCTCGAGTTATGTCGGCGGTTTCAGTCGTAATGATCTTCCTACCATTCCTTAGTATTGTAAAGCGCTCAGCCAATTCAAAAGCTTCATCTAACTTGTGGCTTACAAAGAGAATAGAAACCCCTTGAGATTGGAGGCGTTTTATAATTGAAAATAATATGTCTACTTCCTTTTTTGTGAGTGCCGTTGTTGGTTCGTCTAACACGAGCAACTTTGCATCATTCAACAGGGCTCTGCATATGGCAATCAGCTGCTTATCTGCAACGCTTAGATTTTCGACCAATTCGTTCAAGCCGGCCTTCAGCCCAACTTCCTCAATAATCCTTTTCACCTTTTTAGTGTTCTCTTTAGTATGTGTTAGTTTCTGGCCGCTTGATATGGCGTAACCAAAATATATATTTTCGGCGACAGTCAAGTTCGGGAACACTGAAAAATCTTGGTATATTATTTGTATCCCTTGCGCAATGGATTCTGTAGGCTTTAGCGATACAAATGGCACATTATTAATTACCACTTTACCTTTGTCTGGCTTATAGACACCGGAAATTATTTTTATAAGAGTGGATTTTCCGCTTCCATTTTCACCCATAAGGCAGTGAATTTCACCTTTCCTTATGGTAAGGTCTACCTGATCCAGAGCCCGAACACCTCCGAAATTTTTAGATATTCCTTCTATCGAAATCAAAATATCATTCACTCCGCATCACCTCTCGTTAAATAAGAATATGCCCGCATAATGAGGTACGCAGGCATATCCTTTACGGCACCTGGAGGGCCTCACATAGTCTAAAAATCGTAATCGTACATAGTCTCTTTGTCTAAGGCAAGCCATCCGCTTCCCATAAGCACTTTCCCTGTTTCATCAAAGGTCATTGAATCATAACCGTCAATACCTAGGTTAATCCCTTCAACGATTTTTTCACCATCTAACATCTTGACTGCCAAACTACACATCGCATAAACAGATTCAGCCGGATCCCACAAAGTGAAATTTTTCATGGTGCCACTTTCAACATATTTTTGAGCAGATGAAGTAGTGGAAGTTCCAGCGGCAAAGATTTTTCCTTGAAGTCCCATTTCCTCGATCGCTTTTGCAGCTCCCGGAGCATCGAATGAGCTAGAGCCTATGAAACCTTTAAGATCGGGATATTTTTTGATCAGCTCTTTAGCTTTTTCATAAGCACCCTCAAGACTATCACTCGTCTCCACGCGCTCTTCTTCGACCAACACCATATCGGGGTAAGCTTCTCTTTGGCGTTCGATTGCAGCGTCAATCCATTCATTGTGAGAGGAAGCAGTAAGGAAAGAGACCATACTGACATACAGACCTTCGCCTCCCATTTGTTCGGCTAATAAATCCATCATATAAGCACCATAGCCTGCGGGCGTAAATGCTTCTATATCATAATCAATATTTTCTAAGGTGGATCCTTCGTGAGCTATTACAATAATTCCAGCATCTCGTGCCTTTTTTAGCACATTTTCAAGTGCCTCAGGTGCGATAGGAATGATACATAAGGCGTCAATCCCTTGTGCAATAACATCCTCAACTACCTGTACCTGCTCGGCCGCATCAACGGAAGTAGGAGCCTTCTGGAAGGTTTCCACTCCAGTATCCCTCATGAATTGTTCAGCACCTTCAGCAGAACGAACATACCATGGTGAAGAAGATTCACCGGCAACAACACCTATTTTGTACGACTTCTCAGCACTTTCTGTCTTCTTTGGAGTCTCCGTGTCACCACAACTAATTAAAACCCCACAGCATAGCAGAGCGACGATAAGTAGCACTGCTAAAGCTTTCGCCTTTCTCTTCATAATTTTCCTCCTAAATCTTTAAATAGGTCATTCTTCAAGATGCCCCTTACGATAATAAGCGTAACATTATAGAGCATATAAATACAATAACTACATGTTTACCATTTAGTAAACCGGTTAACATATTATTTAACACCATAGTCTATTTACCAAACAGGCGAATGTTAATTCCTGAGATCACATTGTAGCCGTGCATTCAAGCATATATACATGATATGTATATATATTAATAACTATATAGCGTCAATGATCAGTACTTTCACTAATCGTTTGGAGCACAAGCCTCAAGTCCTCGTTCTGATCGGGTATAGTTATCGGATTAAAGAGACAAAACTATATCCAGTAAAACCGCAAACAAGAACAAATACTTTCCGCACCCAGGGCAGAGAAGTATGAAGACTTTGGCTCAAACCCAGCGACAGAGAGATACAGCAAAATGCTCACCTGAACTGACTGATTAAGTGGACGTTTTTTCGGTCGGTTAAGTGGATCCTTTTCGATCGATCAGGTAGGTCCTTTTAAATTTGCAAATACACAGTCCGAAGTTTGCCAACTATACGATTGATTTGAGCGTCTATGGCATTCTACAAGGAAATGTATTTTGTAACAGTAAATAATCCTTTCAATGCATAAAGTGATTCGACTGATCGCTCACGCAGGAAAGATATACCCGAGCATTACTAGGCGAGACGAATCTGCGAAAGACTCTGGATGCCCCCGGATCCGTAGTGCTCTGCTCGACCTGCGGCGGATGAATCCTTGTATTTCTCAAAATTTTGCTAAATTCTCCTAAAATTCGCACTTTTTAGCCCGTTCCGTTGCAAAATTTCGATCACA
>LSQX01136008.1_pt1 | contig 10149 bp, 8 predicted proteins | sample 654561 | NCBI WGS metagenome assembly LSQX01 (sample SAMN04489861, study PRJNA283612) | anaerobic digester metagenome | isolation source: 4 biogas reactors fed with cattle manure at either 37C or 55C with and... | place: Denmark: Kongens Lyngby | collected 2014
TCACAGGCCTACTGGCTGGGCGCAGGGTCCAGCTGCCCACTTTTGATTTTGTCAAGCGCGGGCAGGTCATCGAAGAGCATAAAAATATCCAACTCCTGCCGGAAGATATCCTGATCACTGAAGGCCTGCATGGCCTGTCCCGGCAGATCATAGCCCATTTGCCACGTGAACAGATTTACGGCATTTTCATCATGCCCTGGTGCACCCTGCTGGACGGACGCCAGCTGCTGGGCAGTCGTGACCTGCGTATTTTAAGACGTATCTCGCGTGATGTGCTCCACAGGGGCTCAACCGCCCTGGCCACCCTTGACTACTGGCCGATGATCGACCATACAGAAGCTCATTTCTTCCCGGAATACCTGGCCAGTGCTGATCTTTATGTAAATTCCAGCCTGCCCTATGAATTTGTCATCATACCTCCCCTGGCCGCTGCCCAGATCAGATATTCACTGGAGTTATATGAACAGGACAAGCTGCCCGGCTCAGTCTATTTCCAGGACAGCCCCCGTTCTTACGCGGATCTGCCGGCTGCAGTTTCAGCGGCCAGGGACCTGCTGGCCGCAACGCAGCGCCTGCCTGCTGCGGACCTGGGAGCAGTTCCGGCTGATTCCATCCTGCAGGAGTTTATCAAATGACAAGTGATCTTCCCCGGCTGATCAAGACCGGCTGGTGGGCAGGCGGGCATATCCAGGGCATAGCCTTTGACAGGGCCAACGGCTGGATCTACTGCTCCTTTACAACAACCCTTGTCAAACTGGACCTCAATGGCCGTGTTCTGGGTTCAGTCAGCGGGCTGCTCGGCCACCTGGGCTGCCTGGCCCTTGATCCTCAAGGTGGATTTGTCTATGGTTCTTTGGAATATAAACAGGATGTGATCGGCCGGGCGATCATGCAGCGCTCCGGGGCCAGCCAGGAACTACAAACAGCCTTTTATGTCGCCATCTTTGCCGGTGACAAGATCAACCGCCTGGATATGGATGCCTATACAGACGGGATCATGACCACTGTCTGGCTAAAAGAAGTGGTCGATGACCATACCGCCAGCTGGATCCAGGATGGCGAAAAAATCCGGCATCGCCATGCCTGCAGTGGTATCGATGGTATTTCTTTTGGTCCTGATTTTGCTGCTGCTGCCGCCAGCAGGCCTTATTTGTGCGTGGCTTACGGTATCTATGGCGACATCAAGCGCCAGGACAATGACTATCAGGTGCTGGTGCAGTATGACACAAGCACCTGGCCGGACCTGGCCCGGCCGCTGGACCAGAAGGCTATGCACAAGAGTGGGCCCTTAAAACCGCGGGGCAAGTATTTCCTTTTCACCGGCAATACCCGCTGGGGCGTGCAGAACCTGGAATATGACCCGCATACAGGCAACTGGCTGCTGGCTGTTTACCGCGGGGAAAAACCCCAGTTCCCCAATTATGATCTTTACATGCTAGATGGTGCCACCTTGCCCAGCCAGGCCCGCCTCAAGGGTGACCCGGCTGGCCGGTCCGGGTCTGTGCTGGCCTTGGCCGGGGCTGGCCGGCTGGACAGTGCATCCGGCATATCCGGCTGGTATTTCCCATATGGCAGCACAGGGATGCAGTCCTTGGGAGATGGCCTTTTCTACCTGGCCCTGCCACAGAGTAAAGATGGGCTGCATGGAGCTGAAATTTGCCTTTATCACTGGACTGGCCATGAGGATCTGCCTTTCGTACCAGCCGGTACTTGACAACAATTATTCCAGTGCTGATACTAAGTTGCATAGTTTTATATAGATGAGGAGAATGCCCTGTGCCGATTAAAATACCTGACAATTTACCTGCTGCCAGTATCCTGGAACAAGAGCATGTTTTTGTCATGCGTGAAAACCGGGCCTACCAGCAGGATATCAGGCCACTTAAGATCCTGATCCTGAACCTCATGCCGAATAAGATAGTCACTGAGACCCAGCTTTTGCGCCTGTTGGGCAATACGCCCCTGCAGGTGGAAGTGGATTTGATGTATACAGCCTCTTACAGTCCGCGCAACACCTCGACTGAGCACCTGACCAAGTTTTACGAAACCTTTGACCAGGTCAAGGACCGGCGTTATGACGGCATGATTATCACCGGTGCCCCGGTTGAGCAAATGGATTTTGAAGATGTGGCCTACTGGCCGGAGCTGGCCCGCATCATGCAGTGGAGCCGGACCCATGTCTACTCGACACTGCATATTTGCTGGGGTGCCCAGGCTGGTCTTTACTATCATTATGGGGTGCCCAAATATGACCTGCCGGAGAAGATGTTCGGCATCTTCCGCCACTGCTTGAGCTGGACCAAGCCAGTCAGGCTCTTTCGAGGCTTTAATGATGAGTTCCATGTGCCGCACTCCCGCCATACCGAAGTGCGCCGGGAGGACCTGGCTAAAATCGCCCAGCTGCGGATTTTGTCTGAATCAGAGATTTCCGGGGTCTATGCCGTGTCTGACCTGACCGGACGCCAGATCTTTTTGACCGGGCACTCTGAATACGACCCCCTGACCTTGAAATATGAATATGAGCGCGATCTGGAACGCGGGCTTGCTATCCAGGTGCCGGTCAATTATTTCCCGGATGACGACCCGTCCCGCCCGCCCATAGTCAAGTGGCGCAGCTCAGCCTATCTGCTCTTTGCCAACTGGCTCAACTATTATGTCTATCAGGAAACTCCTTTTGACCTGTCCGTTCTGGGCTAGAACCAGACCCGGGCTATTTGGGCAGGTAACTAAAGTTACTGCAGTTGGAAGCAACGAAAGTTATCATTTTGACAAGATAAAATAAAGGCAGCGAAAGCGCCGCTGGAGGTTATTTTATGGCTAAGACAATCAAGTCTGACAATTTTGATCAACTCGTGATGCAAAGCGAGAAACCGGTTTTGCTCGACTTTTGGGCTGTCTGGTGCGGACCCTGCCGCATGGTCGCACCAACCATAGATAAGCTGGCCCAGGATTATTCGGACCGGGCTGTTATCGGTAAGGTCAATGTCGATGAAGAGACAGAGCTGGCCGAACAGTTCCGTGTCATGAGCATACCCACCATCTATATCCTTAAAGGTGGTCAAGTTGTTGAAAGGCTGATTGGGGCCAGGCCATATACTGAGCTTGCATCTGTATTGGATAAGCACCTGTAATATTTTGCTGGCCTGAAAACAGGCCGATTGGATCACGCTGACCAGGGCAGGCAAAAAGGTAAAGACTTTTTTGCCTGCTGTTTGAGTACCAGTCCCTCAGGGGGCTGTTTTTTTCTCTGGCATGTTATAATTGATTTATCAAAAAATGGGAGATTAAATATGCGCCTGATCAGTGCTGCCGGACAGAGGGCAATTGACAAAGTCTGGCAGGAAAAGACCAGCCTCCCCCTGCTTTTACTCATGGAGGCTGCTGCCTGGGCTGTTGTGCGCCAGGCCCGAAAAATTGCTGCCGCTAAAGGTAAAAAAACCTTACCGGTCCTTATCTTGTGCGGCCGGGGCCAAAATGGCGGGGATGCTTTTGCCGCTGCCCGCCTGCTCCTGGCCCAAGGCTGGCCTGTCTGCTGCCGCGAACTTTTCCCGGGCGCCCAGCTGCCGCCGGAGGCTGAAGCCAACCGGCAGGCCCTTTGCGCCCTGGGCCTTGATCTGGGTCCGCCTGCGGCAAAAGACTTTTCCAATCTGGCCGAGGGCCTGCTGATTGATGGTGTCTTTGGCAGTGGATTTTCAGAGAAACGGCAGCTGCCGCAGGTTTTTGAAGATGTCTGCCGCCAGGTGGCTGCGGCAGGCTGTCCTGTGCTGGCTATCGATGTGCCTTCCGGCCTGGATGCCAGCAGCGGCCGCCTGGCCAAAAGCCATATCAGGGCTGACTGGACGGTTACATTTATTTTGCCCAAGATCGGGCTTTATGCAGCACCAGGCTGCTTTGCCGCCGGTGAGGTGCTGGTTGACCCTTTGGGAGTAAGCCAGGAGCAAATCCGGGCAGGACTTAGCCGGACGGGGGAAGAACCAACCTGGCTGGTCACAAAAAGCATGTTGGGACCCAAGCTCCCTATCCGGCCACCGGATGGCCACAAAGGTACATTTGGCCGTCTCCTGCTTGTTGCCGGATCAGAGCAGATGCCTGGAGCCCTGGCCCTGGCCGCCCTGGCGGCTGCAAGGTCAGGACTGGGCCTTTTACAGCTGGCCCTGCCGCAAAGTGCATCTGGCGCTCTGCTGGCTGCGTGCCCGGAAGCCCTGCAGCTCTTTGTCAATGAGCAATCTGAAATCACGGATTTTTTACCGGCCATGCGGGCAGCTTCAGGCCTGGCTGTCGGGCCCGGGCTGGGCAGGCCCATCTGGCTGGCCCCTCTGCTTGACCTGGCCCTGGCTGAATGTGACCGGCTGGTGATTGATGCGGATGCCCTCAATGAGCTGGGCCGCCGGCCCAGGCATTACTGGCAGCTAGGCCATAAACGCCAGGAAAAGGGACTGGCCTGGCCAGTCCTGACCCCGCATCCCGGGGAATTTGCCCGCCTGGCCCCTGATCTTGATCTGGCTGACCGGCTGGCAGCTGCCCGGGAACTGGCCCGGCGCAGCAACTGTGTCGTTGTCCTTAAAGGGGCAGCCACTGTTATCGCCAGCCCAGTTGGCAGTTGCTGGCTCAATCCGACTGGCCATGACGGCCTGGCCCGGGGAGGTTCAGGCGATGTCCTGACCGGCTTGCTGGGTGGCTTGCTGGTGCAGGACCTGGCGGTGGAAACCGCCGCAGTGGCAGCAGTTTACAGCCATGGCCTGGCAGCAGACCTACTCAGCAAAAAAACCGGGCGTCGTGCCATGCTCCCCAGTGACATAATTGCCTTATTCAGCCAGGTTTTCACCCGGCTGGGCTGGGAGGGCCAAAATGATTGAGCGGGCTGAAATAATCTGGCAGGAAAGAGGCAAGGATTTACTGACCCGCTCCTGGGCAGAGGTCGACCTGGACAAGATCGCCGCCAATGTCCGTCTGCTTCGGCAAAAGGTCCACCGCAGCTGTGAGATCATGGGTGTGCTCAAGGCGGATGCCTATGGGCACGGGGTCTATGCCCTGGCACCGGTCTTTTTAGCAAACGGGATCAGCCGCCTGGCTGTATCCATGCTGGATGAGGCGACCCAGCTGCGCCGGGCCCGGATCACAGCCCCCATCCTGGTGCTGAGCTACACAGACCCACGCCGGGCCAAAGAGATCCTGGCCAACCGGATCACCCAGACAGTGTACAGCCGTGACCTGGCTGAGGCTCTTTCAGCTGCGGCTGTTGAGCTGGGCACTGAGGCCCGTATCCATATCAAGCTAGATACTGGTATGGGCCGGGTGGGTTTTTTGGCCGGTTACCAGGCAGTCAAGGAAATAACTTATATCAGCTCATTGCCCAATATTGTAGTGGAAGGTCTCTACACCCACTTTGCCAATGCGGATGCCCTTGATCCGGCTCAAACACTGGCCCAGTTTGAGCAATTCATGAGTATCAGCCGTGAACTGGACAGGATCGGCCTGCCGATCCCGCTGAAGCATGTCTGTAACAGTGCGGCCACAATGCGCTTTCCTGCCATGCATCTTGATATGGTCCGGCCTGGCCTCTTGCTCTACGGCATGACGCCTCCCGGCTCGCCAGCCAGCTGGCCGGAGCTGGCGCCCGCCATGACCTTGAAAACCAGTGTTATCCTGGCCAAGCAGGTGCCGGCTGGCAGCTCCATCAGTTATGGCTCAAGTTATCGCACAGGAAAAGACAGTGTCATTGCCACTATCCCGATCGGCTATGCCGATGGCTATTCGCGCAGGCTGTCTGGCCAGGCCCAGGCCATGCTCCGGAACAGGCGCGTTCCGGTGGTTGGCAGCATCTGTATGGACACCTGTATGCTGGATGCCACTGGCCTGTCCGGCCCTGCTTTGGCCACAGGCGAGGAAGTTATCCTTTTTGGTCCCGGGATAAAAGGCAAGGACATGATCAGTGTGGATGAGATTGCCGGCTGGCTTGGCACGATAAATTATGAAGTGACCTGCCTGATTGGCCGACGTGTGCCGCGGGCCTACCTGAAAGACGGCCGGATTATCCAGGTCCAGAACTACCTCCTGTAAGACCGGAGGGTGGGAGGAGGAAAGGAAGAAGCAATGTCTGGTTACTTTGAAAAAGGTGAGATCTTCGTCTGGATGCCCATGCTGGGCTTTGAAAAGGAGGACCCTGACCGGGGTGTGGCCCGGGTCAGGCAGAAGATGCCCCTGACGCCACAGGGCATGTCGGTTTTTCTTTTCCATATCGATATTGTCATGCAGCACACCGGCATGGCGCAAAAGCGTATCCTGCCACCGGATAATTGTGCCTATTACGGCAACCCCTATAACAATGAAAGAAACAGGCAGGAGTGGAGTAATCATGATGTCCGGGAACTGGTCCACAACCTGGCTGCTGCCGGGACAGCACCCTACCTTGGTATCATGGGCTCTTATTTAGCAGATGCCTTCCACGAGGAATGGCTCAGCCTGCACCAGGAACTGCGCTTTGTCTACCGCCAGGGCAAAGGCGGCCTGAACATCCTCAAGCGGCTCAAGGACGGCAGATATTTTGAAGATATCTTCCTTGAACGGCTGCTGCAGGTCCTTGACGACTATGGTTTTGCCGGGATCCATGCCACTGACGGTTTTGCCAATATAAGCATAGCCATATGTGATGGTGACTATTCACTGGATATGGTGGAGCAGTTTAGCAGCCATACAGGTATCAGCCTGCCTGCTGACCTGCTCACAGAAGATGATGACGATCTGGTAAAGGTCGGCCAGAGAGCAGACTGGATCTGGGCCAGGCACAGGGTAGAATGGATCCGCTTTTATGCCTGGCGCCGGGCGGCCTTCTGGAAGAAAATCTGTACAGCCCTGCACAAGGTTGGCAAAAAAGTCATTGCCCTGCCCATGTACTGTACAGATCCTTTTGAAACCCTCTACTGCCTGGGCAATGACCTGAGGCTGCTCCAGGATGCCGGCATTGACTACTACATGCCCAACTATGCCGCCACAGGCCTGAGGACGGTCCATCCGGAACTGAAACAACAGACCTTCCGCCAGATGAACATGGTCAGCCTGACCTCGGTTTTTGCGCCCAAAGTCAAGCTCTTGAACATGATGGGTGTGCGTGATGTCACTGAGGAGTGGGACCTGATCCACCATCTGCCCTGCTCCTTGGAAAGGGATGTGTACTCCCTTTCAGGCTTGAAAAGAAAAACAGCCACAGGCTATGTGGATTGCCTGACCGGACATATGGTCTGCCTGGGTGACGGCCTTAATAAAAATGACTGGCAGTGGCTGGCAGAACGCTTTGAGACCGGTTTTTTTGCTGGCCTGGCAAAGAGCCTGGCCCCCTTGTCTGTCTGGTCTGACCAGGCCTTTTACAATACACTGCCGGCCTATATCAAGACCAGGCGCTGGACCCACCATAAGCTTGTCTATGAGCTTGAGGACCAGGGCGGCATCATGGGGGCGGCCGTGCGGGTCGAGGACCTGCAAGATGACGGGCATGTTCTCTTCATCCCGGATTTTGACTTGTTTGCCGATGAGGAAAAGAAAAGGATCGCCAGCTTCAAAAACTCAACTATCCTGGCAGTCTGTGCCAGCGAGGCTGCCGGCAAAAGCCTGGGTTTTTTCTCTTCACCCCCTGACCTCATCTATGAGGACCATAAGGTGGAGTATGGTCTTTGCATTTTTATCTACAACAGCCGGGCGACGGATCTGGCTGCCCGGGCTGATAAAATAATCAGCGAAGATTGTGGCTTTATCGGGGATGCTTTCACGGGACCGGCCAGTGCAGTGCCAGAATTTGGCGGGTCTGTCCTGCGCGAGACTTTAAAATTCACCAGGGTCAGTAAATCCTTTATCCGGCTGGTGGCTTTCTTGGTCAAGTCACTGGGTAACGGGCCTTTTTCCTGCAACCTGCCCATGAAGGCCAGCCTTTTGGAAAACGGCTGGCACAGGCTGCATATCTATAACCCTTCTTTGACCAGCTACGGTTACGCGACAGTATCGTCGACCAGGCCTTTCAAACAGGTCAAGGTGGTCAGCAGCTTCCAGCTGCTCCCCGTCAAGTTTATGGATAAGGAAGACAGCCCAACTGGTTTTGTAGCCAAAGAGTCAGATGGAACGCAAAAACACTTCCGGGCCAAAATTGCCATGGACGGCGCCACCATCCTGGAAGTCCTGATCTGACTGGTTGATGCCTTTTTACAGGTCTTTTTGTCTGCTGCCTATGCAATGCCCTGCCAAAGTGGTATAATCTGCTTAACAATCTGTTTCCGGGGCCGGGTGAAATTCCCTACCGGCGGTAAGGCTGCAAGGCCAAGCCCGCGACCTGCAGGATTTATTCTAAAACTGCAGCTGATCAGGTGTAAGTCCTGAGCCGACAGTAAAGTCTGGATGAAAGGAAACAGCAGATTCATCAAGAATTTGCTTTGGGCCCCTGCCAGGGGCCTTTTTCTTTGCATAAGCCCCGGTAAGGAATATTAAAAAAAGGGGTTTTAGAGATGTCAGAAAAAATGGTTACAACAAGCAGTTCCGCCAACAGGAAAAGAATCCGCTGGATTGCCAAGACCGGCATCCTGACAGCTGCAGCCGTCATCCTCATGTATCTGGAGATGTCACTGCCGCTCATGCCGACATTTTTGAAATTTGACTTTTCTGAGGTGGTTGTCCTGGCAGCTGCTTTTTCCATGGGTCCTTTGAGCGGGATTATTGTTGAGCTTTTAAAAAACCTGCTCCACCTGCCAGTAACCCATACAGCGGGTGTCGGTGAGCTGGCCAACTTTGTCATCGGGGCAGCTTTTGTTGGTACGGCAGGCTTGATTTATAAGAGAAACAAGACCAGGAGCGGGGCCTTTTGGGGTATGGCCTGTGGCACTTTAGGCATGACCCTCCTGGCCAGCCTGATCAATTATTATGTCATGATTCCCTTTTATGTCCAGATGATGGGCCTGCCCATGAATGTCATCATTGACTGGGTCCACCAGGCTGGCAACACCCTGGTCAGCGATCTCAAGAGCCTGATCGTCTTTGTTTTCATCCCTTTCAACCTGTTCAAGGGCATTGTCGTCTCGCTGATTGTGGCCCTGGTCTACAAAAGAATCAGCCCCCTGCTCCATTAAGGCAGGGTCTTGTGCCTTTTCCAGCCATTTGAGGAAAAGTCCCCGTGGATAGCCACGCTCATTGCTCGAATGGACCAGCCTGAAACCACGGGCCTGGTAAAAATCAACCAGCTGCTGGTTGCTCAGGGCAGTATGCAGGAGCAGCTGGCGGCAGCCATCCTGCAGCAGCAGCCTTGTGGCTGCTGCCAGGAGCTGCCTGCCGATGCCGCTGCCTTGCCTTCTAGGCAGCACAGCAAAGCGGGTGAACCAGGCTGTGTCCTTATTTTGCCGGACCAGGCGGACAGTGCCGACTAGCTGGCCTTCTTCTTCAGCAACTAGGACAATATCGTGCTGGATGTGCACGGCCAGGTCGGTCACAGATTCCTGGTCTGAGTCCAGGGCTGTCCTGATTTTGGAGTCCCGGGCATAAAAGGCCATGGCCTGCCTGATCAGGCTGTGCAGCTCCGCGGCTTCTGCGGGCCGGGCCCGGCGCAAAGAGATCCTATTCATACATCGCCAGCCAGCAGCTTTAAAAGAACCGCCTTTTGTGAATGGAGCCGGTTTTCCGCCTGGTCAAAAATAGCTGAGGCTGGTCCATCAATCACAGCGGAGGTGACTTCCAGGCCGCGGTAGGCAGGCAGGCAGTGGAGAAAAATTGCCTCCGGTGCCGCCACAGCCATGATCTTTTCATTTACCTGGTAGGGGCCGAACAGGGCGGTCCGGGCTGCTTTTTCTGCTTCCTGACCCATGCTGACCCAGGTGTCCGTATACAGCACATCTGCGTCTTTGGCTGCCTTGTAAGGATCATCGGTCAGCTCAACCAGGCTGTTGTTGCGCCCGGCCGCCAGTTTGGCCGTGGCAACAGCGCCTGGATCGCATGTATAGCCATCTGGTGTGGCCAAAGAGATGTTCAGCCCTGTCTTGGCACAGGCCTTGAGCAGGGAGTTGGCCACATTGTTGCCATCGCCCAGGTAGGCCAGCTTAAGGCCTTTCAGCCTGCCCTTGCGTTCCTTGATTGTCAAGAGGTCAGCCAGGGCCTGGCAGGGATGGAGCAGGTCGGTCA
>LSQX01074819.1_pt1 | contig 10148 bp, 7 predicted proteins | sample 654561 | NCBI WGS metagenome assembly LSQX01 (sample SAMN04489861, study PRJNA283612) | anaerobic digester metagenome | isolation source: 4 biogas reactors fed with cattle manure at either 37C or 55C with and... | place: Denmark: Kongens Lyngby | collected 2014
GACCAGGGGGAGTTCACCCTCATAATTATCCTTTATCCCAATAAAGATGCCGTCAGAAGCCAGTTCAAGATAATATCCGTGATACGGAACCAGCAGAACAGGATATTTTTCATTCACCACAATGCTCAGCTTATCCGGTAAAACCCTTTCAACTTTGACATCGGCAATTCTCGGTATAGTTAATATACGCCTCTTGATTTCCGGGGGGCTTATCTTCCAGATATTCATCCCCTCCCTTATGCCTATCGTTGTCCGGATATCCTCAAGGGAAACCTTGTCCACCCCATCAATGGATATTTCATAAATTGTAAACATGGGAGAACGTATAAATAATAGCAGAGAGAGGATTGCCAGTATAAAAATAAAAATCAAAACCAGCCTGTTTTTAATTTTTCTGGCCGTCTTTCGCTCGGCAATAAGCTCATGACGGCCAAAAGAGTATACGTTATGGGGTTTCTCCAAGAAACTACAACCTCCTGTTGCACCAAGCAAAAAAACAAATAAACTCAGCCGTACTGCTTTATTATTACATAAGATATGGCATTATTTCAACATCTGTACCCTTTCAATATCGGCGCCTACTTTTTTCAGGTCATTTTCTATGCGTTCATAGCCGCGATCAATATGCTGGATATTTTTTATTACTGTAGTTCCCTCAGCAGCAAGTCCGGCCAGGATTAACGCTGCCCCCGCCCTCAGGTCAGTAGTATCCACCTCTGCCCCAAAAAGCTTATTCACTCCCCTGACAAAGGCAGTCCTACCATCTACAGTAATATTTGCACACAGGCGGTTCAACTCATCCACATGTTTAAAGCGAGCTTCAAACACGCTTTCGATGATGGTGCTATCCCCTTTTGCCAGGGTAAGTAAAGCCATCATCTGGGGTTGCAGATCAGTGGGGAAACCGGGATAAGGAAGCGTGCGCAGGGTTTCTACAGCTTTAAGGTTGCTTTGTATTACCTCCAGACTGTCGTCAGCGGCTTGAATAACTACCCCTGCTTCCCTCATCTTAGCAACTACTGCATCCAGATGAGCCGGAATAATACCCTTAACAAGCAAATTGCTCCCGGTAATTGCTGCTGCCATTAAATAGGTCCCTGCTACTATCCTATCAGGTATGATTTTGTATGAACAATCTCCCAGATCTTTCACACCGTCAATGCGCAGTGTCTCTGTTCCCGCCCCCCTAATCCTGGCCCCCATGGCATTTAAAAAATTTTGGAGGTCCACAATTTCCGGTTCTTTAGCCGCATTGTGAATAACAGTTTTCCCCTTAGCCAGTACGGCGGTCATCATCAGGTTTTCCGTAGCTCCCACGCTGGGATAATCGAGGTGGATCTCCGTTCCTATAAGCCTGGGTGCTGAAGCGGTAATGGCCCCATTTTCCTCCCGTATTACAGCTCCCATTGCTTCCAGACCTTTAAAATGCAGATCTATAGGACGGGGGCCAATGGAGCAGCCGCCGGGGTATGTTACCCGAACTTTTCCCAATTTGCTCAAAAGGGGACCCATAAGAAAGATGGATGAACGCATCTCCCTCATTAGATCATCAGAAATATTGTAGCTTTTCAGATTCCTTACATTTATCTGTAAAGCATTATTTTCAAAATGAACCTCCGCCCCAAGAGATTGCAGGATTTTTTTCATTACATGCATATCGTAGATATCGGGTATATTATACAAATTTATCGTTTCATCGCTGCTGTTGAGCACTGAAGCAGCCATAATCGGCAGCATGGAATTTTTTGCTCCTTTTACAAACAGGGAGCCATGAAGTTTATTTCCCCCGTTAATAACAAACATTCCCATTCCCTTTTCTCCCCTATTCACTGCCTTTTTCTCCTATAACCCTGATTTCCAGCTCCAATTCCAATCCATAGGTATCCTTAACCTTTTGTTTTACCAGATCAATCAGGGTTAAAACATCTGCGGCAGAGGCGTTTCCTTTGTTTACAATAAAATTCCCATGCTGAGGTGAGACCTCCGCCCCTCCTACTTTCATCCCTTTGCACCCCGCCCCTTCAACCAGCCTGCCGGCAATATTCCCGGAGGGGTTGCGAAAAACACTGCCGGCGCTTGGTAGTTGAGGATGTTTAGCCCATCTATTCTCTAGAATTTCGTTAATACGGGCTTTTATCTCGCTGCTCTTACCCTGTTCTAACTCCAAAACCCCTTCCAGTATAATAACCTTTTCTGATTGGAAAGAGCTCCAACGGTAGGAAAAATCCAGTTCTTCAAGGGTTCTTACCCGGAAATTGCCCTGATAATCAAGAGTAACAACTTCGCGCACCAGTTCACCTATGGAAGAGCCATAGGCCCCGGCATTCATATATAACGCACCCCCAAGGCTGCCGGGAATTCCCGCCGCAAATTCAAGTCCCTTAAGGCTACGTTCGGCAACTTCCCTGACAAGTCTTGACAGAGATACTGCCGCACCGGCCCTAACCCGGTGATCAAAAAAAGAACAGCCGGAAGATAGATCATGCAAGCTCAATACTATCCCCTTTATGCCTTCATCTTTGACCAGCAAATTTGTTCCATGACCAAGGACAAAAAGGGGAAGATTGTGTTCGCAAGCCAGCTGAAGTATATTGCGCAGCTCATCATGGGTCTGCGGTACTGCAAAAATTTCCGCAGGGCCTCCAATGCGCAAAGAGGTATGTAAGGACATTGGTTCGTTAGCTAGAGGTGGCTTACTTAATATTTTATCCAGCTTTTTTTTCCAATCCACCTGCAACACTCCGATCGGTATTGATCATTCTTTTTATCCGTTTCACCCCGGTGAACTTTCGTTGGAACCCTTTTTCATACTATATGTTATGCAGTTTATAAAAGCAACGTGATTATTATACTTGTCCACTCTTCTTTTTTAAGATGTCATAAGTTTATAAATATTATACGCCGCTTCCGGAAAACCCATCTCTCTGCTATTTTTCCCCATCAGACTCAGTTTGCGAGGGTCGTTAAGCAGGGCAAAAATATTATTCTTTAATAATTCTCCGTTTAGCTGATGCTCTTCAACGACCACGGCTGCTCCCCTGGCGGATAGTTCCCGGGCATTGATCAGCTGGTGATTATGAACGACATTGGGCGAGGGGACAATTATTGCCGGAATGCCAAGTGCGGTTATCTCCGCCAGCGTTGTGGCCCCCGCCCTGGTTACGATCAAATCGGCCGCTGCAAGTCCCAGGGTCATCTCCCGCTGATAGGGCAGCACTTTCATCCGGGGACCATATATTTCAAACAGACGCCCGTCTTTTAACCTGGAGATCACCTTTTCATAGTACGCTTCTCCCGTGATATAGAGCACTTGAAAATTTCTCATGCCCTCGGCTGCGAATAAAAAATCCAGCATGCACTGGTTAAGCCTGGCAGCCCCCTGGCTGCCCCCTACCACCAGTATTAAGGGTAGCTGCGGATCCATGTCCAATATTTTTCTGGCGGTTGCTTTACTGATTTGCCCGACCTCGCTGGCACGAGGATTGCCGGTCAGGCAAAGGTTGGATTGTTTTAAGAAATACTTCTTTGAAGCTTCAAAGGAAAGGCATACCCTGTAAACAAAAGGAGCAAGAAAACGGTTTGTTACCCCGGGAATTACATTCTGCTCGTGTAAAATTACTTTTTTACGCCGGGACAGTGCAGCGAGAATAATCGGAGCAGCAGCATATCCTCCTGTTCCGATCACATAATCCGGTTTGAATTCTGCAATAATTTTTTTTGCCTGCGCGCTGGATTTTCCCAGCATGTAAAAAGCCTTAAACAGTGAAAAATTTACCCTGCGTGGAAGACCTTTTACTTCCAAGGTAGTTAAGTTGAATCCGGAAGGGGGGATTATTCTCTCTTCCATACCTCCGCTTGCCCCGACAAAGAGCATTTCAACACCGGGATCTATTTTTTTTATATATCTTGCCAGCGCCAGAGCAGGGTAAATATGCCCTCCGGTGCCTCCACCGGTAAGAATAATTCTCAAGCTTATGCCCCCTTAACTGCGGATATACCGTGAAATATTCAATAGTATGCCTATGCCGCACATGGTAAAAAAGAGAGAACTCCCCCCTGCGCTGATAAAAGGCAGGTTAATACCGGTAATAGGAATGGAGCCTGTCACAACACCGATGTTTATTAATGCCTGTATTGTTACCATCCCCGTTACTCCGGCAGCGAGAAGGCTTCCAAAGGTATCGGGTGCCATTAAGGAGGTCTTGAAACCCCTCCAGAAAAGAATAAAGAAAAGTAACATAATGGTCACCGCACCGAGGAACCCGAGTTCTTCGCCTATGATAGCAAAAATAAAGTCATTCTGAGGCTCCGGCAAGTAATATAATTTCTGCCGGCTCCGGCCTAAACCCACGCCAAAAAGCCCGCCCGGCCCAAGGGCATAAAGGGATTGGATAATATGGTATCCCGTTCCCAAAGGGTCCGCCCACGGGTCCAAAAAAGAAAAAATACGCTTCATACGGTATTCTGCGCCCAGCGCCAGGTAAAGTACCATCGGCAAACAAGTTATAAATAGAAAAAACAGCTGCTTATAAGGTATCCCCGCAGCAAAAATGATCACACCTACCACCGCAGCAACAACAAGACCCGTCCCCAGGTCCGGTTGTTTAAGAATAAACAAAAAAGATAATCCCATAACTGCCAGGGGGATAAAGCTGCTGTTCCAGAAATTATCCATCCTGATACTTTTTTTGCTCAGAAAAGCAGCCGAAAAAACAATCATAGCCAGTTTTGTAAATTCAGCGGGCTGTATTTGAAATCCTCCAAAGCCAATCCAGCGCCGTGCTTCACCAACCTCTATCCCAACTCCGGGAATAAAGACCATCAATAGCAGTAAGAAATTTAAGATTAAAAGCAATGGAGCCAGTTTGCGCCATTTCCAGTAGTTTATGCCGGCAGTAAAAATCATCCCCAGTAATCCCAGTATTATCCAGAATGCCTGGCGGCGCAGGAAGAAAAAGGCATCCCCCCGGGTTTCCAGCGATGGGATATAGCTCGCACTAAAAACCATTACCAGACCAAAGCCCGCTAAAATCAACACCGTAAAAAAAATAGTAAAATCCGGTTGTTTTCTCAACTCACGTTCTGCAGAAATTCTTTTCATCCTTTTTCAAGGCCTTCCTTTAGCGAATATACAGCTGACTTAAATGCTTCCCCCCGCTGTTCATAATTCTGAAACATATCCCAGCTGGCACAAGCAGGAGAAAGAAGAACGGTATCCCCGGGTGAAGCGGAAGAAAATGCTTTCAAGACGGCCTCCTCTATATCTGCAGCCAGCTCTACATTATTCAAACCCTCTTCCAGAGCTGCCGAGGCCAGAAGTGGAGCTGTTTCCCCGAGCAGAATCAATCCTTTTACACTTTCTTTTCCCAGCGCTTTCACAAATGGCTGAAAATCGCTTCCCTTGTTCTTCCCTCCGGCGATGAGGATTTTAGGACCCCGGACAGCCTTAAGGGCATTTAAAGCGGCATCAGGATTGGTTCCTTTAGAATCATTGATAAACTTAACCCCAAAGATCACTGCCACATCCTCAATGCGGTGGGGTACCCCCGGAAAGCTTTTCAACGTTTGAGCAATGTTTTCCACCTGCACACCACCTGCCCAGGCCAACCCGGCAGCAGCAAGGGCATTCTCCAGATTATGCAGACCGGGGATTTTCACATCTTCCACAGAACAAATATTGTATACCCCGGTATTATCGTTTATCACAATTCTATCGTCCCGGATACATACTCCGGGATTGAGCTCTTCCTTTCTGCTAAAAGGAAGGACCTTTCCCCGGGCATATTTTCGAAATAACCTGGTCTGGCGGTCATCCCAGTTTAGCACAACCCAATCGCCCTCACCCTGGTTGGCCAGTATCTTCCTCTTGGCGGCTATATAATTGTCTATCGAACGGTGATAATCCAGATGATCTGCAGTTATATTCAATACAGCGGCAATATGTACTTTAAATTTATCTGTATCCTCAAGCTGAAAACTGCTCAATTCGGCAACGATAATATCGCCCCCGGAGGCCTCATCTACCGCCTGACAGAGAGGCAAGCCAATGTTTCCCGCAACATGCACGCCTGAATACTGCCGGCGATACATCTCCCCTGCAAGGGAGGTGGTCGTTGTCTTGCCGTTTGTCCCCGTAATGCCCACTAGAGGTGCGGGACTGAAAGAATAAGCCAGTTCAATCTCGGAATAAACGGGGATGCCTCTGTTATGCGCGTATTTTAAAAACGGCAGCTCCGGATTGATCCCCGGACTCTTAATAATTAACGAAACTCCTTCCAGCAGAGTTTGGGGATGCCCCCCTCCTTCAATTTCCAGCTGAGAATAAGCTGAAAATTCTTCCATTTCCTTTTGCAAAAGATCCAACTGTTTGCAATCATTGGCCACGATGCTTGAGGCACCCGTTTTTATTAAAAGCCGCACGGCAGCCCGGCCGCTTTTTGCCAGGCCCAAAACAAGGACTCTTTTTCCCTTTATTTTATTCAGCACTATGCTACCACCTCAGAATAGGAGTATACTCTAAAAGTCCCAAAACCGCAAAACAAAAACCCAGTGCCCAAAATCCGGTTACCACGTGCCACTCCGACCACCCCTTCATCTCAAAATGGTGATGCAGAGGGCTCATGAGAAAAACCCTTTTCCCGGTAAGTTTAAACGATATTACCTGCACGATTACAGAGAGGGTTTCCAGAACAAAAACGCCCCCGATAATAATTAAAGAAAACTCAGCCTTTGTTAAAACAGCCACAACGGCAAGTGCAGTCCCCAGGGATAATGAACCTACATCCCCCATAAAAACACGGGCGGGATGCAAATTAAAAACCAGAAAGCCAAAACACGCTCCGATTAACGTTCCGCAAAAATACACTATTTCCTGGATACCCTGCACCGAAGCGATAAAAAGAAAAGCCAAAAGAGCTACAATAGCTGTTCCCCCGGCCAGACCGTCAATTCCATCTGTCAAATTAACAGCATTGGAAAAACCAATCATTAAAAAAAAGATCAAGAAAGGATAAAACAAGCCAAAATCAAGTTGTAACGCCAAAAAAGGAATATTAACGACCGTAGAATGGCCGGAAAAAGCTAAAACAAAATAAAATATCAGCGCAAAAATAAACTGTCCCAGCAGTTTTTCCCTGGCCCTTAAACCGAGGGAGCGCCGGCGGACCACCTTTTGATAATCATCAATCAAGCCTAAAAAACCATTACCCAAAGTAATAAAAAGGGCAAGGAAAAGCAACGGGGTTTTTGGAGCAAAGATGATGGTGATAATCAAGAAGGATAGTAAAAAAACAATACCACCCATGGTAGGCGTTCCCGCCTTGCGATAATGCCTGCGCGGGCCATCCGGCCTCACTTGCTGCCCGTATTGCTGACGTCGTGAAAAACTAATGTAGACAGGACAGATAATAATACTTAAGAAAAAAGCAATAATGGCTACAGAATAAACAGGCAACACCAAGCCCTGCCTCCTTAATATGGTTATTATCAAAATATGGTTATTATCAAATTAATGACAGGCACAGCCGCATCCAGACTCAGCCCTGAATCAGGCCAGCAGTTCTTTTGCAATAGTTTCCATTCGCATGCCTCTGGACCCCTTAATCAAAATAAAAGAACCCGTCAGAGGGAGGGAATCAAGATAATCCAGGGCTTCCCGGTGATTACCGGCTGTAATAACCCTGGAAGGCGGCAAACCTGCATTCCTGGCACCGCGTGCTATAATAGAACCCAGGCTCCCTACGGTAATCAGATAATCAATATCCAGCTCAGCAGAGTATTTTCCTATCCTTAGATGCCCCTCCTCCGCCGCCGCCCCCAGTTCAAGCATATCACCCAGGACAGCAATCGCTTTTCCTTTACCGGACGTTTCTCTTAGGGACTGCAAAGCAGCCTTCATAGATGTAGGATTGGCATTATAGGAGTCATTTATAACCCAGAAACCCCTTCTGGAGAGATTTTTCTCCATGCGCATGCCCGTAACGACACTCTTACTTAAACCCTCTTTTATCTCCTCAAGCCCCAGCGAAAATTCCAGTCCCAGGGCAATCGCCGCCAGGGCGTTGTAAACATTATGCCTTCCCATAAGGGGAATACGGAAGGTCTCCACATTATAGTCAGGATAGTCAGGAAAAATGACTTCAAAGCGGGAACCAAAATCACCGCAAACACTGTTCAAAGCACGCAGGTTAACCCCTTCCTGAAAACCGTAGAAAAAGGACTCACCCTTATATTTCTTCCCCATACGGCGTAGGAAAAGATCATCCCCGTTTAAAAAAGCTTTCCCTTCCGCGCCCATGGTATCCAGCAGCTCTCCCTTGGCCCTGGCAATGTTCTCCTTGCTGCCTAAAAGCCCTAGGTGGGCCTCACCTATATTAGTGATTACACCCATTGCAGGCTTTGCCAGAGAAGCCAGCAGGGATATCTCCCCCGGAGCGCTCATCCCCATCTCCACCACTGCCACCCGGTGCTCTTCTTTTAAATTCAAGAGCATCAGCGGAAGGCCAATGTGGTTATTCAGATTGCCTTCGGTTTTAAACACATTATACCGTATGGAAAGAACGGAGGAAATAAAATCCTTGGTCGTAGTTTTTCCGTTGCTGCCGGTAACGGCAATTACAGGGAGTGAAAATTTTTTTCGGTGATAGCGGGCAAGCTCCTGAAGGCAGCGTAAGCTCTCGTCAACAGCGATAACCACCTTGCCCCGGGGAAAGCCCGCGGAGCTAAAATCACTGAGAAACCGTTCTTCGAGCAGGGTGCCGGATGCGCCATTTTTGAGCGCGTGCATAATATGGCGATGGCCGTTTTCTTTTTCTCCCTGTAAAGGGAAAAAAAGCTCTTCTCCTTTTGCCTGGCGTGAATCGATAATGAATCCGCAGAAGTAACCTCCGGGGTCTCCCTGCAACAATTCCCCCCCTGTTGCATTTAATACCTCTTCCACTGTAATAAACATTTACTTTCCCCTAAACCTTATTTTTCAGCCTGTTACGGATAATTTCTTCCGCTGTTCCCCTATCGCTAAACTGAATTGTATAATCTCCGAAAATTTGGTAATTCTCATGCCCCTTTCCGGCAATGATCACAATATCATGGGGTCTGGCAAGCTCTATCCCAAGCTTTATTGCCTCATAGCGGTTCGGCTGGACCGTGTACCCCCTGCCGGTTTCTTTCTTTTCACGCAGACCGGACTCCACTTCCCGGATAATTTGCCACGGGTCTTCCCCCCGGGGATTATCCGATGTCAGGATACAATAGTCACTGTACGTCCCGGCAATCCGCCCCATTTCGGGTCTCTTCGCCCTATCTCTTTCTCCGCCACAGCCAAAAATAGTAATGATTTTTCCCCGGGCGAACCCCCTGGCGGTCTGTAAAATATTATCCAACCCATCGGGAGTATGGGCATAATCGACAATTACCTGAAAATCCTGTCCCAGGTCAATGCGCTCAAAACGCCCGGGCACACCCTGTATCCCCGCCAGGGCACCTTTTATCGTTGCTAGCGGCACTCCTTCAGAAAGGGCAACAGATACCGCTGCCAGGGCATTATAAAGGTTAAAATAACCGGTAAGATTTAATAGAATATCTTCCGTCCCCCAGGGAGAGCAGAGCAAAAAGCTTATTCCGTCTTCCCTCACCTCTATATTTTTAGCTTCAACATCGGCAGGATTCCTGATACCGTAAGAAATTGTTTGTACCGTTGAATGTCTGAACAAATATTCAAAGTGCGGATCGTCCCTGTTTAGAACTGCAAAACGGGGCAACGGCCCCTTTAAAAAACTACCCCCCAGCTGGGAAAAAAGCTTTGCTTTGGCTGAAAGATACCTTTCCTGGGTTTCATGAAAATCATAATGATCACCCGTAATATTTGTCATTACGGCGATATCAAAATCACAACCGGAAACCCTGTTCAGCTCCAGGGCATGCGATGATACTTCCATGACAGCATAAGTTATCTTACGTTCCGCCATTTTGTGCAAAATTCGCTGTAGATCAGGAGCTTCCGGTGTAGTGGCCAGCACGGGTAAACTATCCCCGTTTATTTTATATTTAATCGTGCCCAGTAAGCCCGTTTTTTCATTATGTGCAGACATAATCGCCTCTATAAGGTAGGTTGTGGTGGTTTTTCCATTTGTGCCGGTTACCCCGATAAC
>LSQX01100649.1_pt2 | contig 10148 bp, 9 predicted proteins | sample 654561 | NCBI WGS metagenome assembly LSQX01 (sample SAMN04489861, study PRJNA283612) | anaerobic digester metagenome | isolation source: 4 biogas reactors fed with cattle manure at either 37C or 55C with and... | place: Denmark: Kongens Lyngby | collected 2014
TACGTATCGGGCCTGTCGCAACATTGTCGATAGTACTATAGACCGTGATCTCCTCGTCGAGAAGCTGGGCCTGGTTTTGCGCATAATAACCTATCTGCACGTTGTGTCCTATTGTCAGGCTCCCGTCAAACGGGATTTCACCCATAATACATTTTACCAGAGTTGACTTACCTTCGCCGTTCCGACCCACAAAAGCCACTTTCTCTCCACGTTTTATGGTCATATCCACACCGCTGAAGACGAGATGGTCGCCATACTTTTTAGCCACCTCTTCACAAATTACCGGATAGCTGCCGCTCCTTATGGCCGGTGGAAACTTAAGATGCATGGTCTTGTTGTCCACATCGTCAATCTCAATAGGCACAATCTTCTCGAGTGCCTTTATACGGCTCTGAACCTGCACAGCCTTGGTGGCTTTATAGCGAAAACGTTCTATAAACTCTTTGGTATCGGCAATCTCCTTCTGCTGGTTAGCATACGCTCTGAGTTGCTGTTCATGACGTTCCTTACGAAGTTCGACAAACTCATTGTACTTGACCTTGTAATCATATATCACTCCGCATGATATCTCTATAGTGCGAGTAGTCACATTGTTTATGAAAGCACGGTCGTGACTTACCAGAATCACCGCATTGGACTGTCTGGCCAGAAAATCTTCAAGCCACTGTATGCTCTCGATATCCAGATAATTGGTAGGCTCATCAAGCAACAGTACATCGGGATTGCGTAACAACAGTTTGGCCAGCTCTATGCGCATACGCCAGCCACCGCTGAATTCAGCGGTAGGACGATCAAAATCCTCTCTGTTGAATCCCAAACCCGTCAGGGTGCGTTCCAGCTCTGCCTGATAATTGCCGCCGCCCATCATCTGATAGCGTTCACTCTCATGCATGAATCTCTCTATCAGCTCATGGTACTCACGGCTTTCATAGTCTTTACGTTCAATCAGACTTAAATTGAGTCTCTCTAAATTCTCCTGAATTTTCCGGATGTCCTCAAAGGCTTTCTCGGCCTCCTCTCTAACGGTGCCGGTATCAGTCGGTCTCATAACCTGTGGCAAGTAGCCTATGGTCATCTCCCTGGGAATGGAGACCGTACCATCGGTAGGCTGTTGCAACCCTGCTATAATTTTCAGCAGGGTAGATTTTCCGGCACCATTCTTGCCGACAAGTGCAATACGCTCTTTGTCGCCTACTGCAAAACTGATATCACGGAACAGCAGATGTGCTCCGAACTCGACCTTTAGATTCTCGACTGAAAACACTTTTTTAGGCGAACAGCTTTGAGGGATATACGTTATCCTTTACCAGTTCGGCTATCTTCTGCACAACACCCTGACGGTCCTCGGCATAAGTTACACCAAACCACTTGGAAGTAGTATCAAGCACCTTGACTGTGGCAATATTATTATTTATCAGCTCATTCACCATAAGTGGAATGAAAAACTCTGATTTGGGAGTGTCTATATTGGTCTTAAGCCATTTCTTAAAGAAGTCCTCCGAATAATTCATATAATCCGGAGTGAATCCCCACACATTCATCGAGACCGGGGTATTGTCATCAATGACAACCCACTTATCTCCGTCCTTATAGCATATACCGTTTTCACAGCGAATTATCTCCGTACGCTCTACGACCGTTGTCAATTCTCTCCTGTCGTTCACCTCACATACACCGCGTGAGACCTTGCCGTTCTCACTTAAAGTATTGGCAACACGGAATCCGACCATTGAATAGAGATTCTTTGAACCCTCAGGCAGAGAGCTAAGGAATCTGCCCATCACAGCAAAACAGTCACGACCGTAAAAATCATCGGCATTTATCACACAGAAAGGCTCATTTATCACCTCTTTGGCCATCAATACGGCATGATTCGTACCCCAGGGCTTGATCCTATCCTCCGGACATTTGAAACCCTCGGACAGATCATTTATACTCTGAAAAACAACCTCAGTCGGAATATGACCTTCATATTTCTTTAACACCTGACAACGGAAATCATCCTCAAAATCCTTGCGGATTATAAATACCACCTTACCGAATCCCGCTCTGATAGAATCGAATACTGAATAGTCCATGATAGTCTCGCCGCCGGGACCCAGAGCATCAAGCTGCTTGAGACCGCCGTAACGGCTGCCCATGCCGGCAGCCAAAATAACAAGTGTAGGCTTCATTCTGTTAATTTATTTATGTTGTTGCAAAGTTACATTTTTACTACCTTTGTTTCAATTAAAAAATGAAATATATGAAAACTCGGATTTTAGGATTATCAGTGACTCTGATCCTTCTCTCCATATTTATTGTCAACTGTAAAGGCGGCAAGAAGGCTGAAACCGTTGAAACAGTCGATGCCGATACAATAATTCTGGACAGGGAGCAGTATGTCCGTTTTGAAACCACCATGGGCAATTTCACGCTCAAACTCTATCGGGAAGCCCCTCTGCACCGCCACAACATGATCAGGAACGCCAGAAAGGGCATATATGACGGACAACTCTTTTTCGGGGTACAAAGAGGTTTCAAGATACAGTGTGGCGATGTTACTTCCAAAAATGCCAAGCCGGGCCAGCAACTGGGTGTAAATGATGAACAGGACACTATCATGTCCGAAATCAATCCATACCTCATGTACCATAAGCGTGGAGCTGTAGGACAGGCCAGCCTGAGACAATTTGACTATTCCACCAGTCAGCAGTTCTATATCTCGCTCGGTTCAAGAACAAACCTTTCTGCATTGGAAAGACAGGAGACTGCCATCAATAAACGTCTTCGTCAGGCAGTCAAAGACTCATTGACACTGCTTCACGCCAGTGACCTGATCAAATGGAGAGAACAGAAGGATAATAATAAGATAAGTATCCTCAACAATACACTTAACAAACAGACCGATGCTATAATGGCCACAAGGAAACCATTCAAGTATTCACCTGCACAAATTGAAGAGTACACTAAAAAAGGAGGCAATCCCAATCTGGACGGTTTTTACACCGTGTTCGGTGAGGTTTATGAAGGTCTTGAAGTGGTTGAAGCTATAAACAGTGTAAATGTGGACGGACATTACCGTCCGCAAAAAGATATCAAGATAATCAAAGCCTACGTTCTCGAAGACGAACAACCGGTCGAATCCGAAAACCAAGCAGGAACTGAACCTGTCGCCAACTGACTACAGACTTTCAACAATCTGTGAAAAACTACGCCACAAGTTATCGTCAGGCAAAGGAGCGTTGACGGAGATTGTTTTATGTGATACGGGATGCTCAAATACGACCTTATAGGCATGCAGTGATATGCTGCCGTCAGGATTTGAACGATCGGCGCCATATTTCAGGTCACCTTTGATGGGCGAACCAATCTTTGAGAGTTGACATCTTATCTGATGATGACGGCCTGTCTCAAGCTCTATTTCAAGCAGATAATAGTTGTCCGAATCAGCCACAAGGCGATATCTCAGCACAGCACGCTTACTGCCGGGTATTTCGTGGTCGTAGGAATATGAGCGGTTCTGTTTCTCATTCTTAATAAGCCATCCTGCCAGTTCACCCTCAATCTGTTGCGGCGGCTTCTTGACAATAGCCAGATATCTCCTCTCAACCTTCCCGTCACGGAACATACCGTTAAGACGTGACAGAGCCTTACCGGTCTTGGCAAAGACCACAACCCCACTTACCGGACGGTCCAGTCTGTGAGTAACTCCAACAAAAACATTTCCCGGTTTTGAATACTTCTGCTTAAGGTATGATGCAACCATTTCGGACAAAGGAACATCGCCGGTTTTGTCTCCCTGAACTATTTCACCGGCCTGCTTGGAAACAATTATGATATGGTTGTCTTCGTAAAGTACCTGCATTACATGCTCATGCCGCCATCAACTTGAATGACTTGACCTGTAATATACGATGACTGGTCCGATACCAGGAACAGTGCAACATTGGCTATCTCCTCGACTGAAGCGCCACGCTGCATCGGAATAGTTTTACACCATTCAGCCAATTTTTCTTCAGGGATCTGCTGTGTCATCTCTGTCATTACAAACCCCGGAGCTATCACATTGGCACGTACGCCACGTGAGGCCAACTCCTTGGCAACCGATTTGGTAAAGCCTATCAGGCCGGCCTTTGAAGCCGAATAATTAGCTTGCCCTGCATTACCATGTACCCCTACCACAGACGATACCGTCAGAATGCATCCGCTGCGCTGGCGCATCATAATCGGTGTACAGGCTTTGGTATAGTTGAATGCAGATTTCAGATTGGTATCTATCACCTCATCCCACTGTTGTTCATTCATTCTCATCAATAATCCATCCCTGGTGATACCGGCATTATTTACCAGTACGTCAATTCGTCCGAACTCCTTAACAACTTCATCCACTGTCTTTTGAGCATCATCAAATAGAGCCACATCGGCTTTGTATCCTTTTGCCTTGATCCCCTTACCGGCAAGTTCCTGTTCCAAAGCAACAGCGCGTTCAACACTGCTCATATATATAAAGGCTACATTAGCCCCCTCGGCTGCAAAAAGTTGCACCATTGCATATCCTATACCTCTTGTGCCACCTGTTACAAGTACTGTCTTTCCACTCAACTGTCCCATATTGATTATTTCTATTTAATTACTACATCCCAAGATCCCAAAGATAAGCTTTTGGGTTTCAAATCTCATCTCTTCACATGTGTTGTTACGCCAGATGGTACCTCTGATATAGGGTGCCTCAAATCCTCTCAAACAATATTGAATGACTTCAGATGTCCTCCAAACGCTTGTCACATCAAAAACGCCTGACTCCTTGCCCTCGCTGATTATTTGCTGTAGAAGTTGCCTCTCCTTCAGGTCAAAATCCTTCCTGAAATGCTCAACTCCAAAAATGTTCCTAAAAAACTCGGACCTCAACGACCCATTACGGTCAACCACCTCTTTTACAATGGCAAAACGGCTATATAAGAATTCTGTGATCTTAAGTTTCGGATTAAGCGGTTTTGAAGCTATCGCTGTAAGCTTTTCTATAACATAGTCTGTTTCGGAGTTAATAACCGCCTGATATATTTCAACCTTACTTTCGAAATAGGTATATAGAGTTCTGCGACTCAAACCTGATTCTATGGCAATATCTGTCATTGTAGTATCATCATACCCTTTCTTTATAAAGAGTTGTTTGGCTGCAACTATCAGCTGATCTCTTGTTTTTAGATTATTCATTACACAGGCAATTCAAGTTGCAAAAATACAAATAATATATAATATGAGGAGATTTATAATGAAAAGCTTTGATTGTATTACAAAATAAACTATCTTTGCACCGCTAAACAAGAAATCGCGGAGTGGAGCAGAGGTAGCTCGTTAGGCTCATAACCTAAAGGTCGAAGGTTCGAATCCTTCCTCCGCAACAAGAAAAAGAGAGGTTCTATTTTTAGAATCTCTCTTTTTCTTGTGTTGCATGTAAACCGAGTAAGACTTTAACCTAGTTGGAGCAAGAACGACACCGGCAACTCTACTTACAATCCGGTAAGAAAACACACCTTTAAACCTGTTGAAAGAACAACACTTACCGGCAACAACACTAGCCGTTCATAATCTTTTCCGGAATTTACCGGAGTATTATGCCCCTAAGTCTGTTGGAGCAATAACCAGCATTGATTCGGTATTTTCGGCAGGAGCTTCAACCGGTATTTTAACCGGTACTTCAACTGCCGACTTATCTTTTATATAATGCAGTTTTTCACTTTTAGTAATTACATAAAGCAAGTTTGTATAGTAGAAAACAGCAAAAACGGCACATAGTAAAATAAGCCATTTTAAAATTTTCTTCCACAATGGAGCCTTGTCGGCAAATGGGTCCGGATCAGCCACAAGCGGCGCACTGCTCACCTCGGTAAGTGTTGAACCGAAGGTAATGTTTACCTTAACGGCAGCATTTATTGCCCAACCATTTGCATTGAGCAACGGTGCAAGATTACGTTTGCGCAATTTAAGCCAGGCAAGGATCATGGCCGGACCCGATATGGCAAGCATAATCACAGCAATTAGCACCAGCCACTGCCAGAAATGGAACACAGCAACCTTTTCAATTATCTTGGCAAGTGCCATTGTCAAGGCTCCTACCGCTAAGCTTAAGGCAGCAAATATACCGGCGAATTTGCCTATATCAAACATCTGCTTCTTCTCTTCAGGCGAACCGGTTACCTTGGCTGTCAGCTCACCAACTGCTTTTTCATCCTTCTCGGCTGCACTCTTCTGAACAGTGTTCTCAATAAATCTGCCTAATTTACGATACGGTGACCAGAAAGCCTGACTTATGCTTATAGGGTTATCAATGATTTTGAAAACCGTAGCATCCCATACCCCGCCATGTCTGTCATAGAACAGACCGTTCTTTCCTTCACGCAAATCGGAAATATCGCCATTGGTAATTACAGCGGCAATGATCATTGTATCGGAACTTATCTTATTTATACAATTGCAATAGACAATAAACATTCCACTCAGTCCGGCACTGGCATTATGCGGTTTCATATCGTTTACCTTGATGCAAAGTTTGCAACAACGTTCGTCTATATACAGTTTGCCGGCCTGAAATATCGCTTTCTCTTCAGGATTATAAAAATCCTTGAACGAGACAAAATTGCACAGGAATGTATAGAAATCACGATACAGATGGAGCAGCTTGTTCACCTCATCGATTGATGCGGCCTCCTGTTCAAGAGCCTTATCTTCATCTATGAGTTTTAACAGATCTGACTTGCGGTCCGACTTGAGAATAGCCTTTACCTCGTCAATTCCCAAAGCTTCAACCCGGCTTCCGGCTTTTTCATTAAGCCATGCCTCATAAGCTCCGAATTTGGCTATAACGGATTTCCATTGCTCCTCGGTTATCTCTTTTGCTCCCTTGAAGTCCTTGTCAAACACCAAAGCCTTAAGCTTCGAAATAGTACTCTGCCATACGGGATTAACCCTCTCATCAATAGGAAGTGTGCCGTCAGCAGTTATACCGGCGAGCGGATATTGTGATATTATCTCATCGCATTCTGACAAATCCTTGTCGCTGATTGTCTCTATACGGCTCGCCGACACATCAAGAGCGGCAGCACTCTCCTTGCTGAATGCAGCAAGCTTACATCGCATAAAGTAGTCCGATACTTTAGCTTTAATGGCATTTACCGTTTCAAATGCTTCGGCAGTCTTTTCACCGTACGGAAAAACCGTCTTCTTATCATCATCAGCCTTTTTCATCCAAGCAGCATAAGCCGATAAAGCTTCGTAGAACGATTCTACAATTTCAACGTCAACTCCTTCAAGGCCGCTCCGGTCAGTTTTTGAACCCATTGAAGAGATACATTTATTAATTGTATCCTTGAGTTCCTCATCGGGAGTTGACTGTTCGGTAATTATTCCGTCACCATTGAATGCGGTCTTTGCAAATATGGCAACACTGTCATCTGTATCAGCTATAGAAATACTGTCTTTTTTCAAACCAAGATTTGAAAGGATCTGTTTAGCCGATGCCAGAAGTCTTTTACCATCGGGATTTTCGGTATTAAATGAAGAGAAGCGGATAAAATCCTCTTTCTTCAGAAGAAGGTCCGGATCATCAATAATAGAGGTAAGCCAATTGGCGGCAGAGATAACCTCATTGACATGGATTCGGCCGTCACCGTTCGCATCCAGCATTTTCAGAGTCTTTTCATTAAACTCCAAACCGGTAACAGGACTGCTCAAAACAGTCCACAACTTCTGATCAAGTTCACCAAGATGTCTGATATCCTCTCCGCTTACAATGTTTACACGGCTCTTTCCGCCGATAGTGGAAAATTTCCAGTCATACTCATTCATAGATACACAATTTTTTAATGTATTGTTTTATTGCCCCAAATTTAGATATTATCTCGTTCCAATAAAAAAAAGTATAGCTAAAAATCACTGTATCCCAAATTTCAGAATCGTTTTCTATCATTTCTATCTTTTATTCATTTTATAACCACTTCGAGGTTTAATTTTTGTTTGAAGCTCGAAAGTGATATTTCGAGGATTGTGTAAAGTTTTGTTAAATCATATTTATTTTTGTAATGTAACATTTTTGTAACAAAAATAAAGTTGATATTTGCACGACTATTTTTTTAGATGATGTTTTTACAAATTCTCACACTTCTAGGAGCATTGGCAATGTTCCTTTACGGAATGATCCTAATGAGTTCCGGAGTTCAAAAAGCGGCAGGAAACCGACTTCGTTCTATTCTTAGTAAAGTAACCTCTAACCCATTTAAAGGGATTTTAACGGGCTTTGGAATTACTTCAATAATTCAGTCCTCAAGTGCAACGACAGTTCTTGTCGTCAGCCTTGTAAGTGCCGGACTGCTTACACTGTCGCAAGCAATCGGTGTAATAATGGGCGCCAATATAGGAACCACCGTTACTGCATGGATCATTTCATTGCTCGGATTCAAATTTGATATATCAAGTCTAGCCATACCACTTTTTCTCGTAGGTTTTTTACTTTCACAATTAAAAAATGAAAGACGTCGTCACACAGGAGAATTCATTATAGGTTTTTCAATTCTATTCCTCGGATTATCTCTTATAAAATCGAGTATGCCTGATCTTAGCAGCAGCCCCGAGACTCTATCATTCATACAAAAATGGGGCAGTTACGGAATCGGCAGCACACTGCTTTTTGTTCTTTTTAGCACAGTACTTACATTGATACTGCAATCATCCAGCGCTACAATGGCTTTAACACTGGTAATGGTAAATCAGGGATGGATCTCCTTTGAGATGGGTGCAGCAATGGTGTTAGGTGAGAATATAGGAACAACTATAACCGCTAACATAGCCGCTGCTGTTGGAGATGTTAACGGAAAGCGCGCAGCGATTGCTCATACTCTGTTCAATACTTTTGGTGTAATCTGGGTACTCATTCTATTCAATCCGTTCCTTCTCCTTAACCGTACACTCACAGAACTTTTAGGAGAATTCAATCCCCTTATAGGACTGTCGATGTTTCATTCGCTCTTCAATGCCACAAATACCATGGTATTGGTTTGGTTCATACCCATGATAGAGCGTATGGTTACTAAAATAATTCCTGACAGAACAACTAAGCGGGATAAGACACGCTTACGCTATATTAGCGGCGGACCCGTTGCAACACCCGAACTAGGTGCATCGCAAGCTCTCCTTGAGACTATACATTTTGCCCAAGTATCAAGAAATGAGATTACATTAATAGATAATGCCGTACAAAATCTCAATACACCCGATTTTGAAGAGCACAGGAACCAACTTGTACGCTATGAGGAGATTGCAGACAATATAGAAAAAGAGATATCTGCATTTTTGAACAAACTCACGGAGTATGAAACAAGTCTGGAGACATCAAAGATGATAAATGCGCTGTATAGAATCATTTCAGAAATAGAAAGGCTTGGAGACAGCGGAGAGAGTATAAGTCGAATCCTGGCGCGTATGAAGACGCGTAACATAGTACTGTCGGAAGAACGCAAACAAGGAATATCAAAAATGCTTAATGCATTACAAGATGCATATGACACCATGATTTCCAACCTCCGTTCAGCCACACGCCCAAATATGGATAACTTTGACGGAGAAGCAGCAATTGAAAATGAAATGGCTATTAATATTCTGCGTAATCGCCTGCGTGATGAAGAGTTTGCACGCTTGGAAGAAAACGGAATAACTGATTATGTTGCCAGCAATCTCTACCTTGACGTTATTGTAGAAATTGAAAGGATGGGAGACTTTATCATCAACATTTCACAAGCTCTGGAAGAATAATAATTTTAACATCAATACTCGTTTTGCAGTATCACAAAAAGTTGTGTCGTATCAGAATGAGTACTAGAACATGCGGACAACTATCTGCGCATATGTTTTAAAATTTCATTGAGAATATCCAAACTTATTATATCATCAAGCTCTACTTGAGTAATATTGTTGGACAACTGAATATAGCTGTGTTCATTTTTACAACTGCAGTTCAGCACTCCGGCAATCGCTAATAAAAAACGGAAGTATCTCATGGACTTGTTAATTAAATAGTAGAATTTTCCTTACAATATAACAAATTGAATGATCTCATTATTGTGTGTCCAAAACATGGTCTCTTTTAATAAACGGTCAAATTTAAACATTTAAGT
>LSQX01258741.1_pt2 | contig 10148 bp, 8 predicted proteins | sample 654561 | NCBI WGS metagenome assembly LSQX01 (sample SAMN04489861, study PRJNA283612) | anaerobic digester metagenome | isolation source: 4 biogas reactors fed with cattle manure at either 37C or 55C with and... | place: Denmark: Kongens Lyngby | collected 2014
TTACTTTATTTTTATTGGGCATGATGCTTTTTGCATCTTCCTCGGTCTTTTCGAGAGCCTTTGACGGCACCGAAAAAATGTTTTTAAGGCCATTAGCTGTAAATTTCTGGTTAGATGCTTCTGCTAAAGTTGGTTTCTATTTCTTCAACTCAACTGGAAATGAATGGACAGAGGTTACACATATTGTTGGGGCAGATGCGGATCAAATCTGGGGTGCAGTAGTTCCGGCAGGAGATTGGACTCATGTTATCGTAACCAGGCATTCAGGACTACCTTTATCATGGGATAATAAGTGGAATCAATCAGGTGATATCATTATACCTGCTACTGGAAATTACATTGAATCATTTACTGAAAAAATAGATAATGACCCTGATAACCCTGGTACTACTACAACCTGGAGCTCTTTAACCTATACTTTTGGTACAAAAAACACAGGAAATTGGGATGATACCACAACTTGGGATGCTACGTTTGATGAATCCAACTGGTTTGGCTCTGACATTGCCACCGGCGCTCCGATTTCGAAGCATATTATTCGTTCAGCTCATCAAGTAACAGTAAGCAGCGAAGCGTCAGCAGTAGAAGTAGAAGTAGAACCAAATGGGAAGTTAACTGTATCAACAGGAATCACATTAACAGTTACAGATCAAATCAGCCTTCGCTCCGACGATACCGGCACAGCCACTCTTGTGGGTAATGTAACAGGCAATGCTACAGCATACCAGTATTTAACACCACTAAGAAACTGGTATATGTCATCACCTATGTCAGATGCTCCGATACCAACTGACTACACCGATCCTTCATTTATTGAGTATTATGATGAGACCGAAACAGAGTCCACACCTCAGTATGTAAGGTGGAAAGCGGCTACAGGTAACTATGAAGTTGGTAAAGGATATGTTGTTTATCCGGGAATAGGTACAGATGGATATAACTTTGATTTTACAGGCAACCTGAATAGCGGTGATAAAGCTATCACGTTAACCCGTACAGTAAAAGATAGTGAGATTGGCTTTAATTTGGTTGGAAATCCATATCCATCCTACTTGAACGCGCAGGATTTGTTAGATGATAACTCCGATGATATTCTATCCACTATCTGGTATAGAACTAAAAATGACGATCAATGGACTTTCCCTACGTATAATATATTTGGAGTCAGCACGGGTGGTGAAAATTTGGACAAAATCCCTCCAATGCAAGGATTTTGGGTACGCGCTGTTGCAAATAATGTTGAATTAAACTTTACTGAAGCAATGCGAATGCATAATACCACCGGAACATCTATTCCATTCAAAGCTCCTGCTGCATCTTTAAATCAGATTCTTCGTTTAGAAATCAGCAGCGGAACTGCAACTGATGAAACAGTGATTTATTTCAATCCGAATGCTCTCGATGGATATGACAGAGCCGATTCACCAAAAATGATGAATAACGGAACTACTGTACCTAATATCTTTACAAGATTAGGCGCCGAAGACTTAGTAATCAACGGAATGAACACTATCCCCTATGACACCCGGATACCTTTATTCGTGAAAGGCAATGCTGGACAATACACAATTTCAGCATCAGAATTCAGTAATTTCTCAACCGGCGACAAGGCTGTTCTTATAGACAACAAAACATCTTTGCAAGTAGATTTATCCCTTGATAACTATACTTTCACAATTTCAGAGGGAGAAGTTACTGAAAATCGATTTAGTGTTATGTTCCCAAAATCGGGCATGCCTACAAGTGTTGACAGACATTCTGCTAAGAATATATTAGCTACTGTCAATGGCAACACATTGTCTGTTTTCGCCAATGAAAATGAGATTGATAATGAGATTTCAATTTTCAACAGTGTTGGACAACGGGTTATAACTCAAAAAGTAAATGGGCTGAAAAATGATATTAATGCCCAATTCCAGACCGGAATTTATATTGTTAAGTTAAACAACCGGACTGCTAAAGTATTTGTAAAATAGAAAAATACAATTATGATACTGCCATTTAACAGCAAATTTTCACCCAAACCGCGTGAAGTTAAATGGCGTTTTCAATACGACCTTAATGTAAAAAACAAAATTTATTCCTATAAAAAATGAAAAGAAAATATATAACACCCGAAATTGAGAGCATAAGATTAGATAAAGAAATTTCATTACAATTAGCATCCGATCCTCCTTCCAGAGAAAGCGCTGCTCCTCACAGCATGGAACCTAATTTAATGAGTTCACCGGATTCAGATCCATACATTTATGAAAACTGGTAACATGCTTATTTAGCACATTGCGTATTATTTTAATACGATGATTTATAGAAAACTCTGTCAAGGTTAGAAACTTTGGCAGAGTTTTTTTGTTCAGCAACTACCGGTTTCATATCGGTTTGTTACACGATGGAATTAATCTTTGTTAGATGAATACCGGATAATTATAATGCCGGAGCTACGCCCCTTACGCTTAATAATTGCAATGTTTCTACCATACTACCGGCGTTATACGCCTAATTTAATCTTTGTGTTTCGAGTACGTACAGGATACGGTATTATTTCACCTTTTTCAGTAGCGCAGCCCCGTAATTATGGCTTCACTATCCCTGTAGTAACACCTTATTTCTCAGAAAACACAGCTGAAAACAAATTCAACAATTGATAATCCGCATTCCGTCCTAATAAATTTGAGATAATGACAAACATAGCATCTAAGGTCTTCAAGACGTTTGATGCATTTTTATCCACAACGTGTCAAACCGCTTGAAGCGGTTAGACCCCATATCAGATTTAAATTTCGGATTTTAGGATACTTTGCGGATAGACATAATTCAATAAATCTCAATTTCCTCCCGATTGCAAAAAGGGAATCAGCAAAACAGCTAAAAACATCCAATTCTCCCTTATCCCTCTCTATCAGCCGATTAGAGAAGATTAAAATAACTACCTACACTAAAACAACATGATTTTAACGTTTTATTAACACAATCTTAACAAATAATATTGAGAATTTAAATATAAAAAAACTATGTTTGTAGTTCAGTTATAAATAAAACCAATAAAGTATAACACATAAACAAAATTACGTATGAGAAAATTTAACTTTTTAAAAATGATGCTTCTGGCTGTGGTGATGATGGCCGGGAGTGGGACGTGGGGGCAGGTGATTATTCTCGAAGAGGATTTTTCATCTATTATTACAGGTAATAATACCACAACAGGTGGTTCTGGTACTGGCTGGAGTGGAAATGATAATTTTCCAACTATAAATAGGACTTATCAAGCGGGTGGAGCTGTAAAGCTTGGAACTAGTTCTGCAATAGGCAGTATTGAGAGTAAGTCTATGGATCTTTCGGTGAACGGAGGAAATTTTAGTATTAGTTTTGACGTTAAAGGATGGACTAGCGTGGAAGGTAGTATTAATGTGACAGTTTCTGGTATTACACCTCAAACAGTAATTTACTCTGCAACTATGAGTGATACTTTTGAGACAAAAGAATTACATTTTTCTGGTGGGACAGCCAATTCAACTGTTACAATCGCAACAACAGCTAAAAGGGCATTTATAGATAATGTTAAGGTTTACTATGAAGATCTAAATGCTACTGCCGCACCCACTTTCTCACCAGAAGCTGGTACTTACACTTCTGCACAGAACGTGGAGTTAACTTCAGAAACTGCAGGAGCTTCTATTTACTATACAACTGATGGCACAGACCCTAACAATACCGGAAACGGAACACTATATGTAGGTACTACTCCAATAAATGTAACTACTACTACCACAATTAAAGCAATTGCTTATGCTGATGGTTTGGAACCAAGTGCAATAGCAACTGCTACATATACTTTTCCTCCTTCAGTAGCCAATATTGCAGAATTTTTAGCTACAACTGAAACAGGAAATGTTATTATCTCCGGTCCGGTTACTGTTGTTTATCAAAATGGACAAAATATGTATATTCAAGACAGTTCCGGCTCATTACTGGTTTACGGTAATGTAGGAAAAACATTTACGAATGGCGATGTACTTAGCGGATTAATGGGTACACTCGGAACCTATGGTGGTGCTGCTCAAATGACAAGCCCGGTTGCACCGGATGCTGTAAGTGGTACTGCAATTGAACCAACAGTGTTTGACTTGTCAACAGTTAATACTGCAGATCTTGCAAAATATGTAAAAGTTGAAAATGTACAATTTACTGCAGATGTAACTTTCTCTACCTCCAGCACAGTAAATGGAACTTTAGTTAATCCGGCAGATTTTACGGTTAGAGATAATTTCCGCTTGGGAGGTTCTGTTTTGGCAGCAAAAAAATATGATATTGTTGGATTTATTTCTTATTATAATGGCGATCCACAGTTATTCCCTGTTTTAATAACTGAATTAGCTTCTACCGAACCGTTAATCATTGCAACTCCAACATCGCTTGATTTTGGTGTGGTTGAAATTGGGGGAACAGTTGATGCTAAAACTATTACTGTTACTAGCGAAAATCTAACAGGTGAAATAACAGCAACCCTTTCAGGTACTGATATGGCTCAATTTTCTGTAATACCGACATCTTTATCTACTACTGGTGGAGAAATTAGCGTTACTTACACTCCTTCAGATGCAACAGCTACGCATTCTGCTACTCTTACATTGTCAAGTACAGGAGCATCAGATGTTGTGGTTTCTCTTGCTGCTGAAACAAAAGAATCACCACTAATTTTAAATGCTAATGAAACATTTGAAACTCAGGAAGTTCTAACTGCTTCGTATTTAGACGGAGAGTTTGATGGCGAAACAGAAGGGGTTGTTGTCAAATACGTTCATTCTAGAAATGCAGGTACTTATTCAATAAATGAAAAGGGAATAATGCTTAGAAGGGCAGATGAACCAAGCTATGTTGAATTTGTAATTCCAAATGGTGTTGGAGAATTCTCTTTTAATTATAGAAAAGCATTTACCGGAGCAGGAGAAAGAATTATTGCTGTTGTGGTAAATGGAGAAGAAAAGTATATTACTCCTGGGTTCGGAGCCGCCAGTGGAGAAGAAACAGATGTGTATAAGTTTAGTGATATAATAAATAAAGTAGGAACTGTTACTGTAAGATTAACTTATCCAGAAGGAACGGCTAATGGCAACAGACAGTTAGTGATTGATAATGTAAAATGGAGTAGCTATGGGGTTTCTTCCGCTCAAAACGGAAACTGGAATGACCCGACTACTTGGAGTGGTGGTGCAGTTCCGCAAGTAACAGATATAGCTATCTCACATCATGTTACAATTCCGACAGAATATGCTGCTCATGCTGCTAACCTTACTATTCAGCCAAATGGAAGTCTTACAATAATTGAGGGTGGAGCAATCGAGTTTGCCAGTCTTAAATTACTTTCAGACGAAACAGGCACAGCGACAGTAATCGGTGAGGTGTTTATGGAAGCCGAAGTGAATCAACACTTAACTCGCAGTGGTGAAACATACGCTATTTCAAGTCCTGTAGCAAGTGGTTTATATTCAGGAGTAGCTTATACTTATAATGCATCAGCTTCTCCGTCAGCATATGAAGAAGTAACTTTTACTGAGGAAAACCCAATGACATTGGGTCTTGGTTATGCCGTTCAGCCTTCCGGAACTACTCTTCAGTTTACAGGAACATTAAATAATGGAGAGGTTTCAATCCCAATTCATTATAACGGAAATACATCAGATAAATACCGTGGTTGGAACTTGATCGGAAATCCCTATCCTTCAGCGCTTAACTGGAACACTGTATGGGCAAACGAATCTAACCAATCAAAAATAAAGTCTTCTATTTGGTATAACTTTGGTACAGCTGCCGCATATAACGCAGCAGGCGGCATAGGTGTACCAGAAGATGCAAATGGAATAATAGCTCCCATGCAAGGATTTTGGGTAGTGGCAAGTGATGATGCTTCAAGTACAACACCAACAAGTGAAAGTATTACTTTAGATAACAATATGCGTACACATACAGAATTGTCTTATAACAATCTGCTAAGAGCCCCTAAAAAATCACAAAATCAAGTTATCCGTCTCCAAGCTACCAACGGCACAAATACCGATGAGATGGTGCTTTATTTCAATGAGAATGCAGCCGATACATACGATAACTACGATACGCGAAAAATGATGGGTACAAGTTCGCCTCAACTTTACACCTTGTTGGAAACTATGCCAATGTTGATAAACGGTATGAGCGCAATCCCTCATAACACAGAAATCACATTAGCTTTCCAAGCCGATGCAACTGGCAGTTATACAATCAAATCGACCGAATTCAGCAATTTTGCTGAAGGTGAAAAGGTGATTTTGAAAGACAAAGTAAAAGGAATCGAAACAGACCTGACTGCTTCCGAGTATGAGTTTACAGCCGATGCAGGAACAAACTTGACCCGTTTCAGCCTGATTTTACCAAAATCAGATATTCCGTCATCGGTAGATCAAAACTTCACCGACGATATGCAGCTGATAATGGCAGATGGTAAACTTCATATCTTACTGCCAAGCTACACTGACGGCACACATGCGTATGTTTATAACAATGTGGGTCAGCTTATCGCATCACAACGCTTACAAGGAACTGCAAACAGCTTGAACAAACAGCTTAGTTCGGGGGTTTATATAGTAAAAGTAGAAGCAGGCAAGCATGTTCAGACTCAGAAATTAATTGTAAAATAAAAAACCGACTTAAGATATGAAAGAAATAAGAAAAACTTATCAGCGACCTGAAATTGAAGAAATAAAGTTAGATAAAGAGATTTCATTGCAGTTGCAATCTCCCCAAAGTGGTACTTCACCGGGTGATCCTTTTCCGGCTCCCGGCGGTCCTCAGCAGACTACACCGTATGATGTAGATGAGTCTGATGGGCTTTATACGTGGTAATTTTTAATCAATGTTTGCTTTCAAGTAACTGTTGATTAACTAATATCTTCAAACTCTGCCAAGGATTCGAACTTTGGCAGAGTTTTTTTGTCTAAAATCATTATCTTTGTGAAAAATAAAACTACTATGGACTTTAAAAAAGTTGATCAATTAAAATCGAGATTTGTTTCACGTAAAGTCGGGAATGAATTGGTTTTGGTGCCGTTGGTTAGCAATGTGGCACATATGGATACGCTGTTTAATCTGAATGAAACGGCTGGATTTCTCTGGGAAAATCTGAATGAAAATTCTTCTGTTGAACAGTTGAAAGATTTGCTTATGGAGAATTTTGAAGTGGATGAGGAGACCGCTGAAAAGGATGTGAAAGAATTTTTGGAAAAGATTGAGAAATTAGAGGGATGATGTGGAATGTTGGGTGCTGGGTACTGCTTTAGCGAGAGCGTTGCTCTCAACATGGACAAGCACTTCGTATTCAATAAACTTTATTTTTCTAAATGTTTATCCGCAAAGCTCTCTAATCTCAAAAAAGCTTATTTGTACGGCTAATATTTATCCCAAAAGTCAGGATTAATGGGTTATTCATTAACGGGTCATCCCGATAGTTCGTGGACGTCTTTAAGTGGTTGGGCCTTACGACCGTAATTTAGGGAAGGATTGCCAATATTCATTTTTTAAGTCTAATAAGCGAGGTCCCTCGCTTTCAAGTGAAAACAATCAATAATGTCATATCAATTAAATATTTCCATTGCCGGTTTTTCCATTCAATTAAATTCTGAAAGAAAATTAACGTTAGACATCGGATTTAAGCATTTCATTACCAACGAATCGGGTAATGCCGATATCGTGGTGGAATGCAAAATAAAAGATAAAAATATCAGTTTTGATAATGCTGAAAAGGTTTTTACCTCCGAAAATGAAGAATTGAAATTCTATGAAATTTACCGGAAAGGAGAAGATTTGCTTTTTGTAGTTTACAATCAGCAAAATCAATCTAAAATTCAGCAGATTGCACTTTTGAAAGCCGATTTGAGGCATTGGGTTATTTGGTCTGATGAAATTAACGGTACGTTGGAACCGCTCCTCTACCCGATGGCTCCGATTTTGCTTCATTACGCCATTCTCAATGCTGACGCCGTGATGATGCATGCATCAGGAGTTTTTGACGGAGTAAAAGGACGGATGTTCAGCGGATTTTCGGGCACGGGCAAAAGTACTATTTCGGGCATTTGGCGAGATGCGGGAAATCTGCTGATAAATGATGACCGCTTGATTATCCGGAGGGAAAACGGAATGTACTTTATCTATAACACGCCTATGTTTTATGAAGATAAGAACAAAAAAGCGCCGTTAGATGCTGTATATTTAATCCGGCATTCGCCTGAAAATAGTATTCAAAAAATATCCGGTGCCGCTGCAGTAACCGGGATCATGGCTTTCAGCATTCAGAATAACTACGACAAACGATTTATTCAGCACCATTTGGATTTTTTCAGTAAAATGATTGAATCGGTTCCGATTTACAGGTTGGGATTTGTTCCGGATGAAGGAGTGATTGAGTTTATCAAGATAATGGAAGAGTGATGATATATAATCTTGGCTGGAAGCCAAGAGACCCAATGGCTCATATAGCTTAATGAAAATGATAAAAAGATGAGAAGAAGTTAAACTTTTATTGGGTCGTTCGGCATCTTGCCGAACATAATATTAAATCTTGGTTAGAAGCCAAGTGAACCAATGGCTCATATAGCTCAATTAAAATGTTGAAATGATGTATAGAAGTTAAGCTTTTATTAGGTCGTTCGGCTTCCAGCCGAACATTAAATTAAATCTTAGTTAGAAGCCAAGTGAACCAAAGGCTAATATAATTTCGTGAGAAAGATGAATAATTGAGGGAAGGTTACGACTCTATTGGGTCGTTCGGCATATTACCGAACATAATATTAAACCTTGGCTGGAAGCCAAGTGACCCAAAGGTTGATTTAATTTCGTGCTAAAGGTGAATAATTGAGGGGAGGTTATGAGTTTATTAGGTCGTTCGGCATCTTGCCGAACATTACAAATACTTAATCCCAAAAAATGTGTTTTTATGAATCGAAAGGAATTTTACCGAACATATCTGCCTCATTTTCAGCAACCCGGGCAATCTTACTTTGTCACTTGGTGCCTGATTGATGCTATTCCATCAAAAGCATTGGAACAATATACAAAAGAATTAGCATTTCTATATGAGAAACTAAAACAAGCTGAAATAGAGAAAATTGATGATTCTGAATTGAATTACATTAGATTGGATATTAATTTAATGCGCAAAAAATACTTCAAAGCTTTTGATGAGGTGTTACATCTTGAAACAAAAAATATTGTAAATCTGAATAGACCCGAGAATGAAAAAATCATTTTTAATTCATTACTCTATTTTGAAGGAACTAAAATTGAGAATTATGCTTTTTGTATCATGTCAAACCACGTGCATTGGGTATTGAGAACTTTTGAAAATGATTCGGAAGGTAAACCAGTTTATTTACAGGATATTATACACTCAGTTAAAAGTTTTACTGCTAATGAAATTAATAAAATTGAAAATCGAAGTGGTGGATTGTGGTATCCGGATAAGTTTGATACAACTATTCGGGATAGAAAGCATTGGCATAATGCAATAGAATATACAATTAATAATCCTGTGAAAGCCGGATTAGTAAAAAGACCGGAAGATTGGTCCGGTAACTGGTGGTTTGATAGAGAAGATTAAAATCTTTTCTGATTTTCACAGCTGTATTTTTGGTTAGAAGCCGAACATTAAAATAAATCTTGGTTAGAAGCCAAGAGACCCAAAGGCTAATGTAATTTCGTGAGAAAGATGAAAAATTGTGGAAAGGATGCGACTCTATTGGGTCGTTCGGCTTCCAGCCGAACAATATAAAGAACCTTGGGTGGAAGCCAAGAGACCCAAAGGTTGATTTAATTTTGTGGGAAAGATGAAAAATTGAGGGAAGGTTGTGACTCTATTGGGGCGTTCGGCATCTTGCCGAAAATTAAATTAAATCTTGGCTGGAAGCCAAGAGACCCAATGGTTGATATAGGTTTGTAGGAAAGATGAAAAATTGAGGTTAGGCTGCGAATTTATTAGGGCGTTCGGCATCTTGCCGAACAATATAAAGAACCTTGGTTAGAAGCCAAGAGACCCAATGGCTCATGTAATTTCGAGAGAAAGATGAAAAATTGTGGGAAGGTTGTGACTCTATTGGGGCGTTCGGCATCTTGCCGAACAATAT
>LSQX01391565.1_pt1 | contig 10148 bp, 4 predicted proteins | sample 654561 | NCBI WGS metagenome assembly LSQX01 (sample SAMN04489861, study PRJNA283612) | anaerobic digester metagenome | isolation source: 4 biogas reactors fed with cattle manure at either 37C or 55C with and... | place: Denmark: Kongens Lyngby | collected 2014
GTGCTAATGCCCCGTGGTGATTTTTGCCCGCTTGGGCAGGTCATTTCCCACACCAGTGGGGGTGGTTTCCTCTATAAAGAGGAGAGGTTGTCGTTGTTTCAGTAACGAGAAGTAAGGGAGAGGCGCGAACCGGGCGGCATTTTCGAATGCCGGTCGGCTGAGCGAATCTGCTGGAGAGCAGATGAGCTAAGCCGAAATTTTTCTGCCGAACCTGGCAGGTGGCTTGGGGCTTGGCTTGGGGCGAAAGTACGCTTACCTCGTCCTACCAAACATGCTAATGCCCACTTTACGCATTATGTGCCCTTGAGCGCTTCGGCATCATGTGTTACGATGCAGCCAAGCCTAAGAAGGAGCGCTTGTGCCGGAGAACCGACTTTACTAACTCACCAACTGGTACAAAGACCGGGGGCAGACCACTATGACTCGCAGCATATGAAGGGCATACTGAGAAGCAGAGAGTAAAGCAGCGAGTATCTGAACGACTACTATATAGAAGTTTATTGATTATTCGGCCGGAAACTGATAGAATTCGGATATACAAGCATCACACTGATCACTGGAATCCGTGTATAGACTGATTCGGCACAATCGCACATAGAAAGAACATCAAGGAGATTCGGGTATGAAAAAGCTCTTGTCCCTGTTAACGGCCCTGTTGATGTTACTATCCTTTACGAGTACCTCGGCGGAGAGCGCCATGGAATCAACAATCAACCTGACGCTGGATTCGGAAGCAATAGGCAGCATGATGCAGCTCATGGGCGGGATGACCAGTGAGGAGGAACTGGCGCTGGTCAGCGCGGTCCTGGGGATGGTCAACCAATCATCGGCTATCATTACCGCGGGCGGAACCGGCGTTGCCTTTAGCCTAAGACTGAAGGACGCCGAGGCCGCGGAGTTTCTCATTAACGCTTCTGAAAGCGGAATCACACTTACCAGCAGCATGTTTCCGGGATATGCCCTGGCGGTCAGCCCGGAATTGTTAAGGGAATTGGCGGACACATTCGGGCTGGAACTGCCTGCCCTTGATATGGCAAAAGCTATGGAGCTTCTGATACCCTATGGCGAGGATATCAGCCTGGCGCTTGAAAAGATCATGGCTGAAGCCAAGATCGAAGAAGGGACATTCACGCCGGATGGGACAGCGACCTACACACAGTGCAGGACCATTTCACTAACCACGCATACTGTCCTTCTGCCGGCCCGTGGCCTGGTTGCACGGCTGCAGCAGGACAAGGCGCTGCTGCAGATGCTGGAACCTTTCCTGAAGATGGCTGGGGAAGGAGTGAACCTTGAGGAGCAGCTTGCCAGCGCACTGTCCCAGTTGGACGCAATGCTTGCCCAGGAACCGGCCGTTCTGGCGGAACTTCGCCTGTACACGAACACATCCGACAGCTTCCTAAGGCTCGAATCCGCCAATCTTGGGGACATCGCTCTCCTCCTGACGCTCAGGACGGTTGCCGGGCAGGATGGTTCCTCATCGCAAATGCGCCTGACTGCTGCAGAAGGGCCGGTTGCAGACTGGGACGCAGCCACGCGGGACATCCGCGGCGGGCTAAGCACGGACGGGCTTGTACTGGACGGTACTCTGGATACCCGAACGATGGCCGATGGTGCCCAGACCAATGGCAGTTTGCAGATACTGGGCGGCGAGCTGAATGCCGATCTGACGCTGGACAGCTTTGCCCCAACCGACACAAGCCAAGCAACGGTCACAAAAATCAGTCTGGGCCTTGGCGGCGCCGCGCCTTTGGCGGTGCTGCAGTTCAGCACGAAGCCTGTCCCGGTGGCTGCACTTGCCGAACCGGAGGGGAAGACAACAATCGCTGTGCATGCGGGCATGAGAGAAAAGGACTTTGTGCCATTAATTACCGAAGTGATAGGCATCGGCCTACCCCGGATGATGATCGTCATGACTGAGCAGATGCCTGAAGTGATGAACACGCTGCTGACGCTGGCCCTGTCCAAAGCCAGGGAATCGTCGATAGTCCCTGAACGGAGCGTCCTGGAACCGGAAGCAATAGCGGTCCCCGAAACCGGCGTTCAGGTGCAGGGAGCGACGGGAGCCCCTGAAAGCGCCGTTCCGGTGCAGGAGACGGCCGGGCCTGGCAAACTGACCGTCGCGCAGGCAAGCTTCCAGGTCACGCCCTACTCCAGCTATTATCAGGGCACGGTCTATGCCCGTCTCGTAAACAGCGGCACTGCACCGGTGGAGTTTGAGAGCGGGACTCTCGAGCTGTTGGATGCGTCGGGAAATGTCATCGGGTCCGAGGAAGTGTACGATTGCTATCCCGAAGTGTTGGAACCCGGCGAAACCGGGTACCTGTACAAGGGTATTTCGGTGGAAGCCGCGTCGGAACCCTCCTATATTGAGGGTTACAACCTGACGGTCAACGGCAGGGAGGAGATAACCAAGGATGTGATTCGCCTTCCATCATCGGGGAAGTATGAAGAGATCGCCGATGATTACTGGACCTCCTATTACCTGTCGGCGGCCGTTGAGAATGAATCGGACGAACTCCTGTATGACGCCGGCGTTGTTTTCGTGCTGAAGGACGCCGCCGGCAATCTCCTGTATATTACCCAGGGCTCCATGTATGGCGTAGGCATCATGCCCCATGCTTCCGTCAGCTTCCGCACCAGCCTGTATTCGGATGCCCTGGATTACTTTAAAGCGAACAGCCTTGTCCCGGCCACTGTGGATACTATCGCATACACTTCAACCTACAGATAACCGCCCGGCTTGCTAATAATAAAGGGGGGACGCATCCTTGCGCCCTCCCTTTTGTTTACAAGTACTCTGCACGTACAGGCTATTGTCATTTATCTCAGGTTGAACACTGAATTCCTGTAGTTCGTAATGAAGATTGTCGGCAATGAGACGCGTCTTCCTGACTAGAGCCTGTTCACACAAAAATCGCATCGATAATCATAGCGAAATAAATGAAGCCACTGAATAGAATATCGAGCTTATCATATCGCGTAAACACCCTCCCGAATCTCTTTAGTCGAAAAACAAAACGCTCGATTTCATTCCTCTGCTTGTAACGCTGCTTGTCATACTCCCATGGGTCCTTCCTGTTCTTCTTTGGCGGAACTACTGGGCTATAGCCCTTTTCAACTGCCTTCGCCCTGGTCCTGTCGCCCTCATACGCCTAGTCCATAATCAGGTATATTTGCTCCTCTGAGCGTTTCAAGGTTTCCAGGAACAGCTCCCCTTCAAGTGAATCATGCTTGTTCCCGGGTGATAACCTGAAAGCTATAGCCGAACGGTCAGATGCGGTGACCATATGAATTTTGGTAGTAAGTCCGCCTCGCGATCTTCCGATGCTTTGCCTTCCAGTTTTTTTAACGCACCAGTGCCGTTTGGATGCACCTTAACCGTTGTACTGTCAAGGCATACAGTCTCCATCTTGATTTTGATGATTCCCTCAATCTGTAACGCCTCGAAAAGCCGCTGTAAAACGCCATTTTTGCTCCAACGATTCATGCGAACATAAACGGTATGCCAGTTTCCATATGATTTCGGCAATGCCCTCCACTTGCAGCCGTTCTCCATGACATACAGAATTGCGTTCACCAATTGATGATTGCTCATGCTCACATTTCCTCGCTGACGGGGTAAGCAGTGTGAAATCTTACGGAATTGCGATAATGTCAGCTTCATGAAATTTAGTATATCATAAGGCCTGCTGAAAAAAGCAAATTCGCCATTTTGCATTCATTCATGCAGCCAATTTTAGCGTCCGCAAGGATTCTCCAGCCCATGGTTGAGGATATTGATAAGAACAACAGTCTTCTGCACCCCGACTACCACCTATTGATAGAACGCATTCTGTCATCAGGTGGTTTTCTTTTATAACAGCATAGGCAAAAATCATTGATATATAAGGGTTTACGGGGTGCTTTGAGCTCCAGTATGCCGCACATTTTTCGTGTCGAAGCAGCGATTTTTATCTATATATTGTGTTTGTCTTTTTTGAATCTCAATTCCTCCAAAGCAATAGTTTGACAGTTGCCCAGGGGGGGTGCATTTTCCAGTAATAGTTTGACAGTTGAATGTAATAGTGAACCGTACCCCATAAAATGGACACAGTACGTTTTCAGCGCCCTAACAGTTCAACCTTTTCGATTGTCCACACTTTGGGGTACACATCACTTTGATGTCTTGTCTGTATGTTTATCGTATAGCAATCAGGTAAAAATTCGAATCATCACTTCCCGTTCATTCTGTTGATTCAGCTGAAGCGAAACCATATATGGTAGGTTCTGCTCGAAAATAACCATTTCTTACACTATACATTGTATTAGAGTCTGGTATAATGGTTTATATCTTGGCAGCCTGTCACCGAGGAATGCCCCTGAATTGAAGATTGGAGCAACATTCATGAGAGTACAGAAACGAAACCATATGATTGTGGATTATAAGGAAGACACGATTTCCAGCGCCATCCAGAAAGCTATGTCGGAAACCCTGACCGGGGTGGATGAACCGCTTTCAATCAAATTGGCATCTGAAGTGACCCTACTTCTAGAAGCAACGGCTCAGGAAATCGTCTCTGTGGATGAGATTCAGAATCATGTAGAAGACCTGTTGATGCAGCATCGTCGGGATGCTGCTAAGGAATACATCATTTATCGGTATGAACGGGACAAGGAACGTAAAAAGGAAGCCATCGCTGGGTTGACAAGCGTGGAAGAGGCAGGACAGCCCAAGCTGCGGGATGAGTTTATGACCAGTTACAAGCACCTGCCAAACCCAATGGGGCCGCTAGGCAGTTTTGTCTATTATCGGACTTACTCGCGATGGCTCCCAGATGATTTGCGACGCGAGTACTGGTGGGAAACCGTTCGCCGGGCTGTGGAGTACAACTGCAACATTGTTCCGGGAACCCCGCGGGGGGAAGCCGAGGAACTCTTTGATAACATCTACAACATGAAGCAGTTCCTGTCGGGCAGGACCTTCTGGTCGGGCGGCACGGAGGCCAGCCTGCGTTACCCCATGAGTAATTTCAACTGCGCCGGCCAAGCTATCGATGATTTTACCTCCTTTGATGAGCTTTTCTATCTGTTGATGGTAGGTGCGGGGGTCGGGGTGCGGGTAACCCTGGAGGATGTAGCCAAGCTTCCGTCCATCCGGGCTGGTGTCCACGTTGTTCACCGTTCGTACGAACCGGTTCCCAGGGATGAGCGAAATGACATGACCACACTCGATTTTACGAAGAAACGCAAGGTGGCTGAAATCATCGTTGGGGACAGCAAGGAAGGGTGGCAGGACTCGCTCAACTACTTCTTCAAGTTGCATTACGCCAAGCGCTACCGGGACATTGACACGATTTATATCAACTACAACAATGTCCGGCCCAAGGGTGAGAAACTCAAGGTCTTTGGCGGCACCGCCAGCGGACATGACAGCCTTAAAAATATGTTCCTCAAAATCAAAGGTGTCTTTGACCGGGGTGGAAATGATGATTATCGCCTGAAACCCATTGACTGCCTTGATATCGCAAATATCATCGGTGAAAACGTGGTTTCCGGGGGAGTCCGGCGGACGGCTGAAATGGTTCTCATTGATCCCAGGGACCAGGAAGCGATCAATGCCAAGAGCAATCTTTATAAAAAGACTGAAGACGGAAACTGGGTCATTGATCCGGAAATCGCCCATCGTCAAATCAGCAACAATTCCATTTACTTTACAAAGAAGCCTTCCAGAGATGAACTCCGCAGGATGCTCCAGGCAATGCGCAATTCAGGGGAGCCGGGATTCGTCAATCAGCAGGCGGCTTCCAAACGGCGGGACAACTTCAATACCGTCAATCCCTGCGGAGAAATCCTCCTGGATTCCAATGGGCTTTGTAACCTGACCACTGTCAACATCATGAGCTTTGTCAAGGACGACGCTACATTGGATATGAGCGGCCTGCTGCGGGCGATGTGGCTTTCAGCCAGAGCAGCTTTACGAATGACTTGTCTTGAACTCGAGCTGGAACGTTGGGACACGATCCAAAAGAGAGACCGGCTGCTGGGCTGCTCTATCACCGGTTGGCAGGATGCCATGAATGCCATTGGGATGGGAGCTGCGGATCAAGCCCGGCTGTTGAGGACGTTAAGGGAGGCTGTTCATGCCGCGGGCACCGGATATGCCAAGGAGCTGGGGATTACTTCACCTTTGTTGATGACCACTGTCAAACCGGAAGGAACGCTGTCTCAATTGCCGGGGGTGAGTTCAGGCGTCCATTTCTCCCATTCGCCCTACTACATCCGCCGTGTCCGGATTTCAGCGGACGATCCCCTGGCCAAAGTGGTCATGAAGCTGGAATGGCCTGTGTACCCGGAGGTCAACCAGACTTGGGAAAACGCGAAGACCTATGTGGTTGAGTTTCCCATTAAAGCACCAGTCGGCAAGACCAAGTCTGATGTTTCAGCCATTGAGCAACTGGAGATCTACAAGATGTTTATGACCAGTTACGTTGATCACAACTGCTCCATCACTGTTCACGTGCGGGACCATGAGTGGGAACTTGTTGAGGAATGGCTCTGGAACAATTGGGAGGACTGCATTGCTCTTTCATTCCTACCCTACGATGACAGTTTCTACGAGTTGCTGCCCTATGAAGCGATTTCCAAAGAGGAGTATGAAGACCGGCTGACCAGGATGAAACCCTTTGTCCCTTCTTTGCTCAAACAGTTTGAGTCGGGGGATGACAACCGAGAACTGGATCAGGAGTGTGCCAACGGTATCTGCCCAGTGCGATAACTTCACAGACTAGATTTAAAGCTATAAGGCCCGCTTCGTCATGAGGCGGGTCTTGTTGTTTTATCGTTGATATACCTCATTTTTTAACGATAGCGGTATGACGTTAAAGCGACATGTGCGTGGCCTTTGTGGCTGATTTCTGTCTCTGTGACCAAGAAACCGTCAATTCGATTACGCACAATGCAATCCCCTCTTCTCAGCCGTGCGGGAGTTCAGGGTCTGCATGCGGGAGTATAGGGTTTGCCGTGTGGGAGTGCCGATTTGGATTGAACTTGAAACCATTGAACAATTAGAGGCACCAGAATGCGGTCGTGTGCTTGGCGAAATCACCCAGAAACAGAAAGACATCTATGCGGTTTTGGGATCAGAGAACCCTCGTTATGAATTCCAGGAATTCAAGGTTCAATCTGGGATAAAAGCCGATAGCCTTTACGTGCAGGCCGCTGGCGCTAAAAAAGGGAGGGCGCAAGGATGCGTCACTCCCTTGTGTTTTGAGCAAGGCGGGCGGTTATTTGTAGGTTGAGGTGTATGCGATAGTATCAACAGTAGCCGGGACTAGGCTGTTCGCTTTGAAGTAATCCAGGATATCCGAATACAGGCTAGTGCGGAAACTGACGGAAGCATGGGGCATAATGCCTACGCCATACATGGAACCCTCGGTAATATAAAGGAGATTGCCGGCGGCGTCCTTCAGCGCGAAAACAACGCCGACGTCATACAGGAGTTCGTCCGATTCATTCTCAACGGCCACCGACAGGTAAGAGGAGGCCCAGTAAGCGTCGGAGATCTCCTCGTACTTCCCTGATGAAGGAAGGCGGATCACGTCCTTGGATATCTCCTCCCTGCCGTTGACCGTCAGGTTGTAACCCGCAATATAGGATGGTTCTGATGCGGCTTCCACCGAAATACCCTTGTACAGGTACCCGGTTTCGCCGGGTTCCAGCACTTCGGGATAGCAGCTGTACACTTCCTCGGACCCGATGACGTTTCCCGATGCATCCAGCAGCTCGAGGGTCCCGCTTTCAAACTCCACCGGCGTAGTGCCGTTGTTTACAAGGCGGGCATAGACCGTGCCCTGATGATAGCTGGAGTAGGGCGTTACCTGGAAGCTTGCCTGCGCGACGGTCAGTTGGCCCGGCCCGGCTGTTTCCTGCACCGGAACGGCGCTTTCAGGAGCTGCCGTCGCTCCCTGCTCTGGAACGCCGGCTTCGGGGACCGCCGTTGCTTCCGATTCCGGGACGCTCCATTCAGGGATTGCTGACGATTCCTTGGCTTTGGACAGGGCCAGTGTCAGCAGCGTGTTCATCACTTCAGGCACCTGCTCGGTCATGACAGTCAATATCCGGGGCAGACCGATGCCTATCACTTCGGCTATCATTGGCACAAAGTCCTTTTCACTCATGCCCGCATGCACAGCGATTTTTGTCTTCCCCTCCGGCTCGGCAAGTGCAGCCGCCGGGGCAGGCTTCGTGCTGATCTGCAGCATCGCCAAAGGCGAGGCGCCGCCAAGGCTCAGACCGATTTTTGTGACCGTTGCCTGGCTTGCGTCGGTTGGGGCAAAGCTGTCCAACGACAGACCGGCATTCAGCTTGCCGCCCAATATCTGTAAACTGCCATTGGTCTGGGTGCCATCAGCCATCGCGCGGGTATCCAGAATACCGTCAAGCACAAGCCCGTCCATGCTTTGCCCGCTGCGGATGTCCCGCGTGGCCACGTCCCAGTCCGCAACCGGCGCCTCTACGGCAGTCAGGCTCATTTGCGATGAGGAACCGTCCTGCCCGTCAGCCGTCCTGAGCGTCAGGAGGAAAGCCATATTCCCCAGATTGGCGGATTCGAGCTTAAGGAAGCTGCCGGCTGTATTCGTGTACAGGAGAAGTTCCGCCAGAACGGCCGGCTCCTGGGCAAGCATTGCGTCCACCTGGGACAGAGCGCTGGTAAGCTGCTCCGCAAGGTTCGCTCCTTCCCCAGCCATCTTCAGAAAAGGTTCCAGCATCTGCAACAGCTCCTGGTCCTGTTGCAGCCGTGCGAGCAGGCTGCGGACCGGCAGAAGGGCGGTATGCGTGGTTAGAGAAATGGTTCTGCACTGTGTGTAGGCCGCTGTCCCTTCCGGCGTGAATGTCCCTTCTTCGATCTTGGCTTCAGCCATGATCTTATCAAGCGCCAGGCTGATATCCTGGCCATAGGGCATCAGAAGCTCCTTAGCCTTCGCCGTATCAAGGGCGGGCAGTTCCAGTCCGAATGAGCCCGCCAGTTCCTTCAATAATTCCGGGCTGACCGCCAGGGAATATCCCGGAAACAGGCTGCTGGTAAGTGTGATTCCGCTTTCAGAAGTGTTAATGAGGACATTTGCGGCCTCGACGTCCTTCAGCCTTAGGCTGTAGGCAAGGCCTGTTCCGCCCGCAGTAATGACAGTTGATGATTGGTTGACCAGCTCCAGGACCGCGCTGATCAGCGCCAATTCCTCCTCACTGGTCATCCCGCCCAAAGGCTGTATCATGCTGCCCATTGTTTCCGAATCCAGCGTCAGGCTGATTGTTGTTTCCATGGCGCTCTCCGCCGCGGCACTCGTGAGGGACAGTACCATCAGCAGGGCCATTAGCAGGGACAAGAGCTTTTTCATACCCGAATCTCCTTGATGTTCTTTCTATGTGCAATTGTGCTGGATCAGTCCGTACATGGATTCCAGTGATCAGTGTGATGCTTGTATAACCGGATTCTATCAGATTCCGGCGGAATAATCAATAAACGACCGCATAGAGATCGTTCGAGTACGCGCTGCTTTATACCCTGCTTATCAGGTTGCCCGTCATGTATTGCGAATCATTGTGAAGATGTAGAATCGTTTCCTTATCTTTCGACATGCAGCCAATATTGAAGTGCTCACGTTAGCTCCATTGTCGAGAATATCCTGCATCATGCTCAGTTGCACCCACCTCCGATTTTGCACCCACCTAAGCGGCTGTCTCCCGTGAATCGTCAAATTGTATCAAACTCGGCACGTTTCTTTCCAGGAAATGGAGGGAGGCCAGCTTGTCTTGGAATGCTTTCAGTTCCTTCGTGGTAGACTTGCTCTTTTCAAACTCATCATACAACGCGTCCAGGAATAGCGGGCGAATGACCTTCAGAATATTTTCGCGGGATGTATAATGCGCCCCAAGCGTGCGGCGGGCCTGCGGGTCCATCACGCCTTGGAACATAGCGCCAAAGATGGAAGGGGAAATCTGCGTCCAGTCAAACTCCCGGCTGACGGTAATGAGCGCTTCCCGCATCTTGCGGTCAAAGGTTGCGGGGGGAAGCGGGTCCCGGAAAATACTGCCGTTGATATAGCGGAAACGCTTCAAATCCACCGGCAGGGTTTTCATGCGCCCATGACCTGCCCCCCAATCCTTGT
>LSQX01398968.1_pt1 | contig 10148 bp, 11 predicted proteins | sample 654561 | NCBI WGS metagenome assembly LSQX01 (sample SAMN04489861, study PRJNA283612) | anaerobic digester metagenome | isolation source: 4 biogas reactors fed with cattle manure at either 37C or 55C with and... | place: Denmark: Kongens Lyngby | collected 2014
GCAGGCACAGAGACCTGCCCCTACGCGTGATCCAATTCGGGTTGTGTGAACACAGCAGATTCGTAGGGTGCGCGGAAAATCGCCGCGCACCATAAAAATCGCATTGTTGTTATTACATCAATTCGTTGGGACAACCCTTGCGAAGCACTCCCTGTGCCCTGAAAGGGTATTGAGCAGTGGTTGTCCAGGGCAGGCACGGAGACCTGCCCCTACGCGTGATCAACTTCGGGTTATTCGTTCGTGCTGGTGTCCTCACCAGCACAGCAAGGAGTGCGGCGGACCTGCCCTGAGCGAAGCGTGAGGGTTTCCGCGCACCAAAAGAACTATTACCCCGACGATTTCTTTTTATAGATCCCCCGCAGCTGCCAGACGCGAAAGGCTGCCTCGATCTGGATGCGCAGGGACATCTTCGAATCACCTTTTGTGCGTTCAGCGAAATAAATCGGTACTTCGGCAAAGGACAAACCTGCCAGTGTCGCCAGATACGCCAGCTCGACAACAAAGACATAGCCATTGGAGCGTGAACCCTCAAAGGGGATGGCTTCCAGGGCAGATCGCCGCCAAAGGCGATAGGCGCCGGTTGCATCCCTGATGGGCAAGCCCAGAATGGTGCGAGCATAAGCGTTCCCAAACCAGGACAAGCCCTTGCGCCAGGCGGGCCATTCCCTGTCCACACTGCCACCCGGGCAGTAACGGGAGCCAATAGCCACATCAGCCCGATCCAGCGCATCCAGCAAAACAGGAAATTGATCAGGAGGGTGACTCAGATCCGCATCCATCATGCCAATCACGTCCGCACCCTGGTCAAGGGCGTACCTGAATCCCTGGATATAGGCTTTGCCCAAACCTTTCTTCCCCTGGCGATGCAAAACCGAAAGGCGTCCATCATAATCCGATGCGAGCGATTCGGCGACCTGTCCTGTGCCATCGGGGCTGTTGTCATCCACGATCAGGATGTGGTGATTGGGGATGCCGTGTGAAAACAGCGCCCTGATCAGAACGGGAATGTTCTGGGCTTCATTATACGTGGGGATGACTTGAATTATCTTCATAATAATATGCACTGAAAATTATAACCTGATGCGACGAAAAAGTCTTGATTTGCCCAAACGCTTCTGTCGGTCGGTGGGGTGAGATCACACCCCATAAATTTAGACTTTCAGGTAAAATACAGAAGCAACAGGCAGAAAGGAACGAATGATCACAAAACGATTGACATTTGCTGTCTTGGGGATATTTTTGGTTCTCACCGGTCTGATCTACCTGGTTCCGGGTGTGGGTGATATCGGCGTCGTGGTCTCAGTTTTTGCGCTTGCTGCGGGGGTCCTCCTGTTAATCACCAGGATGGATATCTCGAACAGAATAGGCTGGATTTTTCTCGCGGCTTATCTGATCCTTACGGGGTTGAATGGCATCATCGGTTTTACATTTTCGGGCATGCAAGCCCTGCTCGCCATTGTGATTCTAGTCGGGGGTGTGGTGCTGTTGACCGGCTGGCGCAACGCAAAAGGTAATATTGGCTTTTTCTTGTTTTGTCTCTGGGCAATTGTTAAGGGGCTGACCTACTGGATGAGTTTCAGCAACCAAACGCTGGCTGTTTCCGTTCTGGCGCTGCTCAGCGGGACTTTGCTGATCCTCAAAGAATATCGCGCTTGAGTTGGTGTACAGAAAAGCCTGTGCGAAAAATTACTGGCAATAAATTCTTCAGGTTTTCATTTTAAGCGTTTTAGGATATGGCACGTACGGGCATTAATGCATTTTTATCATTAAAACCAGAGGTTGTGAACGTCATTTGTCTTTATAATTAAGGAAGCTATCTCACCAATCACAAATACAAGGAGGAATAATGCAGCCAAACCCAGCATTAAAGAAACTCGGTTTTTCAGACACAGATCGTGTCGCCATCATTCATACCGATGATATTGGCATGTGCCAGGCATCGGTATCCGCCTTTGCAGATATGGTGGATTATGGCTTGATCTCCAGCGGGGCAGTGATGGTTCCCTGTCCCTGGTTTTTGGAAGCGGCCGAATATGCCCAATCGCACCCTGAAGCTGACCTGGGTGTCCATCTGACCCTGACCAGCGAATGGAAAACCTATCGTTGGGGGCCGATCAGCACGAGGGATCCAAACACCGGGTTGATGGATGAGCAGGGATTTTTCCATCACAGATCGGAAGCGGTGTGGGCAAATGCTGATCCCGATGCGGTTTTTGTTGAACTTGAAGCCCAGGTGAAGAATTCGCTGGCGGCAGGTATGGACCCAACCCATATTGACACACATATGGGCTCGGTGGCGCATCCTGCCTTCATTCCAAGCTATGTACAGTTAATGACAAAATATGGGCTGCCGGCTATGATCCCGCGCATGTCTGTTGAAGACCTGGTTGCTGGTCAAAATATCGATCCCGGCACCGCAGAGCTGATCTTCGGGATGATACATTCTCTGGAGGAGATGGGATTGCCTTTGGTGGATCATTTGTCGGGGCTTGAATTGGATGATGCGACGGATCGACTTGAACAGGCAAAACAGGCATTGGGCGCATTAAAACCGGGCATTACCCATTTCATCATTCATCCCTCCAAAGACACCCCTGAATTACGCCAAATCACAACATCGTGGGAATGCCGCGTGGCGGATTATGAAACCTTTACCAGCGATGCCACCCGAAAATTTATTGAGGATGAAGGAATTCAGATCATTGGTTATCGTGAACTGAAAGCGCTGATGCCGACCGATATATAGAATGAAATTGTAATTAAAAGGAGAGATAATGACCGTACAGCCTGCCGCAGAATCAACCAAACTGAGTTTCAGTTATAAGTTTTACTGGGGATTGGCATCCCTGGGCACTTCCCTGATTTCCGGGATTTATGGTGGTTTACTCACAATTTTCTATCAGGATTACCTGGGGCTCAGCGCAAGATGGATTGGAATTGCTGCCACCATCTATGCGATTTGGAATGCTTTGAATGACCCGCTTTTTGGCTACATCACAGATAACACCCGCAGCCGAAAGGGTCGACGGATACCCTATATGCGTTTCACGGCGCCCTTCCTGGCGCTCACTTTCGTCCTGGTGTGGTTTGCTCCACCGGCTGCCGGACAGCAAACGCTGTTCTGGTGGATGTTGATCACGATGCTGTTGTATGACACCTTTTACACCATCATTGGACTGGTCTACTCAGCCTTATTACCCGAAATCACGGAATCCGATGCACAACGCAACAGCCTGCAGATTTCAAGTTCACTTTTTGCCATGCTGGGGACACTGTTAGGCTTTCTGATCCCTGACATGGTGCGCCCCAAAACAAATGAATCTTCGCTGATTCCACTTTATGTTGCGATGATTGCCGTGGCATTGTTTTCAATGATCCTGATCCTGATCACCACTTTCAAGGTCAAAGAACGGCGGGAATTTGCGGTTGTGGATGAACCTTTGAACGTGCTGGACGCGATCAAATTTACGTTTACCAGCAAATCTTTTCTCATCCTGGTTGCCGAAAATTTTATGGCGATCTTGATGAGCTCGCTCCTGCTTGGCTCGATCTTTTACCTGGCGGATTACGTCCTGAGGTGGCCGGCGATCCAGCTCCTGGCTTTTCTCTTCATCCCGCTCATCATTGGCATCCCGCTGACCGCGATCGTGAGAAAGCGATTGGGTGTGGTTGGTGCGCAGCAGGCTCTGCTGGTTTTGGCAGGGATCGGCTTGGTGGCGATCGCCTTTGTCCCTGACTCGTTGATTCCGATCTGCATTGTTCTGGCAGGGTTTGGACTGGCTGGTCCGCAAACGCTGACGAATGTGCTCTTTGCGCAGGTTGCGGATGAGGATGAACTCAGATCGGGGCAACGGCGAGAGGGGGCATTCTTTGGTGTGAATGCACTCATCACCAAACCCGCTCAATCCATTGCGATTTGGGTCACGCCCTTTATCCTGGAGCGAACCAATTTTGTGACCCGCGCCTCAAACCTGGGTGAGATCTTTCTGGATCAACCCGCTGAGGCTTTGATGGGAATCAAGATTTTTACTGGCGTGATCCCCGGCCTGGCTTGCCTTCTTGGCGCATTGATTTTGGTGTGGTATCCCCTGCGAGGAGAACGTCTCAGGAACATCCAGGAAGAGGTGCTCAGGCTGCATCAACATAAGAAGCGTGTGTTTGATGAACGTCTGGCAGGCAGCGAGGAAGAGATCCCCACGATGTAATCATGGGAGCATCATCATTTGAGGCTCTCAAATTTCAGATTGCTCATTTAACGCGTTTCTTGATATGAAAAAGAGCGGCTGAAAAGCCGCTCTTCGTTGATGAGATTTGCAAGTGCAATTTTGCATCGATTGTGCGTTAATGCTTCGTGAGAAAAACTTTCTAATCTTCGGTTTCTATAAGGACAACTTCTTCCAGCTCTTCGTCTGGCAGCTCAACTTCCAGTTCATCCAATTCTTGCGGTGTGATGAGTTGAATGATCCATCCCAGGGCAAACAATACCAGCGCGAAGAATAAGTACAGCGATACATTGTTCATGTAAAAACTGAGAACTTCAAACTCACTTCCCTTGACCACCAATTGGCCAAAGCTGACCGCTTCTGAAACAACACGAGAAGAATAGATCAGCGCCCAAACGCTATACCCAAGCATGAGGATAGCAAGAATGTAAAACACAAAACTGATAACAGGTATTTTTTGATTTTTCATTAAGAACCAACTTTCTAATTGATTAATTTTGTAATATGACTGAAAATATTGCACCTTTCTCGTGGCTTATTATACTCAATTCCCGGGATGGTATTGGTGTGCGTTTTGCGGTTTTCTTATAAAGGCCTAATCCAGGTCTTCTTCAGATGGAACTTCTGAAAGATCCTGATCAGTCCCCACGGGCAGCTCATGGATCATGTCCCTGATCTTAAGCGATTTGACCTGCCATGCCTCTCTATTTTTTTTCGTCATGCGCTGTTCTTCAGTGGTGGCGGAAAACAAAGCATCCGACTCGGATTGGATCATTTGAACCTGCCGGACAGCCTGAAGCATGTTTTGCTGCCGGTAGGTCACCTCTAATTTAGATAGAACGTTTTGAAAATGCTGTCTCGGAAGCTTGAGCAGCAGATTTTTCCAGAGTTTGATCGCGCCCGTCAGGTCGCCTGACTTAACCAGCTGATCCCCTCTTTCGATCTGTTGGACAGCCTTTGACATGTTTACCAGGTTGACAATCTCCTGTACAATTTGATAAACGAGGAACAACCCCAGGATAAGGAGGACGTTTTCTAAGGTTGATGAAATCTCCCGACCGGTTGCTTTGAGGAACAAAACCACAACGATTTCAAAAACAAGTAATCCGATTGGTAGTAAGAGTGTGGGGCTGAGTTCTTTAATTTTATTTTTTATCATCATCATCTCCTGATAGACCTGGAATAATACAAAATAGGCTCGCAAATTCAGTTATATGTTTCTAATCGGTTTTCCCCAAAAGATTTCTGGCTTCGGTTAGGGCTTGATTGGTCGAATCGAACAACTGATAACTGGCTTGAAAGAATCGAGTTTTGCCAACGCTGTCAACGAGGCCAGCTGCCTGGAGTGATTCCATAACATCCTTTTGGACCCCGCAAAAAAGGATGTGGACTTTCTTGCTGTTTGCAGCACGAATGATGTCGTTTATTCCCATGATCCCTGTACTGCCCAGCATGTGTGTCCGACGAAAGCGCATGATGAGCACTTTGACATTGGTCTCGAGGATTTGCTTGACCCGCTCCTGTAATTCTTCGACAACCGCAAAATAAAGATCACCATCAATATTGATGATGGCGATTTGCGGGTCCTGCTGGATGAGTTCTTCGATTGGCAATTCAAGAAACTGGCCGGTGCCATTTTCAATCATGTAACTCAATTTGATATGGCTGCTCTCGCCAAGATAGATCAGGATCGAGCACAGGATGCCGACATAAATGGCATATTCAAGGGGCAGAATCAGTGTGGCAATAAAAGTCACGATCATAACAAGCCGACTTGAAAGCCGACTTTGCCAGGTAAGTTTTATCAAATGCAGGTTGACCAATCCTGCTGAGGATACGATGATGACGGCAGCCAGCCCGGGGATGGGAATAAACCCGAGCAATCTCGAAAATAACAGCATGAAGATCAGAACACTGACCCCTGAAAAAACACCTGAAAAACGTGTTTTGGCGCCATTGACAACATTGACCACCGTTCGCGATGGGGAGCTGGCAGAGGGCATACACTGGAAAAATCCCCCCACAATGGACGCCAAACCCTGCCCGATCATTTCACGTGAGGGGTTGGTCGGGGTGCCGGTGATCTGACTCATTGATTTGGTGACCGAAACGGTTTCCATAAAGCCTAAAAGCGCGACAGCCACGCCCGAAAGCATCAGGGGAAAGACTTCATTTAATGCGATCTGTGGAAGGTGAAAGCGCAGGCCAAATTGACCCGGGATATCAACCAGGGCAACGTTTTCACCATTTGCCCAGCCTGTGACAAAAACGAACAGGGATGCCGTTCCTATTGTGATCAAAGCGGCTGGCAGTTTCCGGTTGACCTTCCGAATGAGGAGCATAGAAAAAATGCTTAATCCGCCAACGATTGCAGCATAAGGATTGATATTTGAGATATTTCCCCAGAAGCTTGAAACGATATCCGGGAGGTTTCCCTGCCCGGAAATTTTAAACCCCAATAGACTTCCTGCCTGCGAGCTGATGATCAAAACACCAACACCTGTCAGGAATCCCACCATGACTGAATTGGAAATGTATTTTGCGAGCGTACCCAGTTTTAGAATACCGAAGAGGATCTTCATGATTCCGGCGATGATAGCAAGGACGAGAACGTATTCAAGGAAATCTGGGCGGCTGCTGAATTTTAGCAAAACGCTGGCGGTGACCAGCGCGGTTGGGTTTGTTGGTCCGGTGATCAGAAATGGAAAGCTGCCTAGCAAAGACCCGATGATGGTTGGAATGATCGCAGTGAACAGTCCGTAAATAGGATTGATTCCGACAACGGCAGCATAAGCCATGGCTTGAGGAATTGCGACCATGCCGACAGTTAATCCTGAATAAAGATCAGATTGAAATTTGAATCTGAAATACTGTCGGATGCGCCTGGGCAGGTTGTTTATATCGAGATTCTTCATAGCAGCTGTTTGTCCAATTTTACCATCATGTCCTCAATCTTTGGCTCGGTTTTCTTCTTCAAATTTAACACTTTGGAGACTTAAAATCCGGAGCGTCCCGATTTTTAGAATAATGACTATAATATTTATTGTCGACGATTTGGAAGATGGAACTTACATCTGTGAAGAAGCCTGACATCAATGAAAGCAAGACAAAGATCGATCTTCATAAATCTGTTACCTTTTGTTCATAGCAATAAAGAAAGAAGGATAAATGTCAAAAATTCTTGTTGTTGGCAGCATCAATATGGACCTGGTCGTTCGTGTTTCTGATGCCCCCAAGCCCGGTGAGACGGTCCTCGGCAGTGACTTTGAGACTTTTCCGGGCGGTAAAGGCGCCAATCAGGCGGTATCGGCGTCCCGCATGGGCGGACAGGTTTCGATGGTGGGCAGAGTCGGTCGTGATGATTTTGGGGATGAACTCATTCAAACCCTGGTGAATGATCAGATTGGGATGGCTTATGTGATCAAGGATCCCCTGGCTGCGACCGGGATTGCCATGATCACCGTTGACAGGAACGGAGAGAACACGATCGTTGTGGCTTCAGGCGCTAATTTCAAGGTGACTGTTGAAGATGTCAATAACGCCAGTTCCTCAATCAGAGAGTCGGATATCTTGCTGGCACAGCTCGAATGCCCATTGGATGCTGTTGCCGAAGCAATTCATCTGGCGAAAACTTATGGTCTTCCCGTGGTGCTCAATCCAGCGCCGGCGCGGAATATCTCACCCGAGTTGCTGAGTTCCGTCGATTACCTTACCCCCAACCAATCGGAACTTGCTTTACTGTCGGGAGAAACCGATGTGGAACGGGGCATCAAGAAGTTGTTGGGCTGGGGTGTTCGTAATCTGATCGTAACACTCGGACATCATGGCGCCCGGGTGGTATCAGGTGAAATTGACCAGTATATCCCTGCTTATAAAGTTGCAGCGGTGGATACAACGGCAGCAGGCGATGCTTTCAATGGCGCGCTGGCGGTTGCGCTGGCAGAGAACAAACCGCTCCTGGAGGCTGTGCGGTATGGTATGGCGGCAGGGGCGCTTGCCGTCACCAAACGGGGCGCGCAGCCATCCCTGCCATACAGGGAAGCAGTAGAAGAATTATTGAGAAGCCAATAGTCAACAAATATTATTTTTATTAATAACTGGAGATTTTAATGAACCTGGAGAATGAAGCAGAATCCTATTTCAGCCAGCATTACAATTGTGCACAGTCTACCTTTGCACCCTTTGCACGAAGGTTTGGCATGGATATGGATTTGGCAATGAAGATTGCAACGCCCTTTGGGGGCGGTATGGGACACGCTGGTCAGGCTTGCGGTGTGGTCAGCGGCGCATTGATGGCGATTGGGCTTTATCGTGGGATTACGGAATACAACCAGGAGAAGAAGTATGCTTGCTATGACCTGGCTAAACTATTCCAGGAACGGTTTAAAGAATTGCACGGAGAGTTGACCTGCCCGGGTTTGCTTGGATTGGATATTGGCGACCCTGTTGCGCTGGAAAAAGCGCGTCAGCAGAATGTTTTTAACACAGTATGCCATCATTTTGTGGCTGATTCGGTCAGAATCGTGGCAGATTTATTGGAAATTAAAGATTAAATACAGCATCTGCGGTGGTCAGGAGGATCTATTTTGCCAGGGTTTGTGATTCAAACCAGTTTGTAAAGTTGGCGTTTTTAGAGTTTTGCTGAGGTCGTTTTGCTATGTTTATCATTTTTATGGGCGTTTCCGGGTGTGGGAAAACGACCATTGGGAAAATGACGGCTGCGTTTTTCGGTGTTCATTTCTATGAAGGAGATGACTACCATCCGCCAGAAAACATAAAAAAGATGGCGGCGGGATTGCCCCTCACTGATGAGGATCGGGCGGGCTGGCTGGGTGCGCTGGCGCAGCTCATGCGGCAAAAATTAGATCAGGGTCAATCCGGCGTGCTTTCCTGTTCTTCCCTCAAGAAGAAATACCGCGATGACCTGCGTGTTGATAGAGACCGCATTCATTTTATCTACCTCAAAGGCAGCCAGGAGTTGATCAGGTCTCGCATAGAGGAACGCACGGGGCATTATATGCCGGCTGAACTTCTAAAAAGCCAATTTGAAGCATTGGAAGAACCCTGCCATGCCCTTACCATTGATGTGGTTCAATCACCGGATGAAATTCTCACCCGGGTGGTAACCTCTTTAAAAGATCTGGGGTTTAATCCCAGTTGATTTTATTGATGTGTTCGCAAGTTCTTTTATTCTTCACCACGCCCAGGGATAATTGAAATTCCCTCGGTTTCAACACCCTTGTCATAATTATCTGATTGAGGAGGTTAATATGTCATTCAAAGTGTTGTTTATGGCGCATTCATCGGACGCCAACTGGAGAGACCATCAATCTTTCATTGATACCGGGCGTCTCAAATTGTGGTCGGTAATTGTTCAGGATCAGGCTCAGGCGCTGGATGTCGCAAAACAAATGGATGCGCAAAGCGGGTTGGATTCTATCCTGCTCTGTCCGGGTTTTAATCATGATGACGTGGCTGAACTGTTCCATACTTTTGGCGGGAAGGTTGGGGTTTCGGTTGCCAGAGGAGACGGTCCCAGCAATCAAATTGCTGCCCAGGCTCGTCAGCGCGCCTATAGCGATTAGCCGAGCCGGCTCATTGTGAATTACCTTAAAGGAGAATGATCGATGTCAGAAAAAGGGTACTGTGTTGTTCTGACCACCACAGACAGTCAATCGGAAGCGGATTTGCTGGCGAGATTGCTGGTTGCAGAAAAATCTGCCGCTTGCGTTCAGATCATGCCCATCACCAGTGTTTATTCGTGGCAAGATGTGCTGCATCAGGATGCAGAATTTTTATTGCTGATCAAGACCCGGTCAGACCGCTATTCACAGGTTGAGGCAAGTATTTTGAAACATCACAGCTATGAAGTTCCCGAGATTATCCTGCTGCCGGTTGATCGGGGGTATCAACCTTATCTGCAGT
>LSQX01401597.1_pt1 | contig 10148 bp, 10 predicted proteins | sample 654561 | NCBI WGS metagenome assembly LSQX01 (sample SAMN04489861, study PRJNA283612) | anaerobic digester metagenome | isolation source: 4 biogas reactors fed with cattle manure at either 37C or 55C with and... | place: Denmark: Kongens Lyngby | collected 2014
GCCCTGAACCCACATGCCGGGTGCCACTTCCATCCGCGCTGCCCGCATGCCGGTGAGCAATGCCGCCGGGTCTATCCGACTTTGAGCGAATTCTCGAGCGGTCACTGCGTCGCCTGCCATCTGCATTCTCCTTCAGAGAAACCTATCCCTCATGAAAACCGAACCGCAAATATTAACTGAAGAAAAACCTCTTTGTACTCTCTGCTCCGAACGCGGCCAACTGCTCTATTCGGGGCTCTCGGATTCCCTTTTCGGAGCGCCCGGCCAATGGAATCTTTTTAAATGCCCCCGGAGCAACTGCGGTCTCATCTGGCTCAACCCGGCACCCTCGCCCGCCGAGCTTCATAAGGTCTATGCCCACTACTACACGCACGATATCGGCAGCGAAAGCCTCGCCCGCAAAGGGGTCAAGCTCGTTTACAACTGGGCTTCAAAATTGATTCAGACTCCGGTGGGTCTGGCGCAGGCGCGCAAACGGATGCAGTATCTCTACCTGGATGATAAATTCTCGGGGAAGCTCCTGGATATCGGCTGCGGCGACGGAGTCTATCTGCGGTTCATGGCCGGCAAAGGCTGGAAAGTCGAAGGATTGGATTTTGATGAGCAGGCGGTCAAGCGTGCCCGGGATGTCTATCGGCTCAACGTAAAGCAGGGCACTCTGGGAGAGGCCCGCTATCCGGATCACTCCTTTGATGCGGTGACGTTGCGCCACGTGATTGAGCACCTGGCCGACCCCTTGGGCACCCTCCGTGAATGCCTGCGCGTCTTGCGGCCCGGCGGAACTCTGGTCGTGGTCACCCCCAACAGCGAAAGCCTCGGCCACGGGCTCACCCACGAATACTGGCGGGGTCTGGAAGTCCCGCGGCACCTCAATATCTTTTCGCTGACTTCGCTGCGGCGCTGCGCACGCGAGCTCGGTTTCACCGAGACCATGCAAAGCTCCTTCACCACAGCAACCGGAGCCGACTTTATTCTGGATGAGAGCCTGGCACTGCAGGCGCGCTCACAGACGGGCAACTTGCAGGGCATCGAGAAGAAAACGCTTCACTTCAAGCGCACTCTGCGCGCAATCCTCCTGCAATACAAAGAGCATCTCTCCTTGAAACGCGACCCCTCCATTGGCGAGGAAGCGGTTTTGATTCTTCAAAAAAGGTAAAAAAAGGGGCCCCTTCGGACCCCTCTCTTCAATTCGTTTTTTTCGCGCCACGCTCTACTTTGTCTTAAAAGGAGAGGTGATCGGCCGGCCTGTCCAGACCTGAGGCGGCTCGACATTGAGCAGCCAGGCCATCGTCGCCGCTAAATCGTAGACAACGGTGCTCTCCTCAATGACGTAGCCTTTCTTGACGTTCTTGCCGAAGAAAACAAGGGGCCGCTGCATTTCATCCATCGACATTGCGCCATGGCCCTTATCGATTCCGCCGTGGTCGGAGGTGACGATTACGACCGTTTCTTTTAAAATGCCGGCTTCGTCCAGCGCGGTCATGATCTGTTTAAGAGCTCCATCGAGCTCCAGAATCTTGGCCATATATTCAGGAGTGCGCCATCCGATGTTATGCCCCACGCCGTCGGGCTGATCAAAGATAATACCGCAGAGATTGGGCTTTTTATCCTTGATGTACTGGACGGCGGCCGTGGTGCAATCTTTCGTATTGAGCCTGAAATCGGTGGCGGCCGGATCGGTCAGGAAATCCATCCCGTCCCACTCAAAAATATAACCGATTTCCGCATCGGGGTTCTTCTTGTGATACTGCCAGAATATATCCGGGAAGCGCCCGTTTTCATTGACGACACGCGGCTCCAGGTCGGGCGCTTTGGACCCCCAGGTGGTATAGCCGTGGAGCTCAATGCCGCTGCCCATGAAAATACTGGCCCAGTCGCAGGCGCTGCTCGAGGGTAATATGGTGCGGCTTTCGAGCGTGTAAGAACCCTTTGCCATCAAGTCACGCAACGTGGGCATATCGGCCCCATCGCGAATGGATTTAGCGCAGAGACCATCAAAGCCGACGAAAATCACATGCTCCGGACGCCAATCCGAGCGGCTCTTTTTCTCGGCTCTCTTTTTCTCGGCGCGATCACTACGATCGCTATGATGGCCAGTGGAGACATATACACAACCACTCTGGCAAAACGCCAGAATCAAACAAGCGGATAATACGATTATTTTTTTCATTAAATAACGATCTGTTCAGTTTCCTTCTATAACAATGCCCGATACTTTAGGCTCTTAGCGGGTTGATGTCGAGGCTATTATTCGATAGATGGGGAGTAAAAGCTTGCAAGCGCTCTGCTCATGAATGAGAATCTACTCCGTATGGAGCAGTTGGATCAACTCAGGGAAATGTTCAGGATGCAGAAATCGCTCAATGCGAGAATCGGCGTCAACACCGACTCAATGAGCGATGAAGAGAAGGTCAAATGGGTTTTAAATTATTGCCGGGCAATGAGCCAGGAAATCGCCGAGTTGACCGATAGCGTCCCCTGGAAGTGGTGGGCAAAATATCAGAAATTTGAAGAACAGAACGCCCGGGTGGAAGTGGTCGATCTTTTCCACTTCCTGATCAGCGCCGCCCAGGTCCTGGGAATGAGCGCCGACGACGTCTATAACGCTTATCTCAAGAAGAACGCCGTCAACTTCCAGCGACAGGATACGGGCTATACTGTCAAGGACGAGAACGACTCCAAACATATCTAGGGAGAGGCAGTTTTTCGCCTCTTCCGGGCTCTCTCCGTGGAGAGAGTGCCTTTTGAAAACGAGTTACCGTGGCCGTTTTTCTTTATCATGCACGGGAAGCCGGAACAGGACGCGAAGTCCGCGGCTCCATAGATGCCTCCAGCGAGCAGACCGCAATGGCTGCCCTGAGAGGGAGGAATCTATTCGTGCTTTCCCTGAGGGAGAAAGATATCTCCGCCAGCTCCATTCATCGGGGAGTGCGCCTGATGGACCTGGCGGCCTTCACGCGGCAGCTGGCCAGTATGCTCGATGCCGGGTTGACCATTCCGCAGGCGTTGCAGACCCTTTCCACTGAAACGGCAAGCAGGACACTCCAGAAGGTCATCACCGATATTCTGAAACAGATCGATTCAGGAGAGAGCTTTTCGGGGGCCCTCCAGAAACATCCAGAAGTCTTCAGCCGCCTTTACGTCAACATGGTCGATGCGGGTGAGCGAGGCGGAATTCTCCCCGATATTCTGGCACGGCTGGCGACCTATTCGGAAAAGACCCATCGGCTCCGCTCCAAGGTCCGCGCAGCCCTGTTGTACCCGACCATTGTTTCACTGGTGGCCATCGCGGTCGTGAGCTTCCTTCTGATCATGGTGGTCCCGACTTTCAGCAACATCTACCAGGAGCAGAAAATCCCCCTACCCGCTTTTACTCAATTCGTCATCACGGTGGCGAACTCTCTCAAGGATAATGTCCTCTATTATGGCATGACGCTCGGCGCTTTGATTCTGATCTGCTTTTCCATAATCCGAACGCCCGCAGGCCGCGCCTGGTGGGACGGCTTCAAATTAAAACTCCCCGTTCTGGGGCCCCTCTTTCACAAGCTGGCTCTGAGCCGCTTTGCCCGCACGACCTCCTCGCTGATTCACTCCGGGGTGCCCATTCTGGAGGTTCTCAACGTCGTCTCGGCCACCGTCAACAACGTCCAGATGGAAGCAGCTCTCAGGAGCTCGGCGCTGCGGATTGAGCGCGGCGATACCCTCTCGGGCGCACTCTCAACCTACCCGATTTTCCCGGCGATTATCCTGCGGATGATTACGGCCGGCGAACAGGGCGGTGCCGTCGATACCATGCTCGAGAAAGTCTCTGATTATATGGACGATGAGCTCGACCAGGCTCTCTCCGGGCTAACCTCGCTGATCGAGCCAATCCTGATCATTTTCCTGGGCCTCATGATCGGCGGCATGGTCCTGGCTATGCTCCTGCCGGTGTTTGACATGGTCAACCACGTACGCTGATTTTTCCCGCCGCCGGATGCCTTCCTTCTTGTTTCAGGGGCGGTTCTGCTTTATTGTCTTGCAAGGGACACTTTAAACCCACGGATGGTATCTGGCAAAACAATGGATTTACAATTTTTTAACACGCTTTCTCACCGGATAGAGACCTTTAAGACTTCCGATCCTCTCGGCAAAAAAGTGGGGCTCTATTGCTGCGGTCCGACTGTTTACGATTTCGCCCATATCGGCAACTTCCGAACCTTTATTTTCGTCGATATGGTGCGCCGGTTTCTGGAGTTTAAGGGCTTCCAGGTCAACCACGTCATGAATATCACCGACGTGGACGACAAGATCATTCAACGCCTCAATGCGAGCCCCGAGAAAATCACGCTCCGCGATTACACCACGATTTACGAGAAGGCCTTCTTCGAGGATTTTGACCAGCTCAATTGCCTTCGTCCCAGCGTGATACCGAGAGCCACGGATTATATCCCCCAGATGCTTGAGTTGATCGGCAAACTGATGGAGAACGGGATCGCCTACCAGACGCCCGACGGCTCCATTTTCTTCAGCATCCAACGCTACATGGCCCTGGGAGGGAAATACGGGCAGTTGGTGAAGATCAATTTTGATGAAGTCCGTGTGGGTGAACGGATTAAGAACGACGAATATGAGAAGGAAAACGCTGCCGATTTCGCTCTCTGGAAGGCACGAGTCCAGGGCGACGGCGAAGTTTTCTGGCCGAGTCCCTGGGGTGAAGGCCGTCCGGGCTGGCATATCGAGTGCAGCGCCATGAGCCGCAAGCTCTTGGGAGAGACCTTCGATATGCACCTGGGAGGCGAAGACCTGGCCTTTCCGCACCACGAGGATGAGATCGCCCAGAGCGAAGGCTCAACCCTCTGCAAAGAAGGTGGATGCAAACCGACTCCCTTTGTCCGCTACTGGCTCCACTTCTCGCACCTCCTGGTCGAAGGCAAAAAGATGAGTAAATCGCTGGGCAATTTCTACACCCTGCGCGATCTCTTTGCCAAAGGCTATACGGGCCGGGAAATCCGCTACCTGCTGCTCTCGGCGCATTACCGGGAGTCTTTGAATTTCACCTTGGAAGGCCTGAACGGTGCCCGTGCGGCTCTATCCCGCTTGGATGAATGCCTCTCCAAGCTCAGGGAACTGGCCGGAACGACAGAACCCTCCGGAGCACAATCGGCCCTTGTTCAGAATTTTGACGATGCCCTGAGCGATGATTTCAACCTTTCGGCTGGCTGGGCCGCCGTTTTTGACTGGGTGCGCCAGACCAATAAGCTGATCGCCGAAGAGAAGCTCTCAGCCTCAGACGCTGCACGACTGCTCGCTGATTGGGCCCGAGTGGATACCGTCCTGGCTGTGAGCCCGCAGAAAAAAGAAGAGGAAATCCCGGCCGAGATTCTCGCCCTGTTGGAACAGCGTCAGGCCGCCCGCAAAGCGAAAGATTTTGCGCGCTCCGACGCCATCCGCGATGAATTGAAATCCAAAGGCTGGGTGATCGAAGACACCCCCAAGGGTCCGCGCCTGAAACGAATTTAAACCAGATCTGTTTTTAGAATGCACACCGATCCTCCAAACCGGGAAAACCGGGGTCATGCCCAAACGACAGAGGGCACCCCTGCCGCAAAGGGACGCTTCATCGTCTTTGAAGGAATCGAAGCCTGCGGCAAGACGACTCAAATCGAGCTTCTGGCAAAGCGTTTTCGTGCCCGTGGCCAGGAGCCGCTTCTCCTGCGCGAGCCCGGCGGAACGGAAATCGGTGAGAAAATCCGCACCCTTCTGAAAGACTCCAGCTATCTGGGGCAGATGAGCCCGGAAACGGAGCTTCTCCTCATGAACGCCTCCCGTGCTCAGCTCGTCCGCGAAGTCATTCGCCCGGCTTTGGACAAGGGCCGTATCGTCATTTGCGACCGCTATTACTACAGCACGATCGCCTATCAGGGCTTCGGCCGCTCGCTGCCCTGGGATGCGCTCAACGCCATCAACCGCTTTGCCGTGGGTGGGCTGGATGCCGACTTTGTCATCTTCCTGGATATCCCCCAGAAGGAGAGCTGGGAGCGTCTTTGCCGCCGGAACGAGGAACTTTTCCGGACTCAGGGAATCCAGATCAAGGATCGCTTTGAGGAATCGGGCCGACTTTTTCACGAGCGGGTTTACAAGGGCTTTCAATCTCTGGCGGAAGAGTCCCCCATCTTCCGGAGAATTAATGGCGCTCAACCCCGCGAGGATGTAGCCGAGGAAATCTGGAATATTTTGAAATGAATCGCCTACCCATCAACGCCTCGACGCGCTACTGCGGGCTCTTCGGCTGCCCGGTCCGGCATTCGGCATCTCCGGCCTTCCAGAATGCGGGCATTGCGGCCATGGGTTTAAACTGGCGCTATCTGGCACTGGAAGTCCTGCCCGAAAACCTGCCCCAGGCCATTGAAGGTGCCAAGGCGATGGGCTTTGTGGGGCTCAACCTGACCGTCCCGCACAAAGAGCAGGCGTTCCGGCTGGCCGATCAGGTGGAGGATTCGGCCCGGATATTGGGCTCGGTCAATACGTTGGTATTCGAAGGGCTCACCGCGGAAGGTACCTGGGTGCCGGTACGCGACTGGGGACGGGAGACTCCGCGGCAAATTCGCTCCATCGGCTACAATACCGATGCGGAGGCGATTATCCGCGCTCTGAAGGAAGACCTCCAATTTAATCCCAAGGGCAAGAGAATCCTCATTTTGGGAACCGGAGGCGCGGGCCGTGTGGCTGCGCTGCGTCTGGCCGCTGAATCCGCCGCCGAGCTTTATCTGGTCAACCGGACTCTCTCAAAAGCGCAAACGCTCAGCCGGGAAATCGAGACCCACACCCCAAACGTACGGGTCCATATCGGTTACCCGCCGGAGACTCAACCGGTGGATCTGATTCTGAACTCCACATCATTGGGCCTCAAGGAATCCGACCCTCTGCCATGGGACGGGCAACAGTTTTGCCTGGAGCGCTCGGCTCGGGCGTTTGACATGATCTATCGGCCTGCCTGCACCCCCTTCCTCCAAGCCGCCAAAGACGCCGGCTGTCGGGTTGCCAATGGCCTCAGTATGCTCCTCTATCAGGGCGTCACTTCGCTGAAGCTCTGGTCCGGAGCCGAACCCCCTGTTGAAACGATGAGAGCTGCACTCAAGGAACATATTTATCCACCTTCCGGACCCGACTCATCCCATGAATGATATTGAATACTGGAGCGCTATCCCCTTCCATTTCTGGACGGTTACCTTTTTTATTTTCGGCTGCATTGTAGGCAGCTTTCTTAATGTCTGCATCTATCGGTTGCCCCGCGGAGAGAATATCATTTTCCCGCCTTCTCACTGCCCGCACTGCAATTACCATATCCCCTGGTATCTCAATATCCCCCTTTTCACCTGGCTTTACCTGAGAGGCCGCTGTGCCCATTGCAAGGCGCCGATCTCGGCCCGTTATTTCATCGTGGAGCTCCTGACCGGATCGCTCTTTGCCCTCTCCTGGCTCTGCGTGGGCAGCACCAGCCTGCCGCTGGCACTCATTTATTGCATGGTCATTGGCGCACTGATCGTCTCCTCGTTCATAGACCTGGAGCATTTCCTCATTCCCGATTCCATTACGCTGGGCGGAATTGCGGTCGGCTTCATCCTCTCTTTCCTTTTCCCGCCGATGCACTGGACCGATTCGCTCAAATTCTCCATGCAGGAAAGTGTCCTGGGCATCCTGGCCGGCGGAGGACTCCTCTACGCCATCAGCCGCCTGGGCAAGATCGCCTTTGGACGCTACCGCTACGAGATCAAAGCCGATGAGAAAATCATCCTCTCCGAAGAGGCAATGGAAACCCCTACGGAAAAAATCCCCTACTCCGAAATCTTTTATCGGCCTTCCGACAGAATCATCATCCAAGCCGCCTCCGTAGAGCTGACCCTGATGAACGCGGCTCAACCGCAGGAACCCTCCGCTTCAGAGGAAACCGAGTCGGCTCCTCTAGCTGGCCCCTCCTATCAATGGGAAAGTGCGCGGATCGAGCTCTCGCCCACTCAGCTCAAGGTGGATTCCCAAACATGGGACCCGAGCGAAGTCCGAAAGGTGGAGCTGAGCGCCCACAAACTGACGCTGCCGCGCGAAGTGATGGGTCTGGGCGACGTCAAATTCATGGCCGCCATCGGCGCCTTTTTTGGGTGGAAATCGGTTATCTTTATTCTCTTTGCCAGCTCGCTTCTGGGCTCGCTTGTCGGTCTCACCCTGGTGGCACTGCGCAAGCATGAGCTCTCGGCGAGGATTCCCTACGGGCCCTATCTGGCACTGGGAGCGCTCCTCTGGATGATGGGCGGCTACTACTGGTATCCCTCGCTTTTCGAGCTGGTGGACCGTATCCTGAGCCCTCTTTTCCAAAGTTGATAGGATACATGCAGAGACGCGCCATCATATTCCTGATTGTTTTTATCGACCTGATCGGTTTCGGGATTGTCCTGCCGATGCTGCCTCTCTATGCGGAGCGTTTCGGTGCCAAGGGGCTCATGATCGGCCTTATTGTCGCCTCGTTCTCGATCATGCAGGTGATTTTCTCTCCCTTCTGGGGAAGACTCTCGGACCGGATCGGCCGCCGGCCGGTTCTCCTCATCAGTGTGGGCACGGGGGTTCTCTCCTACATCCTTTTTGCATTCGGCTCGGCTCAGGAAGGGAGCCTGGCACTCACACTTATTCTGATATCCCGTATCCTTGCGGGCGCCTGCGGAGGCAATATCAACGTCACTCAGGCCTACATTGCCGATATTACCCCGAGTAAACACAGAGCCGCAGGGATGGGCCTGATCGGAATGGCCTTCAGTTTGGGGCTTATTTGTGGACCTGCTATCGGAGCTTTTTCATCCCATTGGGGTCTGGCCGCGCCGGCCTGCGTTGCCGCTATGCTGAGCAGCGTAAGCTTTTTCCTGGCTCTTTTTATTCTCAAAGAAAGCCTCCTGCCTGAGCATCGCAAAAAGGTCAATTCCGTCAAACATCCTAACCGCTGGATGATCTGGAAGGGCGCTTTGCAACATCCGCAGATCGGCTCCTTGTGCGTGTTTCTCTTCATCTCGACGTTCTGTTTTTCCTGCTACGAAGTCACCTTGGGACTCCTGGCAGAATCCAATCTCAAGTACGATACGACTCATATCGGCTACCTCTTCGCCTGGCATGGGTTGGTCACGGCATTGGTCCAGGGCTTGCTCATTCGCAGGTGGATCGCTCGCTGGGGAGAATCCTGGCTGATTGTGGCTGGCTTTGCGTGCAGCGCCCTGGCGCTATTCCTGATTCCCTGGTTTCACTCGGTCATTCCCTTTATCATCGCGATCACCCTGAACTCTCTGGCCGTTTCGCTCAATCGGCCCACCACTTTCGGGTTGATCTCACGCTATGCGCCGCCGGAGCGTCAGGGTGAGCTCCTCGGGGTCTCACAGAGCATGGGCGGTATGGCTCGGGTCCTCAGTCCCCTCTTCTGCATGGTACTCTTCACCAAGGCGGTCTGGATTCCTTTTATCTTCTGCGGTCTGATCGCTCTGGGCACTATGTTCTTTGTCGTCAGCTTCGCGCGCAAGGCTCCGGCCCATGCGGCTCTCCCGGCTCCCGAGGCCGAGGCAATTCCTGAAGAAAATCCTTCCCTTTATCTATAAAATGGTCTATAAAGAGCCACGTGAATAATCCCCAAGACGTCGCACTTAGATATCAGCAGTTGATCGCTGAAATCAAAAAACATGATCAGGCCTATTACGTAGATGCCGCCCCGGAGATCAGCGATTTTCAGTACGACCAGCTTTACGCCGAGCTCCTTCAGATTGAGCGTGATCATCCTGAACTGGCCCGGCCCGATTCACCCTCTCATCGTGTAGGCGGCGGCCTCCGGATAGCCGGGACTGAGGTCCAACACTCCATCCGGATGCTGAGCCTGGACAACACCTACTCCGCCGAAGAACTGCTCAACTTTATCAACCGCGTCCAAAAAGGACTCCCCGAAACAGAACTCGAGTGGAGCGTAGAGCCCAAGATCGACGGAGCCTCCATCAGCCTGCGCTATGAAAAGGGAGTCTTCACTCTGGGGGCGACCCGCGGCGACGGCACCACCGGGGACGACGTCACCCTCAATTTAAAAACCATTCGCTCCCTGCCGCTGAAGCTCGAGGGCAATGTGCCCGATATTCTGGAGCTGCGCG
>LSQX01374170.1_pt1 | contig 10147 bp, 5 predicted proteins | sample 654561 | NCBI WGS metagenome assembly LSQX01 (sample SAMN04489861, study PRJNA283612) | anaerobic digester metagenome | isolation source: 4 biogas reactors fed with cattle manure at either 37C or 55C with and... | place: Denmark: Kongens Lyngby | collected 2014
TACCATAAAACAAGGTCTTTTTCATTGGTACTCATTCCTTTCCTTATTAATTTTGTAGTTTTTATAGCTCTTATTAACATCTTATACCAATAGAAATGCTTATTCAATATTGTGGTATATAAAGAGAAGGTCTTACCGCCACAGCTTTTTATAGCTACCATCACCATGGAATTTTATCAGACCAAGGTCTCTAAGCTCCTGCAGATTTCTTCGCATACTATCCCTGATAGTATTATTGTTAGGAAATTGATTCTTAAAATCATCCTCTTTTTTATAAATTTCAGACAAAGAGAATCCATTGTTCTCGAGGCTATCAACAGCTAAAAACATTGCTTTTTTCCAATCACTTAGCTGATTTAAAATTAGTTCTTTATCAATAACTAAAGAGTCATCAGTTTCATTAATGTCATTGATGGGACCAATCTTGTCTTTATATTCAGGTAGTTGATCTAATATTCCTCTAATATTTCGTATATTCTTGGCCTTAATCTTACCGGTTTTTTCATTATTGCATATCGTCTTATAGTCCACCAGTGTCCTATAAACTAAGTCTGGACTGTCTATATAAACACCGTACTCAATATTTCTCTTGAAGCCCGAATGTGTTAGATTAGCTGAAGTAATTATAGTTTTATTATCATCAAATATATAGATTTTAGCATGAAGCATCTGACAATTATATATCTTGTCATTTCTGTTAGCAATAGTTTCAAAAGCCTCAATATCTGACGACTTTTTATAAAGATTTGGCAGACTAAGATTCGACAGGAATTCTATATTCACACTCTGCCTTTTTAAAGAATATATTTTCTGAACAATTTGATTTTTGACATATGGAGCACACAACCTAATATCTGATTTACTTGAAGAAACCAAATCGTAAAACCGATCATTTATAGGTGTATTCAAAAGCTCTACCATATAGGCACCTCTCACGCTAGATATATTATACCTGTATCTTCTACTACGGGCTAGCCTCTGATGTGTATAGTTGTTTTCCAGGTTTCTATTTAGATGTACTATTCGTTGCCAAGTTTTTGTTTTTCGGTTTCATATTTAATTTATCTACTAATGGTCATAAAATTGTACTGTAACGTTTTACACCAGATCATGAACTTGACTTAATAATGCCTGTAAAATACCATTGTTCTCTTATGCTATTTCATAACTTCATCCAACAAGGTTTTATAGTCGCTAGCAACTATATACTTAACCGAATCATTGCTGATTTTCTTAAAGTGTTCTTCCGCACATCGAAGCTTCAGTTCTTCCACTTTTCTCATCTGTAAAGATGATAAATCGCCTTTTGTTTCTGCGACAAAGTATATATGTTTCACCTTACCTTCATCAAAAGCTATGGCCCAATCTGGATTATATTTTCCCACTGGTGTATTGATATAAAAGCTGCTGGGTAGCTTAATATAGACAGCAATCTCGTTTTGCTTATCCAGGTTTTCAGCAAAGTCTCTTTCAACATTCGAGTCATATATTAGATGATCATATAGGTGCTTTTCTGTTTTTATGGCATTGACCCCAAGCTTTCCCTTTAAAGTAGTCTCTGTAAAGACATTGGTTGTATAACGGCCTTCCAACCTGTTATATGTTATATGCTCAATAATCACCGTAGCCTTCTGTTCGTTGATAATGTTGGAAGCTTTGATGATGAATTCTTCAGGGTTCTTTTTAAACTGGTTGAAAGTTACCTTTTCTATCCCTTTAAGAATCCTGACAGCAGCATTTCTGGTAAGACCTGTTTCTGCAACCAACTTGCCAATCAGATCATACTTTATGCCGGCATTAACAGCAGATTCTATTGTGCTTGTTCCACCGGTAAGTTTCTTAAATGCTTCACCGCTCTCCAGAGCCTGTTTTGATTCTATAGATATCATCTCACCATGTTCAACCTTGAAGAAAATCTGAGAAACTCTAAGGTTCTTATCCAATGCATCGATACATTTATTAACCAACTCATCGGTGTCAAAGCTCACTGTATAAGCTGATTTTGCATTGATCCTGTTCCAGAGTGCTTTGAATTCCTTCATTTGAAGCTTCTTCTCCTGCAGCCTTAACTCAATATTATTATTTCTAGCATCCTCAGGAGCATAGGCCTGCGGACTGTATACACTGTCTAAAATATTTATAATCTCAGTTTGATAGGGTTGCAATTCCTGTGCCACTTCCAAAATTCCGGATTTTCTATCTTCATAATATTTATCAGTCAGAGTACTGTCATCATTTACGTAGCCATTTCGAATCAAGTTAAAGGTAATTTTATCTGCCAGTTTATTATCAATAACTTGTTCATTTTTCCCATCATTGTCCTTTATAACCTTGTCTCTAAATAGCTCGGCATTCACTGCCCTCGGCCTATCGGCAACAACTTCTGCTATTTCATTTTGTAGCTGCTTGGAAAAATTCTCATAACTCTCGTTGGCTACAACTGTCAAAACATTGATGTTATGGACGTTACTACCCAAAGCATTACTGTCCATACGTTCTCCGTTGATGTTAACACAAATACGCAAACCACGGCCTACCTCTTGCCTTTTTCTGACATCAGAGCCGCTTTGCTTTAGTGTGCATATTTGAAACACATTGGGGTTGTCCCACCCTTCTCTAAGAGCAGAGTGAGAGAAGATAAAACGTACTGGTTCCTTCCTATCAAGCAGCCTCTCTTTGTCCTTCATAATCAGATTATAGGCATCTACGTCATCTGTAGTATATTCTCTTCTGTTGTTTATTTTACTGTCAGTTATCTGATTGCTTCTCTTGTCGATGGAGAAGTAACCTGCATGGGTTTTTTCTGCACTGATTGAGGATAAATACCTGATGTAATCATCTTCACCGATGGCAGTTTGCCACTCATTTACTGCATCTTGATATTCTTGCTCAAATATATCCGCATACTCTCCATTAACAGGATTGCTTGCCTCATTATATTGCTTATACTTGGCAACCTCATCGATAAAGAAGAGTGACAATACTTTTATACCTTTATGGAAAAGCTGGCGCTCTCTTTCCAGATGGGACTTTATCGTCTCACGTATTTGAATTCTTCTAATATGTTCTTCATTTACCGAACCGACAACCTCCCCGGCAGATATCACTACGCCATTGGTAAATGAGACCGTATTGGTAAGCCCGTTAATTCTGGAAACGGTATAGCCTTCATATTCTTCAAGATTGCCCGACTGTTCGTATAAGTTGTACCCTTCTCTTATAATACGCGATGCCTTTCTAACTCCCTTGGCTCCTTTTATTTCAAACTCCAAAGTGGCAGTTGGCGGGCGGTCTCCCGAAAGATTGATTTTTTCCAGATATAGATAGCTTTCAGTGGCAGTTGTACCGGATACGGATATCCCTTTCACTGCTATCTTTTTTACAAGTTTTTTATTGTAGGCTTCCATGGCATCAAGTCTGTAAACCATGTTATAGATGGAGTCTTTTTTGTGGGTGGCAGAGTATCTAAGGGTCATCAAAGGCTTAAATTCTTTTAATCTGTCTTTGGTGGCCGCACCTTCTACAGACTGAGGCTCATCAATAATCAATATGGGATTGGTAGAGGCAATTACATCTATAGGACGTCTTGAACGGAAGCTGTCCAGTTTCATGTATATCCGTCTAGCATCCTTTCCCCTGGCATTAAACGCCTGGGAGTTTATAATCATGACATTAATACCGCTGTCATTGGCAAACTTGTCTATCTTGGTCAAATCCTTGGAATTATATATAAAAAACCGTATCTTTTTGTTGTATTCTTCAGCAAAGTGATCCTGAGTTATTTCAAAGGATTTATGTACACCTTCGCGAATGGCGACAGAGGGTACAACTACTATGTATTTGCTCCAGCCATATCTTTCATTAAGCTCAAACATGGTCTTAATATAGGTATAAGTCTTGCCTACACCGGTTTCCATCTCAATTGTCAAATTATATTTTCCTTCTAATTTCCTGGATGGTTCAAGCTGATTTTGTCTTTGTATTTTTTGCAGGTTATCCAACACAACGCTATTTGAAAGCAGCACTTTATTATTGGCATAGCCGGTGAAATCAATCTGATCAGTTAAGCTCAGCTGATGCATACCATTTACTATACCCTTGTCCATCATATAAGAGTTCGAGATATAGGGCTGACCTGCAAAAACATCACAAACGACTGCAGCTGCATCCGCCTGGAATTTTTGGTGCTTGAATTGTAGTTTCAACGTATTTCTCCCCCTATATTACCTTGACTGTTGTATTCGGTGCCAGAAGCTTAAATATCTCTTCTACATTAATCTTATCAGGGCTATCTGCAAAGCTGCTATCTCTAAATACAACTCTTAATGGTTGTCTTTTGGCAATCTCTCGGACAACATCTTCCGTTATCTTCTCGTCAAAGCACGCAATTAACGAGCCTTCATCAACTGTATGGACGGTAACACCATCTACTTCATCCATCTCATGCTTAAGAGACAAGGGCAAGCCCCAATCTAGCAAAACACCGTATAGTAGGTCCAGGTCTGCACGATCCTCTTTAATATTTGATTCCAGCGAATCCAGCATGTCCTGATTATAGTCATTAGCTGAATAATAGACATCCTTCATATTGGTGCTGTCGACTTTCAGCACCCTGAAACCAATATCAAGAGAATCTATGTTTTCTTTATCCTTATTTTCTTTCTTTATTTTTTCGCCTGCACGGCGAATACGTTCTTTTCCTATCTCGCAAATGGTTTTATATCCAGCCTTGTATGCTTCACTCTTTTCATCGCAAGGTTCTGGTAATTGAACCATGATGAACTTTAAACCTAAATTTTCCATAGCATTTAAATTCATTGTAGAGTGTGCTGTTGTACTGGATCCTGCAAAAAAATCTAGCACTATCTTACCCTTAGTATTTGGGTAAATCCCAACCCTAATAAAATCATCAATTAAGCTACTAGGTTTGGGATTAGAAAAAATTTTTCCTCCAAAAAGATTCCTCAATTCATTTGTACCATTCCCACTGCTGTACTCTGGTTTGTAAAATAAAGTTTTTGGTTTTTGGCTAGGTCTAATGCCATCTAATGGTCGTGTTTTCTTATATATAGAGTAATTATTATCACTTTTATTTAAAATAATATTGAATGGTTCAGAATTAAATTTTTCCTTACTCCACCTCCATGACATTTCCCTTCCGTCTGTTATTGGCCATATCTCTATATCTGTACTTCTAGACCTTTCAGTTCTAACTAGTTGATCTGTAGTTATGTATAAAGGAAAATAAAGATTGGGTCTTTTTTCTCTTGGTGCATTAACTCCTGTCGCTTTTAAACTTGCACCTCTCTTGTAAAATCCATGATCATCTTTATCCCAATACTTCATCTGTTCATTGGTTATGGGTAAAAATCCAAATTCTATTACCTCTCTATTTTTTGCATAAACTAATGTATATTCATGGGTACCAGCAAATCCAAATTGATCGTTGTTTCCTTTTAAATTCATAACCGTTGGCAATAATGCAATTAAATTGACTTCTCCAAATATCTCGTGGCACATCTTCTTCATGTTTTCAACTTCATTATCATCAATACTTATAAAAATAACTCCATCTTCACTTAATAAATTAAGAGCAAGCTTTAATCTGGGATACATCATACTGCACCAATCAGAATGAAACCTACCATTGGTATCAGTATTTTTAAACATCCTATTATCTTCTTCATCATATAAACCGATTTGTTCTTCATATTCATCTTTATCTATTTTAAAATTATCCTTGTAAATAAAATCATTTCCCGTATTATAGGGAGGATCTATGTATATCATTTTTACTGAGTTTAAATAGCTCTCCTGTAGCAGTTTCAATACTTCCAGGTTATCGCCTTCGATATATAAGTTCTCTGTATTCTCCCAATCCTTGCTTTCTTCAATACAAGGCCTTAATGTTTTTCTAATCGGAGTATTTCCTTCAACGATAGCTGCCTTTTTCCCAACCCAGGTGAAATCAAAGCATTCTTCACCGTCTATTACATCGCCAGAAAGCTCCTGCTTTAGGATTTCAAAATTTATTCCTTTTTTCAGCTTACCATTCTCATCTCGCATCTCAGTTATAACATTTGGAAACAATGCGCCTATCTTCTCAATGTTCTTCTGTGTCAAATCAGCTGTTTCCATCCTCAGTTTTTCCATTGTAGTTCCCCCTGCTTATCCAAAGTTTTCTTCCAACTCAGCCTTTAATTTTCTTAGTTCACCCATCATTCTAACTTGCTGGTTGAATTGTTTCTCCTTTTTTATTTTCGCTTCCAATATTTTTATGACTCTCTCAAGCCTTTCTTTTTCCTTTGCCCTGTCTATGGCAGTTTTTATATCGGTATCGCGACTGAGTTCTAGCCTGTCACCGGCAACTTGTAATATAAAGTTTTCATATACCTTGTCGAGATCCAAACCATCGATTTCCAAAGATAAAGCGTCATAAGGCATCCACTCAGTTGCATAATAAGTGTCAACCTTAAACTTGTCTTCTCTGTTCTTGCTGCTGGTTTTATAGCTTATCCATATCTGTCCAAGATTCTGAAAACGTAGTGTAAAGACGATATGATAAGGAATTTCCCGATCTATCAGCTCTATTACATTTTTGCTTATACCCTGCTGTTTCAGATTGATTTCTATTACTTCAATCTCGGTTACATGGTTACCTTCATCAATATTCAAGGTATCCATAGCCAGCTTGTGCCTCCAGTATATTGTATCAATTTCCTCCACAAACTGCTGTTCTACTTTCTTGGATAAGCTTAAGTTGTCGTAGAACCTCTGCTTTGGCAACCTTCTGTTAAAAACAGTACTCTTAGGCAAGGATAGCATCTATATCACCACCACAAAACAAATCAGTTCAAAATCTTCCAGTCCGCTTATCGTTGTCCTCAGGGCAGTTGTACCACCTGGCTTAAACAAGCTGTCTATATCTGATTCCTCATTTACGTGAATTATGGAGTCGATTGTCTCTTGCAGTAGATCAGAATACTTTGTCATATTGCTTCCGTCACTGGTGTTTTCATTAAACTGCTTAAAAGCCCCCGGAATGGGTTCAGTTTTCCCCCTGCATATAAGCCTTAACAAATCAAGCGTCTTTTTAGGCTCTAAATGATTGCTGACGATCTCCCCATTGTCTGCAATATACACAATATAAAATGGATGAAGCCTGTTTTGGTTCTCTTTGTTTACCGCATTGTTTATGTTCCTAAGGACATAAATAACTCCGGTCGGGGTATCCGCAGTAGAATTGACTACTGCATGCATACCAAATGGAGACTTGTCTAAATCAGGATGCTTCTTCACATACTCCAGCAAATCCAGCCTAAACTCATTTAGCCCTAAATCCATTATGGATATTCCACCAGACATGTCCTCAATGTCTACTACTTCTTCCTGAAGCCTTTTTAGCTGCTCTTTTCTATACTCCAGATCTCCCTTTTCATTTAAGTTTATGGGGTCATCGTCGCCAGTTGAAGTCATGACGGAAATTTTCATTCTGGTCTCTACCCGGCCTTTCAAGTTGATGTAATCATCAAGGGTCAAATCAGGCCAAAAGTTAACCAGCTGAATTCTTTCATTCCAGCTGCCTATACGGTCTATTCGCCCGAAACGCTGTATAATGCGTACAGGATTCCAGTGAATATCATAGTTGATCAAGTAATCGCAGTCCTGCAGGTTTTGTCCTTCCGATATACAATCCGTGGCTATGAGTATATCTATCTCATAAGGATTATTCGGCAAGAGCAGGTCTTTTTCCTTTGAAATCGGAGAAAAGCAAGTTAAAACCGTGTTAAAATCTGCTTTTAGTTTTGGTATTGTGGTCTTTCCATCTATGGAACCGGTAATCATTGCAGTATCCAGATCAAAGTATTGTTTAACATATTTACTGACATTGTTATAAAGGTATTCAGCTGTGTCTGAAAAAGCTGTAAATATGATTAGTTTCTTGTTCCCCTCATTAATTTGATTTTCAATTTTTTCCTTAATGGTCTGCAGCAAGGTTTGCAGTTTTTTGTCGTAGCTGGGGGTAATATCTTCTATCATATCCAATAGCAAGGCCAATGTTTCATCATCTTTTACAAGATAGTCCCTCCAGGATTTGTAATCCATATCATCCAGATCTATTTTCATCTTTTTGCCGACAGTAAAGAAATCAGTATTCTGGTCATCTAAATCAAAATCGCCATTATCAGCCAGGTCAACCAAATCAACAACCCTGCCAGTTTCATAAGTGTCGATTAAGCTGATGGTTTTCTCAATTAGCTCTTTTATTCTTTTTAGTGTCAGCTTAAAGGAATACACCGAGCTCTCCAATCTCTTCAACAGATTTATGCTCATTAACTGTTGTATTCCTCTTTCTCTGCCTGCCTGAGTAAGCCTGGTGCTGCTTTCGTGGTTCATATCAATGTATTTACCCATCCTGCTGGGTAAAATAAAATTGGACGGTGTATATATGCTTAAGTTCATATCCATAAGCAGTTCATATATCTCATTGTAGTTAATCGCATTGGACAGAGTTGTTAATGACGGTCTGAGTGAAATCGGTATCAGCCTTAGAGGAAACTTTCCGATCTCAGTCGTGTTATAGAATTTCTCTATATGCTTTCTAGAGCGTGCAATGGTTACGCTGTCCAAAATCTCAAAGAAATCAAAATGCAACATCTGTAGAAGCTTAGATGTAGTTCTTTCATACACATCCAGTTCGCTCCAACTATTGAACGCTTTTTGAGCATTGCGGAATATATCGTCAATGTTTCGATTGAGTTTAAGCTTCTTGCTGAAGGCTAAAGAGTCACCTTCATATGCCAGTGCCAGTTGGTTTCTCAAGTCATAAAACCTGTTGTTTACAGGGGTAGCTGATAGCATCAGAACTTTTGTCTTAACGCCGGGCTTTATCACCTTATTAAGTAGCCTTAGGTATCTGTTTTCCCTTTGCTCATCACCACCATAGGTTTCTCCGCCGTTTCGGAAATTGTGGGATTCATCTATTACAATTAAATCATAGTTGCCCCAGTTAAGACGTTCGAGATCCAATCCGTTAGATTGGCCGGATGTGCGTGATAGATCTGTATGGTACAAAACATCATAACGTAACCGATCGGATGCAATTGGATTGTTGACGTAATTGGCCTTAAAGGTATTCCAGTTATCGGATAACTTTTTAGGGCATAGCACTAAAACCGTTTTATTACGGTTCTCATAGTATTTAATTACACCAAGAGCAGAGAAGGTTTTGCCAAGTCCTACACTGTCAGCAAGAATACAGCCATTATACTTCTCAAGTTTATTGATTATGGCCAATACTGCATCCTTTTGAAAATTATAGAGTTTGTTCCAGATTGCACTGTCTTTAAATCCGGTCGCTTCGTTGGGCAATACATCCTCCGATATATCCTCCAAAAATTCATTGAAGATATTATACAGGATAATAAAATAAATGATCTCTGGGGAGTTTTCTCGGTAAACAGCGGTAATATTTTCAATTACCTCTTCTGTTACATCCTGGAGCTTTTCATTATCCTGCCAAATGCTAGAAAACAGTTTGATATACTCATGGCTTTGAAGTGCATCCATTCTAGTGACCATATTATAAGCATTGTTGCCCTTTTCACAGCCTATATCGGCAGTAGTAAATCCATTAATCGGCAGGTAGGTAAATGTATAGTCATCATTTTGAACATTAATAAAGCCAAACATATTTTCGTTGGTAGTATTGGATTTAAAAGTTGCTTTCCGCCTCACCCAATCAGCACATTCTTTTGCTATGGCTTTTTGAGTCAATTCGTTTCTAAGCTTGACCTCAAATTCTGTACCGTATAGGCTTTTCTCGCGATTCAGTCTTGGTATATAAAATTCTCTTTTTTCCTTTTTTGCTTTTTCGGTAGTAAAAGAAGGGGAAGTAAAAATAAATTTCAACTCATCTACTGACTCAAGTTGGTTTTTTAATTCTTGATATGCATAAATAGAAAAATAGGATGCTGCGATGGAAACTCTGCTATTAGATGTAATCGTTTCTTCTAAATCATCCTTTAATAAAGTATTTATATTGTCAATGATCATTAGATATATTACCCCCTTGTGTATTTGGATCCAGTGCCTAAGGGATTTTACTTCTACACAATATTAACCACCTGATTTGACGCCCTAAGTA
>LSQX01134464.1_pt1 | contig 10145 bp, 8 predicted proteins | sample 654561 | NCBI WGS metagenome assembly LSQX01 (sample SAMN04489861, study PRJNA283612) | anaerobic digester metagenome | isolation source: 4 biogas reactors fed with cattle manure at either 37C or 55C with and... | place: Denmark: Kongens Lyngby | collected 2014
GTGGTGATTGTTTCCGATCACGGCAACAGCGGCTTTTCTATTGGCAGCAGTCGATGCAGTGGTTATGACCGCCTCTCTTTGGAGCAGATATTCGGTACCGTTTCAGGTTACAAGCTAAGCAGCAACGCCCTGGAGTCTATCCTAATTGAGACACCTTCAGATCAATTTAAAAGCGTCTTCATGGAGTATACCGGCATAGACCTCACAGATGATGAACTGGAGCTGCTCCTCTCCTCGAAGAACTACAAGGAGGCGGATTACACCAAGGTTGGAACCAGCAACAACCTGGCACACAACATCGGAAACATCCTGAACGAACGCACATGCTTCGGCTTTACAACCGGTGGCCATACCGGTGAAGAAGTGTTGTTGGCAGCCTATCACCCGGAGGGCGATGTGCCACGCGGCAACATACGTAACACGGAGTTGAATCGCTACCTGCAGGAGGTGAGCGGACTTGAATACTCTCTTGAACAACTCTCGGATCGCATTTTTGTGAAACATACGGAGGTGTTCGAAGGAATGAGTTACTCTATCAACCGTGACAATCCCGACTTTCCGGTACTGAAGGTGAAGAAAGGCAGAACAACTCTGGAGATCCCCGCCTTCTCATCGGTGGTAAAGAAGAACGGGAAGCCTTTAGACTTAGGCTCTGTAGTGGTTTACATTGACAAGAATGATACATTCTACATCCCTTCAAACCTGAATGAGATGTTCTGATAGATCAATGCTCAACAAACAAAAAGCTCCGCCTGTCATAAGCGGAGTTTTTTGTTATCGGCTGAAATATCAACCTGCTACTCATTCTTTTCGACCCTACTACTAAGATCACCTTGAAATGAGATCGACTGCCTGTTGAAGTCATTCACCATAAGACGGGATGTACCATTTTCCCAGATGTCGAAAGTGAAGGTCACGGGCCGGTCAAGATCCAAAATCGTGACCTTGGCCATCCAGCTGCCACGTTTCTTTCCGGGAGCGTAGCGATAGGTGAAATCGGTACTGGTAAACTGAAAACCTCCCTCACGAGGATCCATAGGTGCACGGTAGGCACGACCGTAGTAAGGAAGATAAGCTTTCACTGTATCGGGAGATACAGTCACATCATAATAAGGTGACAAAAATACCGGTTGGTAGCTGGCAGGATATGCATAAGTAGCCTCGAAACGAAAAGATGACTGCTCAACCCCCTCCCGCACCTCCATAGCCAGTTTCTCCTTCTCTGCCACTGTCTGGGAACTGCCGCATCCCCAGTATGTGAGCAATAGCAAGAAGAGACTGAATCCGTAAAATAGCTTTTTTTTCATCGTTTTCTCCTCCATCATTAATACATCACATGATTCATCGACAGATTACACCCTGTAACCCAACACAAATAACATTCATCTATTTAACAGCGTGAGAGTAAAAAAAGTTTCAGACAAAGAACTGGCGAAAAGGAAAAAAATGGAAAAGATAGAAAAGCACCATCACAACAATATTGATGTAAGCAATCCAGAGACCACCCTTTGTATGTAAACGGGTGAAATAATAGGCATTCAGGTAGGAGATCAATGATAGTGCTAGAGTGAAAAAGAAGAGTGTACTCTTCCAATAGATTACCTGTAATACCAACAAGAATATAATCAGGTAGATGACAAACTGTAACAACGTAAGAGTAAGCACTTTGTCGCGAAAGAATACACGTGTGCTGAGAATCATGTTGGAGAGGAAGAATAACACAACCAACAACAGGGCAATCCACTCCACAGCAGAAAATTCGGGAATAGATGGCAATGAGATGTAGGTATAGAATCTGAAAGGATAGAGAAAGCCGGGCAAATCATCCATCAGGTAGGCAAGGGAGAAAAGCGTGAAACCCACCAGCAGGATACCGAAGAGGTAGTTGAGGCGTGCCTTCAATTGGGGCCCTCTCATGGAGCGTTCTCCCCTCCACCAAAGGGGTACAAGCGCCAATGCACCGATATGAAATAGAGAAGCCACGGCAATCAGCACACCTGAACGGAATGAGTATAGATAGGCATCCTGCTTCTGATAAGATTGCAGAAGCGGAAAAAAAGCCAGTAACAAGGGGATTACTGCCGCCAGGGCAGGTGACATCACTAAAAAACGGGGATGTAGACTCAACAGAAAGAACGGGATTATAAAAGGCAGATTGGACCGGTTGCGGATGAGTGCAAACCTGTTGTTCATCGAATGGATCAACCAGGCGATAAGTAGCACTGCAAGCGTGGAAACAACCAGTGAGATTACAGGATCCACAAGCAGAGGAGCAGAAAATTTCCACAAATAACCGGCACCAGACAGGTGGACCGGATTGATCTCACTATTGAGAAAAAGCAGCACACGCATCCCAAGGATTACCAAGAAGGAGGGAAAGATCACGAAACGACCCTCAACAAATGTTCTCCGAAAGGTTAGGAGTGATGTGCCCATATCAGAAAAGCTGAATGTCGTTGTGGCTATCGCAGGTCAAAGCCTATATCTTTACGATAGGCACACTTGTCAAAACAGAGTTTTGAAATCGATTGGTAGGATCGCACGAGGGCTTCATCAATGTTCCTGCCATAAGAGGTGACAGCCAACACACGACCGCCGGCGGTGACAACATGATGATCATCTATCCTTGTGCCGGCATGAAACAGAATGCTGTCGGTCACCTCATCCAGACCCAAGATCTCTTTCCCCTTCTCATATGATCCGGGGTAACCACCAGAGACCATCATCACTGTTACAGCCGTTCGGTCGTCAATCTCCAGCTTCTTTCTGTCTAGTGTTTCGGTAGTGACTCCAATAAAGAGATCAAGCAGGTCAGACTTGATGAGCGGCATCACCACTTCAGTTTCCGGATCTCCCATACGTACATTGTACTCAATCACCTTTGGTTCCCCCTCTACTTTGATCAAACCCAGGAAAATAAAACCCTTGTATTCTATCTTTTCTTTGCTGAGCCCTAAAATGGTTGGTTCAACGATACGGGTACGAACTTTCTCCATAAATGTTTCATCAGCAAAGGGTACAGGTGATACTGCACCCATGCCGCCGGTATTGAGCCCTGTGTCACCCTCGCCAATCCGCTTATAGTCCTTGGCAACAGGCAGAATCTTATAGGAACTGCCATCGGTCAATACAAATACCGAACACTCTATACCTGAAAGAAACTCCTCAATCACCACCTTATTGCCTGCCTTACCGAACTTGCCATCCAATATTTCCCGAAGCATCTGTTTCGATTCATGCAGATCATCTAAAATCAGTACCCCCTTGCCGGCAGCCAATCCATCAGCTTTCAACACATAGGGAGAGGGAAGTGAATCAAGAAATGAATCTCCCTCAAGAATATTCTCAGGAGTAACAGTTAGATATCGTGCCGTAGGGATCTGGTTTCTTACCATGAAGTTCTTGGCAAAATCCTTGCTTCCCTCCAGTTGGGCCCCTTTTTTTGAGGGACCAATCACGGCGATGTGACAAATGTCCTCATCGTCTCGGAAGAAATCATACACACCTTCTACCAGTGGGTCCTCCGGACCAACAACAATCATGTCGATATCATGCTCCAAAGTGAATCGCTTCATCTCAACAAAGTCAGTTACCGCAATGGGTACATTTGTACCCAGCTGAGCCGTCCCTGCATTGCCGGGGGCAATGTAGAGGTTGTTCAGGTAATTGCTTTTACGTATTTTCCACGCCATGGCGTGTTCACGACCTCCGGAGCCAAGAAGAAGAACATTCATAACCTCAGTGAATCCTTTATGAAATTAATAACCACTGCCCTTGTAGCAATAGATGGGCAACAACGCACAAAGCTACTAAAAAAATTCAAAAATGCATCCAGCAGCTTTGAAAAAAGAACCATCATTCACCCTGAAACCGTTATCTTTGCATTTCAAAAATAAAAAAGATGGTTCAAAATAAAATTTGCAGCCTTTTTGGCATCCGTTATCCAATCATACAGGGAGGCATGGTGTGGTGCAGTGGCTGGAAACTTGCCGCAGCGGTGAGCAATGCAGGAGGTTTGGGACTGATTGGTTCAGGCTCTATGCACCCTGACATGTTGCGCGATCACATCACCAAATGTAGAGAGGCCACCGAAAACCCCTTTGGTGTAAATATCCCCCTCATGTATCCCCAAATTGAGGAGATCATGAAGATCGTCATCGATGAAAAGGTGCCGGTGGTCTTCACCTCCGCTGGGAATCCGAAGAGCTGGACTGCCACCCTGAAAAAAGAAGGAATCACAGTGGCACATGTTGTTTCAAGCTCCCGTTTTGCAAGAAAGGCAGCAGAAGCCGGTGTTGACGCCATTGTTGCAGAAGGCTTTGAAGCAGGGGGCCATAATGGACGCGAGGAGACTACCACCCTCACCCTGATACCGCAGGTACGCGCTGCCACAGGACTCCCCCTGATAGCTGCCGGTGGAATTGCCACAGGTGCCGGAATGGCTGCAGCCTTCGCGCTGGGCTCCGAGGGGGTGCAGGTGGGTACGCGCTTCGCTCTCACAGTTGAAAGCTCTGCCAGCGATGCCTTCAAGCAGCGTTGTATCGAACTGAATGAAGGAGACACCTTTCTCTCGTTGAAGAAAGTGAGCCCCACGCGACTGATTAAAAATGAATTCTTCCAACAGGTGCATGAACTGGAGGAGAGGGGAGCTTCGGCTGATGAACTTCGTGAACTGCTGGGACGTGGACGTGCAAAAAAAGGCATCTTCGAAGGTGATCTGATGGAAGGAGAGCTGGAGATTGGGCAGATAGCCTCTCACATCCGCGAGATCCTCCCTGCCGGGGAGGTAGTACGCAGGATGATGGAGGAGTACCGCCTGACACTGGCACGTTTATCAGAACAAACTTTTGCCTGAAAAGGGATCAAAAGATGAAACCAAAACAAAACTGAGAACCGCATTATGACATCGTTCAGAGGAGCTATCATATTACTATTCATTACATTGACGTCGTTTTCCACAAAGTCAGCTGCGCAGGAAAACAGGAACTTCACACTGGAAGAGCTGATTCCAGGCGGGAATGATTATTTTCGCTTTATCCCACGCATTTCTGCATCACACCAGTGGTACGGCAACCGGCTGATGGTAACGGAAAACGACACTGTGTGGGAAGTGATCAACCCAACTGGAAGAAACAGCAAAAAGATGTGGCTTACCTTCGATGATTTATCATCCGACTCGCTGTTTGGGGAGCAAAAGGTGATAAGACTTGCCTTTCAAGAAGAGGAAAGAGATGCTGCCATCCTTACCACCAGCAATGGGGTTGCCACCTTCAATCCAAAGCAAAAAAAGATTGAGACCTTTTTCAACTTCCCGGAAAAGAGCGATAACCAAACCCTCTCTCCTTCGGGCCGGCATCTTGCCTTCACGGAGTCCAACAATCTCTATCTGCTCGACAGTGAGGGCAAAGTGTCGACAGTCACGGACGATTGCAACAATGATATCGTGAACGGACAGTCTGTTCACCGTAACGAGTTTGGTATCAATAGCGGTATCTTCTGGTCGCCCGATGGCAGCATGTTGGCCTTCTACCGTATGGACCAACGAATGGTGAGCGATTACCCTCTGGTGGATGCCTCATCGCGAGTGGCTGAGGCGAAGCCGGAGAAGTACCCCATGGCAGGAATGAGCAGCCACGAGGTAACCCTCGGCATTTACAACATCCTTGAGGAGAAGACCATTTGGCTCGAAACAGGGGAGCCGTCTGACCACTACCTCACGAATGTTGCCTGGAGCCCCGGTGGAGAAGCACTTTACATTGCTCATCTCAACCGCGGTCAGGACACCATGCAACTGAAACGATACAACAGCGTGACTGGTGAGAAAGAACTTACACTCTTCGGAGAAACAGATTCCAGGTATGTGGAGCCGGAGAATCCCCCACTCTTTGTGAGAGGCAGAGATGACCTTTTCATCTGGCAGAGTGAGCGTAGCGGCTACAATCATCTATATCTTTATGATACCGATGGCAACCTGGTGAAACAACTCACCGACGGCAACTGGGAGGTGACTGCAATAACTGGTTTTGACGAGAAAGGTGAAAACCTCTTTTTCATCTCTAACCTGCCCTCTCCCATCGACCGCCACATATGCAGTGTCAACCTCAAAACCGGGAAGATCACACAACACACCACGCTCCCTGGCACACACAGCGCACAGCTCAGCAGATCAGGACGCTACCTGATTGACCGTCACTCGGCTCATAACAACCCGGGCCGAATTGACTTGCTCGACATCCGCACCGGGAAGATCACACAGCTGCATGCTGCCGCTGACCCTTTCACCGGTTATCGCATGCCCAGTGTTGAAGCAGGTACCCTTAAAGCGGCTGACGGGATGACTGAACTCTGGTATCGCATGGTGAAACCGGCCAACTTCGACGCTACAAAGCAATACCCGGTGGTCGTTTATGTCTATGGAGGCCCTCACTCACAGCTGGTAAGCAACCGCTGGCGCTACGGTTCCGGTGGCTGGGAGACCTACATGGCACAAAAAGGTTACATCATATTCGTAATGGACAACCGTGGCACAGCATATAGGGGAACGGCATTCGAGCAGGTGACCCACAGACGGTTGGGAGTCGTGGAAAGTGAAGACCAATTGAAAGGGGTGGAGTACCTACGTTCGCTGCCTTATGTGGATGGCAGTAGAATGGGCATTCACGGATGGAGCTATGGCGGCTTTATGACAATCAACATGCTATTGCGCTACCCCGGTCTCTTCAGGGTGGGTGTGGCTGGTGGTCCCGTGACCGACTGGAAATATTACGAGGTGATGTATGGAGAGCGTTACATGGACACACCGGAGGAAAATCCGGAAGGGTACAGTGAGAGCAGCCTACTCAACAAAGCCGGTGATTTGAAGTCACGCCTGCTGATCATCCACGGCGATGAAGACCCCACGGTGGTGATGCAGCACACCCTTCAGTTCCTGAAAGAAAGCATTCAGGCAGGCACCCACCCCGACCTCTTCCTCTACCCGGGACACGGCCACAACATGATAGGCCACGACAGGGTACACCTCCATGAACATATCACCCGTTATATTGAGGATTTTATCGACAGGACCACGCCGTAACAATTCCTGAAAAAGTTGCTATCTTTGCATTCAGCTATGCAATACGAATTATTTCCACCGGAGCGATTTTCATTCTTCAGCCTGAGCAGCGGCAGCTGCGGCAACTGCTACTATCTGGGCAACAACCGCTACGGCATACTGATTGATGCGGGATTGGGACCCCGTGTCATTAAAAAGCGACTGGCACAGCATGGAGTGGAGCTTTCTTCCATCATGGCGATATTGATCACACACGACCATTATGATCATATCAAGTCGGCAGGTTACCTGGGAGAGAAGATGTACATTCCGATTTACGCCACCAGGGAAGTACACCGAGGCATTGATGCCTGCCCAATGATCAACAATCGGTTGAACGGCTCTGCAAGATATATCGAGAAGGGAACACCCTTTCAGATTGAAGATCTTCGCATCACTGCTTTCCATGTGCCACACGACAGCAATGACAATGCCGGATACCTCATTGAGTTTGCGGGACAGAAGCTGACTATCGCCACCGACGTAGGTACTATCACCGATGAAGTGACATATTACGCAGCACAGGCAAACCACCTCGTGATCGAGAGCAACTATGACGAAGATTTACTCATGAACGGTCGCTATCCGATCTACCTGAAAAGACGGATCTCCTCGGGAACAGGCCACCTGAGCAACCGCCAGGCGGCTGATTTCCTCGCAGATATCTTCCATGAGGAGTTGCACAACATATGGCTTTGCCACCTCAGTGGCGACAACAACAACCCGCAGCTCGCCTACAGCACTATCCAGGAGCGTCTCACCCGCAATGGCATCGATGTGGGACATAAGCCAGCACTCCGGGTGTTTGAGAGAAACATACTGTCCGATAAAATCGAACTCTGAACAATGTCCCTATCCCCTATTCTCCTATTTGTATATAACCGTCCAGAGCACACCAGGTTGACACTTGAAGCACTGAAGAAGAACCACCTCAGCGACAGTAGCAGCTTGTATATCTTTTCAGATGGCTACAGGAATGAAACTGACCGGGAGGAGGTGATGAAAGTACGTGAACTGATCCATTCAGTTGAGGGTTTTGCCGCGATTCACATTGAAGAAAAGAGTGAAAACGTAGGCCTTGCCCGCAACATCATTGAGGGTGTAACAGGTGTAGTGAATGAACATGAAAAGGTAATCGTTCTTGAAGATGACCTGATCACATCTCCCTATTTCCTTACCTTCATGAACAATGTCCTTGACAGATATGAGCAGGAGGAGAAGATTGCCCATGTTCAGGGCTTTTGCTTTCCACTGCAAGGTTTGCCCGATGCCTTCCTGATCAAATGGACCGGCAGCTGGGGGTGGGCCACCTGGAAGCGGGCATGGGATCTCTTCAACCCCGATGGAGAAGCACTCCTGACGGAGATAATGAAGAAAAAACTGAACAGGGAGTTTGATTTCAACGGCAACTATCCCTTTACCCGCATGTTGCGCAGACAGGTCAACGGGGAGAACGACTCCTGGGCCATCCGCTGGAACGCATCCCTCTTTCTGAACAACAGGCTCTCGGTGAATGCCGGCAAGTCGCTGGTACAGAACATCGGATTCGACGGCAGCGGGCGCCACAGCGGACGCGATGAGATCTACACAACCCCACTCCACATGTCAGCGCTCAGCAGTGAGATTCCCCGAATAGAGGAGAATATGATTGCAAGAAAGGCATTTGAAAAATATTACAGACGCACAAACTCTCACCTGGCAAAAGCGGTTAGAAGAGTTAAAAGGTTATTTAAATGCTGAGATGATATGAAAATCCTGCACATCAACACATCCGATATCAGAGGAGGTGCCGCCATCGCCGCCTTCCGGCTGATGAACGCCCTCAACGCCAATGGTCAGCAGGCGAAGATGATGGTGCGGGAAAAGCTCTCAGACAATGACAATGTGATTCAGGTGGGGGGCAATCTGTCTAACCGATTAAATTTTCTGGCAGAGAGAACCCGCATCTTTGCTTACAACCGTTTCTCACGAAAAAACCTGTTTGATGTATCAATAGCCGACAGAGGACTCTCCATTGTGAATCACCCTGTTTTCAAGGAGGCGGATGTGATCCACCTGCACTGGATCAACCAGGGGATGCTCTCGCTGAAAGAGATTGGCAGGATCCTTGCCTCGGGAAAGAAGGTAGTATGGACCATGCATGACATGTGGCCCTTTACTGGTATCTGTCATCATGCAGCCGGATGCAACCGCTACGAGAGCAACTGCGGGCGGTGTCCCTACCTGGCTGTACCCTCTCCACAGGATCTCTCCCACCAGCGTTTCCGAATCAAACAAAACGCCTTTGCCCACGGGAAGATCACCTTCGTCGCTTGCAGCCGCTGGTTAAAAGAGTTGGCTGAAAAAAGCCCCCTCACCCGCGGTCACCACCTCCTTTCCATTCCCAATCCAATTGACACAATGCGATATCGTCCGATGGACAAAAAGGAAATGCGAGACAGGATGGGCCTTCCGCAGGAAAAGAAACTTCTGCTCTTTGCTGCGGCAAATGCCTCCGATTTGCGCAAGGGCACGAGCTACCTGATAGAAGCAAGTCAAATACTGGCCAAGCAGGGAAATGATATCCACATGCTCATCGCAGGCAAGCAGGCTGAGGAGATGCAACAGCACCTGGCACTGCCTTCAACCGCTTTGGGTTATGTGAAACCGGATGATATGCCAGCCCTGTATAACGCTGCCGACCTCTATGTAACACCCTCTCTACTCGAAAACCTGCCCAACACCATCATGGAAGCGATGGCCTGTGGCACCCCCTGCGTGGGATTCGACACGGGGGGCATCCCGGAGATGATTGATCACCTGAAAAATGGTTATGTTGCCCGCTATAAAGATGCGGTAGAACTGGAGAACGGAATAAGATGGGCATTGCAGGAGGAAGTCCATTCGTCACTCTCTGCAAGCGCCCGTCAAAAAGTAGTAGAGCTTTACGCAGAGGAGCATGTTACACAAAAATATTTGAAGATCTATGCAGAGTGACAACTACATCACCGACAAGGAACACTGGGACAAGTACTGGTCAGATTTCCAATATGACAAGATTCCCGGGAAGATG
>LSQX01202457.1_pt1 | contig 10145 bp, 4 predicted proteins | sample 654561 | NCBI WGS metagenome assembly LSQX01 (sample SAMN04489861, study PRJNA283612) | anaerobic digester metagenome | isolation source: 4 biogas reactors fed with cattle manure at either 37C or 55C with and... | place: Denmark: Kongens Lyngby | collected 2014
TGCGCATCGTTTCTCTCATCAACGAGCGCGACGTGATCGAGCGCATCCTGCGCCACATGGGCCTCTGGGAGCAGGGCGTGCGGGTCTTGCCGGCAAGGGCACCGCCTGAGGTTGCCGAATGGGTCATCGAGCCTTGCTACGATGACCCATTCCCGGACTACGATACCGAACCGGTCATGATGTACGCGAACGGCTGATCCATCGCGACGGGTGCGGTGCTCCTCCAGACGGTGCCGAACTCGCCTTGTCGGGCCGTTTTACGGTCACTCGGACTTTTTGCCCGTGGTTTGACTGGCGTTCGAATCGCGTTTGACGTCGGACTTGACATCACCAGCCCGATCCTGCTACATTTCCACCATGAAAGCGCTCATTCAGACCGGTTCTAGCCTGTCTGCGTGCGGACACGCACAGGCAGGCGGGCGGGTGTCCGTGCCCCTGAAAAGCGATTTCTTATCAATGCCTAACCAAAGGGATTGACTTTATAAAGCCGGGGAATATCAACCAGTCTAGCTGATTTTTTATAGCCTCGACTGTCTCCTTTGCAAGCTTGGTGTTTGTTTCAAGCTGTTGCAGCCTATCAGCCGCCGCTGTAATAGCATCAAAGATTAGAGTAAGCAACTCAGCCCTGGCCTCTGATGGATTGAGACTATCGGCACGGGCTTCAAATTCAGCCTTGGTATATATCGGAGCTTTGTTGCGGACAAAGGTTTCACCGGCAATTGCAAAAAGCGTATCCGAGACTATTTGGACCTCGTCATATCCGATTTTCTTTAGATGATATGCAGCCTGCAATGGCCACTGTCTGAATCTAATAGTCGACTTTGCCTTAGAACCCATAGCCATGACATATAAACGGGTTATTCCTGCCTGATGTGTCGATTCTGCCTTTGCCGCCTCCGTATAAGTATGGATAGTGACACCATCGCCCTCGTCTGCTAAAGCGGTATATTGTCGAATTTGCCATCCGGCTTCACCTGTAACAACTGATGGCTCTAAATCTGGGAAGTCCCAAGCAGTGTGCTTTTGTATATCGTTGACTATATTGCGGGATGCTGGCGTATTGCTTTGCTTCTTCTGTGAAGAAACCTTTGCAAGGACTTCTTCAAGATTGCGGCCTGATGCAATTAGGCGACGGGTTTTATCGTCTATAATTCGGTAGCGGACAGTAAAATGGGCGGGCATCCTGTTTTTGTCCCATGTGTCTGGCATTATCCGTAAGCCCCAATGTTCATAAAAGGCCCTTGAAAGCGCTTCATTTAACGGAAGCTCGCCGGGTGATAAATAAGTCATCAGCCGCGATACGACATCCTCGACAGGGGATAATATGCGCCGCTGCGCAGACGGAAGGCAAGATATCATCCAGGAAATTTTTTCACGAATCGCACCGGGAACCAGCCAATCTGACCTCCATTCCTTTAGAGCATAGGCTCCTGATTGGCGGACAGTACATGTGATGCCATCCTCGTCATCGTCAAGTGAATGCTTGTAAGATAGCGTCATTCGGACGCCGTCAATAATTATCGCATCAGGAAAGTCCCCTTTAGTGTCATCAACAGCAGGTAGCCAATCTTCAGCCTTTAGCCTAAAAGAATCAATCTCTTTTTGATTTGCCTTAAAGAGCCATTTTTTCAATGCTCCCGCCGAGCAGATATGGCTAGGGATTGCACTGTCAAAGAATGCGGTTAAGGCATCTTCATCAAAAAGCTCAGGCTTTCTTAACTTTCCCGCCCGCTCTTTAATTTCTGAAAGCAGCAGATTGTTGCGCTTTATCAGCGGTGTCGGATTGCTTATAGCCCCATCAATAATACCGCGACGAATAAAGATGTCGCGACTCATCTGCGGGTCTATTCTACTGTAATCACACCTTCGGCTTGCCACAATAACAAGACCATACAAGGTCACTTGTTCGCTTGCCCTTACAAAACCGCTTTGCTGATCCCATTCAGGATGAGAATATGAGTGTTTGCAGAGAGAACCTGCAATCGGCTCAAGCCATTCCGGATTTATTTCAGCGCATTCGCGAGCAAATAACCGTGATGTGTCAACTAATTCTCCGGCAACTATCCATTGCGGCGGTTTTTTGTAGAGCGCAGATCCGGGGAATGGCAAAAACCTTATACCGCGAGCACCGCGGTAGTCGCGGTTTTCGGTATCGAAAATGCCTATTCGAGAAAGAAGACCCGAAAGCAATGCTCTATGAAGGCCTTCTATACCGCCCTTGTCACCTTTAAGGTCTAAATTCAGGCGCTTGGCAAATGTGGTTAATTGTTCAACAATCTCTTGCCATTCGCGCATTTTTGTATACGACAGATAGTTTGCAGCAGCAAGCTTGCGAGTTTTATTTTGAGAGAGGTCCTTGGTCTCAGCCTGCCACCAGTTCCACATTCTTAAGATAGTCTCAAAATCAGATGCCTGAGACTTGAATTTAGCGTGTGCCTGGTCGGCCTTTGCCTTTTCCTCTACAGGGCGGCGACGGGGATCCTCGCATGCCATAAATGCCGCGACCGGCAATGCCAGCGGCAAGGCCGCCTCTTTGTCGCCCGCAAGTACAATCCTGCCAATTCGTGGCTCGACGGGCATTTTAGCAAGTCTGCGCCCCGTTTCGGACAGTCGCGGCAATCCATCATTATCAATAGTCAGAGCACCAAGTTCTGTTAGTTCTCTAATGCCCTCACGAATCATTCCGTTGTCGGGCGGTGAAATAAAGGGAAATTCCGCAATGTCGCCAAGGCCCAAATCAAGCATTGTCAAGATTACACCGGCAAGAGATGAACGCAGAATCTCAGGTGCGGTATATTTTTCTCGTCGCAAATAATCTTCTTCGCTGTAAAGGCGAATACAAACACCTGGGCCAAGTCGACCGCATCTTCCGGCGCGTTGATTGGCGGATGCCTGAGAAATAGGTTCAATATGCAAGCGCTGTATCTGAGTGCGATGTATATAGCGGGAAAGGCGGGCAAGTCCCGAATCAACAACATACCTGATTCCGGGAATAGTGACAGAAGTCTCAGCGACATTTGTGGAGAGGATTATCCGTCGTTTGTCAGATAATCTAAATGCCTTTTGCTGTTCAGCCTGTGGTAGCGTCGCTATAAGGGGGATAATTTCGTCATCTGCATATGAACGACCTGATAAAGCTTCGGCGCATTCCCGAATATCTCGTTCTCCAGGGAGGAATACCAAAATATCACCCTCGTAAGGCAAACTGTCAACGGCTCTTACAACATCCCTGGCAAGATCCTGTTCTTCACCCTCCTTAGGAGGAAGATATCGCATTGCTATTGGGAAGAGCCTTCCTGGAATGGCAAGGGCAGGCGCGTCATTGAAAAACTTTGAAAAAAGATTTGCATCCAAAGTCGCTGAAGAGACAATAACCTTCAAGTCTTTTCGCTTTGATAAGATGCGCTTCAGAATCCCCAAAAGGAAGTCAATATTGAGAGAACGCTCATGGGCCTCATCGACGATTATCGTATCATAGCTCCTAAGAAGAGGGTCGCGGCGAGTTTCGGCAAGCAGTATGCCGTCAGTCATAAACTTGATACGGGTATTCTCTGATGTTTTTTGATCAAAGCGATGCTTAAAACCGACAGTCTGCCCGATTTCTTCGCCAAATTCCTCAGCAACTCGTCTTGCAACCGTAACAGCAGCGAGACGACGCGGTTGAGTACAGGCAATGCGCCTTCCACCATTGGCTCTCCCAATTTCAAGTGCCATCTTTGGGAGCTGCGTCGTTTTTCCGGAGCCGGTGTCACCACAGACAATAATAACCTGATTGTCACGCATGTATTTTTCAATTTCAATACGATGTTGACTGATTGGAAGCTCTTCTGGAAAAACAAGTCTCATTTAAGTAGTATATCAAACAAACCATTTGTCTATCTACTCATTTTTTTAGATAAAAAGGGAGAATTGCCATTATCTGTAATTCTTCGCTGCAAAATACGCTATTTCTCGTATGGAGCAATCATCGGCTCCAAAGAATTTGTAGATGACCAGTTTGAAAAACACCGAAACCTCTTCAGTCCAAAGCGAAAAACAGGTGCAAGAGGCATCGGAATGTGCAAAGAATGGAATGGATTAAGACTTTGCTCAGTACGAAATCTGCATAAGTCACCAATAACATTCCAAGGCTAAGCCAAAATCCCCACAAAATTAAGAATCTTATCTGCGAGCCATCACCCCGCATTGGGGCACTGTATACTGCTACTTCTAAAATAGGCGGCAAAAGCGATATTTTATGTGATTATTGAGGCAAATAACCTCTCACTTTACACCCAAGAATAGATTTTTACACTCGAAATTGTGTTTACACTCCAAATTTCGGCATGCTGACTTGAAAGCGACTGTCCCTTATAGGAGAAATCGGCGTGGGGGAGGAAAACGGACTGTCCCTTTTTAACTAGAAGGCGACTGTCCCTAAACGGAAAAAGCGGGGGTATTTCGAGGGTATTGGGGAATGTCGCTATTCTTGCACCAATGGGGTTTTAAGAATTGAAGTTGATTTCAACTGGGGGGAGTCCGTTTGCCGAGGCAGAAAAGATTCCGGTGCCAGTTGTTATTGCTTCAACGACGGCAACGAGCTTGCCATTGAAGGTTTTCATGTGGGGGAGTGATAGTTGCTCTGTTGATGTCGCGTCACCATTGCAGGCCGCTTTGTATTTGATGGAGCCTGTTGTCTTGAAGGATAGTTCAATATTCGCATTTGGACACAGATTGCCATTGGCGTCAACTATTGAGAGGGTGATGAAAGATAGTGAGGGCGTATCATCTTCCGTCGGGGGTTGAAGCGTTGTAGTGTCTGCTTGCGCTACAATGCGGGCCGGCTCTCCAGCTGTTTGTATGAGTTTTTCAGCAGCCTTATTTCCATCATTGTCATAGGCGATGACGCGTAGCTCGCCTGGTTCGTAGATGGCATTTTCCCAGCGTAAGCGGTATCGGTCAAAACGGGATGACGGGTCGAATGTCTTGCGACCATAGCTGCGACCGTTAATGAAGAGCTCGGCTGATGGGTAGCTTGTATAGCAAAATACAGGCGTTATTTGACCTTCGCGTCCCGGCCATGTCCAATGTGGAAGCACATGGAGTGTGGGCGTGTCTTTGCGCCATTGAGAGCGGTAGAGGAAGTATCTGTCTTTGGGAATTCCTGCAAGGTCAACGAGTCCGAAATATGAGGAGCGCGAAGGCCAATATCCGTCGTATGGTGATGGCTCTCCAAAATAATCAAAGCCTGTCCAGACAAATTGTCCAATCATCCAAGGATAGTCATCACACGCCGCAAAGTCGTCATCGGGCGGATTGCCCCAGCCGCCCCATTCAAGGTCGTAGCTTGAGCATTGTCCGTCAGGGTATGCGTTAAATGGAGAAGCGTTGACGGGGAATTTGTAGATGCCGCGTGATGATACTGTTGAGGCATTTTCGGTGCCAAGGGCAATCCCCATATTAGAAACGGAGTGGACTCTTTCAAGCCGCGGTATCTTGTAGTTTATTCCGGCAATGTCGGTCATCTGCAAAATCCCAGAATCTATGGCAACATCTGGAACATGTATTCCCTGCGTGACGGGCCTGGTCGGGTCAAGCTCTTTGCAGCGGGCTTCCATCTTCGGATAGACTTCAAGGCCTTCCGGCGTGTCAAGGTCATGGCTTTCATTGCCGATAGACCAAAATACAATCGAAGGATGGTTGCGGTTAAAGAGAATAAGACCGTCTAAATCTTGAAGCCAATTGTCGGCAAAATATTTGGCGTAATCATTCGCGCATTTTGCGTTATACCATACATCAAACGATTCGGCCATGACCATAAAGCCTTCTTCATCGCAAATGTCCATTTGCCATGGAGCCGGCATATTGTGGGATGTTCTGATTGAGTCACAGCCGCATTCGCGAAGAATTCTAAGTTGACGGCGAAATGCGTCTTTATTAAATGCGGCACCTACAGGGCCTAAATCATGGTGAAGACATGCGCCTTTGAATTTGCGCGGTTTGCCGTTTAGAAAAAAGCCATTTTCTGTGATTTCAACGATGCGAATGCCGGTTTTAAGCTCGTAGGCGTCAAGGAGTGTGCCATCACTTTTTTTTGCCTCGATACAGACTGTGTAAAGGGCGGGGGATTCTGGCGACCAGAGTTCGGGATTTTTTACCGCAATTGTAAAGTCGTTATTTGGCGTTGGCTCAGAAGCTGCGACTGATTGCCCTTTTTCATTATAAAGAGTTGCAGAGTATAGTGCCGAGTCTTCACCATGAAGTTGTGTCGAGATTGCTACTGTTGCCGAATTGCTATGCAATGATGTTGTTCGAACAAATGTTGCAGTGCGATCAAGCCACGCCTTGCCGGAGGTTATAAGCCGGACGGGACGATAAAGTCCTGCGCCGGGATACCAGCGCGAGCTTTGCGGCTCTGTCGAGAGATGTACGGCGATTGTATGGCTAGAAGCTGTAGAGGTATCACCTAAATAAGGCGTTATATCGACAGAAAAAGTTACATACCCAGAGATGCGGTAATTAATCTTTTTTCCATCAAAATAAACTGTGGAGCGTGCCATTGCACCGTCAAAGACGAGCTCGGCATGGCGGCATCCTTGAGGAATCGTGATTGTGCGACGATACCAGCCTTCACCGATCCAAGGAAGCGAGCCTGTTCTGCCAGTCTTTTCTGATGCTACTGTTTCGCCATTTTCGATAATGGCAGTCACTTGCATATCGACTTCTTTATCAAAGGGCTCGGTAATTGCCCAGTCGTGGGGTATTCGTACCGATTCCCATGTAGCATCGTCAAAGGTCGATGATTGCGGACAGCCATCAATCGGCCCCTTTTGAAAACGCCATCCGTCTAACAAAAAAGTTTCTTCGGTATTCATTTTGCGTGTCCTTTGAGAAATGGTCAGTTTCAAATTTTATCAAAAAACGGAGTCGATATTCAATATCATTGCGTGCAAGTTGAAAAAATAAAGGATAAATGGAAAGAACTGGAGCAAATAAGGGGTATCGTTGCGGCGGGCGCGTGTCCTCAACCGCCGTCTGCTACCGTTGCTAGTGTGTAAGCATAGCAGGATTTAGTCATTGTGTCAAGTCTAATAGCCTGGCACTTAAAGTCTGTCACTTAAAGTTTCGCTTGCGTCATTTGAGGCATAATAATGATATATTATGCTGTTTTATAAAAAATATTAAACATATTTAATATATTGAAATGTAATAATATAAACATTTTTTCTGGGGTGGGTTTTAAAAGCAAGTTTGACAATATTTTTTTTAATGTGTAAATTATCGTTATTGGTTTAAAAAAGGCTTTTTTGAAATTTCTGTTTCGAGATTTTTCAATTTTTTTGGTTGCAGGTTGAGCGATTAAGTAGATGGGGGTATTATGAAGAATTTGTTGTCATTAGTTCTGGCGTCGATGATATCAGTTGTTTCTTCTGCAGGCAGTATCTATTATGTTTCTCCTGATGGTACCGATGATGCCGCATGTACTTACGATAATCCAGGTTCAATTTCAGCAGCCCTAGCCCTTGCCTCTCCAGCTGATTCATGGGAAGATGGCGATACGATTATATTCAGGGAGGGGAAGTATTCTATTCCAACAAAAGGTCAGGCAGTCACATATACAATAAATAAACCATTTCTTACACTCAGGTCTGAGAATAACAGCCCTGAGAGGACGATGCTTGTCGGCGGCTACAAAAATGCTCCTGGAAGGGGATTCGATATTACTGGACCTGTCTTTATCGGAGGCATTGCATTTACAAATTTTGCTTCTTGTTATTCTGGGATTGTCTTAAACTGCAAAAAATCAGATGAGGGTGGAGCGACTGTTTCCAACTGTGTATTTGTAAACAATTTAGGTTATACAGCCAGTTCGTCCAAGAGCCGTTATGGAACGGCCGTTGGCGGTGCGTATTATGATTGCAGCTTTATGAATAATACGAATGATGCATATAGCCAAGGCGGTGCAGGCATCATCAGCGGAGTTGCCGTCAATTGCAAGTTTTTGCATAACTATTCAAATCAGGGCGCCGCAATCATGAATACGAGCGCCACAAATTGCTTTTTCTACGGGAACAAGTCGACTTATACTATTGCATCGGGAGGGGCTGCTTATTTTTCAACGACTGGGAAACTGTACCGGTGCTCTTTTATTGCAAATTCTGCTCTCGGCAATGGAGGCGCAGTTTCTGCAAGCGCTAATGTCTTTGCCGAGAACTGTGACTTTATTTGCAATACAAATTCAAAGGTTGGTGCCGCAATCGTTGGCGTGTCCACTTTGAATTGCCGTTTCGAGGGTAATAAAGGGTCAAGTAGTGGCATTATAAGCGGTGGAAGTCATACCAATGCCATCGCAGTTGGGAATAGCGGCTATCAAGGGCTTTTTAGCGGGGAGTATTACGACTGTTATCTCGGAACGAATACGGGATATTACATCTTTACCAGTTTCAAGGGTTACCGTTGTCATATTGACAATAACAAATCAGATTATTCGACATTCTACTCTGGAGGCCCGCTTATAAATTGTCTGATAACGACTAACAACCAGGTCAGAGATAGAGCATTTTGCAACCTGACATCGATAAATTGCACTTATGTCGGAAATGTCCCCAATTTAGGTAATGGTGTAATGTCTGGAGGGGTTTCAACCAATTGCATCTTTTGGGGTTCAAATAAAAACGATTTGGCGGGTGGAACGCACAATGCCGCATACTACGGCAAGGCTTCAACGAAAGCAATTGTAACAAACCAGTGTGCAGTGCTTACGGAGGCTCCGTTTGTGTATGATGGTAATCCAGATGCACCATATACACCCAAGCTGAAATCACCTGTCGTTAATAGCGGCATTCCCGTTGATTCGGAAATTTTGCTTGAGAAGGATTTTTATGGCAGGGGGCGCATTAGGAATGGCGTAATAGATGTTGGATGTGCGGAGCGCTATCCGCGCTATTTGCCTTCGGTTATGAAGGTGCGTTAAAGGGGTGCGCATTTTCGCCGCGGGTATTACATTGCAGCGGGAAATGGAAAGGCCTGTCCCCTTAAAAGTTTTACCTTTTACCTCTTACTTCTTACTTCTTACCTTTGTTTAGGTAATAGGTAATAGGTAATAATGAAGAATTAGTAAGGCCTGTCCCCTTAAAAGGTTGTGAAGGTGCGTTAAAGGGGTGCGCATTTTCGCCGCGGGTATTACATTGTAGCGGGAAGCACTTCTGCGACAGCCGACTTTACCTTTTGGATGACTTCCTGCATTGAGCCTTTGATGGTTGCGCCTGCGGCGAGCTCATGGCCACCGCCGCCGAACTTGACTGCAAGGTCAGAGGCTTTGACGGGGAGCGTTGAGCGTATGCTGAGGTGAATGACATCTTCATCTTGGCGGCTTCTATAAAAGAATATCGCTAATTTTGTGCCTCGGACAGAGCGGGGTATGTCTGAAAAGTCTTCGGTGTCGGATTTGCGGCAATTTGTTTCGAGGTAGTCTTCTGCATCAAGACGGATTATCGCTACTTTGCCTTCATACCATAATTCCAAGCTTGAGTAGGCAATGGCTCTTAGGCGTAAGACATCCATTCTGGAGCGGTAGAACAGTTCATCATTGAGGAAATCTTGCCTGATTCCTTTTTTGAGGAGGTCTGCGCCGAATTCTAATGTCGCCGGTTTTGTGGAGGAGTATGAGAAGCGGTTGGTGTCGGTTACTACGGCTACCCAAAGGGCTTCGGCGGTGTCGGTGTCGATTTCCCAGCCTGCCTGCTTTGCAATCTGCCAAACGAGTTCGCCGGTGGAGGAGGCGTCGGGGATTATGTATCTGTAGTTGCCGTAGCCTTCGTTGCTTTGATGGTGGTCTATCGTCGCGACTGTCAGTTCATTTAAGCGGTCTTTGTATGTTGGCGCATTTATTCTTGCTATGGTGGCGCAGTCTAGGCAAATGAGTAAATCGGGATTTGGGGGTGCTTCTTCAAGTTCTTTGATTTCTTTGAAGGCGTTCATTATCCTTGGCGCGCCGATGTCATCTTTGCGAAGGTAGGCATTGGCGTCTTTGCCAAGCTTGCGGAGTATTAGTGAGAGGGCTAATGATGAGCCGGCCGCGTCACCATCGGGGCCTACATGTGTCACGATCGCTATTGTTGCAGCTTTTTCGATGGCGTCAATTCAAGCAACAAGAGTTTCGTGCG
>LSQX01262991.1_pt2 | contig 10145 bp, 18 predicted proteins | sample 654561 | NCBI WGS metagenome assembly LSQX01 (sample SAMN04489861, study PRJNA283612) | anaerobic digester metagenome | isolation source: 4 biogas reactors fed with cattle manure at either 37C or 55C with and... | place: Denmark: Kongens Lyngby | collected 2014
CCATGTTGAAACAACTTCAACGCTGTCCGCATAAATTAATTCTTGTCGCATCTCCTCGGGAGTTAAAACGCTTCCTTTGATAGCGGTGGTATACCAAAAATGAGTGGGATAAATATAAGTAGCAACATAAGTATAGGTAGTGCCGTGACCATCAAATCTTTTAGAATAGCGAATAGTAGTGCCGTCAATTAGCGATTCACATTTATCTATTTTTTCGATAAAATTTTTCATTTTTAATTTTAGTCTCCTTTATTTCTTTATAATTTATTATATCAGTAAAAAAGGTTTTTGTCAAATTTTTAGAAATCTCGAAAAAACCCAGAGCATTAAGGTTTTGGAGAGAATCGCGAAAAAACCCAGAGCATTAAGGTTTTTAGGCATAACTATGCGCGCGACTACAGTCCCGCCGAAGCTAAGAGGGAATATAATTTTCTTCGGGCAGATTATATTCTTTTTCAAGAGCAATAACTTCTTCTTTTGATAAATAAGAAAAGTAATATCTAAGCCTTCTTCTTAAAACTACATAAATTAAACCTAAAGCATCAGAAGGGATAATTCTTGAAAGCCGACCACTATCTCCATAATTGCCGCTAAGCTCTCCAGTAAGGAGGTTTAAGGAAAGCGGACACCCACAAACATTAAAGTTTAAAAGACATCTATTCTTTTTCATTCCCATGGATAGCGTTACATTTTTTTCGTTTAACCAGGTTTCAGTTAATCGTAGAGTAAAATCACCTCTATCAACTACTTGTAGCCAGTCATCGACTAATTCAAAAATACCCTTAATCAAATAGCCTTTTTCTTTTTCTAAACTCTTCATTATAGGTTCTTTTATAGTATAGGTTTTTTCAGGATTTCTTTGTTCCTTTTTCTTAAGACTATCATATTTCTTTTTCGAGATTTCGACCAAATAAATAATATCATTATTTGCTTCTCTCATCTCAACGATTTTCATTATTGACCTCCGTCATTTTATAGGTTTTCAGACTACCTACAAATTTTCGTTTTTCAAACCAAAGAAAAACCACATTACAATTTGGACAAGTTGGTACAATCCCTACATGAGGCTCTTCACTAAATCTTAATCCCACAAGCATGCCGCATCGTGGACACGAATAATAACCACGAGACCAACCTAAGTTTTTGCTATATTTCGTTGGAAAAGTAACTAAATTATAGATAGGAGTCGCCATATCAAAAAATTTTGTTTGAAAAAATATTATATTATTTACCTTTTGTTCTTTGCCAAAAATCATTTCATCAATTGTCATTATCTTTGCCTGCTTCTTGGGCTAAAATTGCCTTTTTTCTGCAATCTTCTATTCTATTCCCATCTGAAAGGAGTTTTAAATATAGAAGACAAAAAGGAATTCTGCGTCGAATAAAGGTATCATAATAAGGACAACCATAACAGCCTTGATTAGCATCCGCTCTCGGAATCTCTACTTCAACATTAATTTTAATCATTTTATTTTGCATAAAAAAGTCTCCTTTATTTATCTATATATATTATATCAAAAAAACTTAAAAAAGTCAAATTTTAAGAGCAAAAAGGGAACACTTATATTGGTGTTCCCTTCGGCTTTGTAGTATATTATTATAATTATTGCGGAGTTAAGTATCTATTTGATATCCATTCATCTTTTTCAGGGCTGATTTTCAACCAACCATCTTGTTCTTCATACACCACAATGGAACTACCAATATCTAACACATATAGTTTATTACCGTGAGGTTCTGAATAAACATATCTTTTAGATTGATTCAAAAATTTAGGATAATTTTCTGTAGTTTCAAATTCAATATCCTCTTCCTCTTCTAAAGAAACAGTAGTTTCTGATTCTCGCTTGACCCATTCGGTGGGCTTCATATCTTTCTCCCCGAATTCTAATAATTCCTCAGTATCTGGATAATCATAATCGGTCACTTCTTCATTATTTTTTATGCGGTCTTCCCAAAATTTACTCATATCAATCTCCTTGTGTAAAGAGGGGGACACCCAAAATATGAATATCCCCCACGGTATATAAACGAGTATCAAAAATAAAATGAAGAACCACCCTTCTTGACAAAAATTTGATACTCGGTATTCCTATCTCTCATCTACTAAGTAGAGAAAGAAGGAACTAACTTCAATAAAAGGGAGAAAACTTGAAAAACTATTAAGAAAGGGTTAGATATGAAATCTATAATAATCCAAGTTCTCTCCCAAGATAATAACTGCTACTTCTGTGTTAATCTATATTTTCATTAACAATTGCCCACATGAGCAAACAATAATTGATAAGGTCGGTAAGTTTTTCATTCCACATATCCTTATCTACATTTTCTCTTTGAGATAACTCTGCAACAGATACGATATGTTTTGCCATCATACCAAAACAAGCCTGCTCCATTGTCGTGCCCGATAGTCCCGCCGCACGACGAAAATTGGATAATCTATCATTATCACCAGTATATTCATCATTTTTAGAATTTAGTGTTTTTATCACACTATCAATAAAAACATCAATAATTTTATAAAATTCTTTTGAGTTCATAGCTTCTCCTCCGGCATAAGAAGTCTTTAGTCCTCGAAGGTATCTCGAGGAAGCAAAGCCACTCCATTCGCATTCCGTTTGGGAATGAAAACTTCCAAAAGGTCGGGTAGTTTTTTGCTCGCTCGACAAGATTCTTGAATGACCTCTTTAGCAAAATACTCTTGCTGCTCTTTATTTGGATATAGTTTAAACATGTATAAATACACCTCACTTTCCTTGGCTTTCTATGTATTTTGCCTAATCTCATTGACCTGTCATGGCTTCTAGGATTTGTTCGTGAATATGTTCTCTCGTTGAACGATAATCTTCAATTATCCATTTTAGATTAACGACTGTTTCTTGGAGTGTTTCAAGATTAAACATAGCTTCATAATATCTCGTTGAACGACAATCTTCAATTATCCATTTTAGATTATCGACTGTTTCTTGGAGTATTTCAAGATTAAATATAGCTTCATGATAGTTGCTATCTGCTATGGCATAACTATTGCACAGTTTTTTAAACTCTTTTTCGTTTATCATAACCCCTCTCACTTTCTATATAATATATTATACCATGAAAAAATCTTTTTGTCAAATTTTAAGAAACCGCGAAAAAATCCAGAGCATTAAGGCAGATACAATGCGCGCGACCGCAGTCCCCGCCGCATTTAATGTCCTTGTGTATCACTCGCTGATAGAATTTTATGAATAGCACCTAATAGATGATAAGGTGATACTTTAAGCAATCTAGCTATTTCTTGGACAATTATAACAAGTGCTGCGAGCAACATCTTAGGCGAACCGCCTAGCTGCATTGTAGCATCTATATCTTCTTCTCTTTTTTCAAAGATTATTTTTATTTTTTCATTATTCATGATTCTCCTTTTGGTGGGCTATGAGGGACTCGAACCCACGACCCCTTCTTTATGAGAGAAGTGCTCTACCAACTGAACTAATAGCCCATTTTCTTCTTTCCTTAAGTTAAAATTTTATATCTTTCCACATTCTTCTACTCTGTGAAAATCGTTAGCCAGATCGATTAAAGCTTCTTTAGCCCTTAGATATTTTTCATTATCACAGTCTAATCTGCAAAAATGATAAGCTAATTGTGCCGCAATCCGTTTGTCAACCTTCACATTAAACAAGCCGCACCAGAGGGGAAGAGAGGAAAAGTCTAAATCTGCACGTGTTAAATCTGCATTGTTTAAGTTTGCGTATTTCAAATCTGCACCTGCTAAATTTGCATAATTTAAATCTGCACACCTTAGATCTGTATCGTCTAAAATTACACGTTTTAAATTTGCAAAGCTTAAATCTGCACTGTTTAAGCTTGCGCATCTCAAATCTGCACCTGTTAAATTTGCATAATTTAAAACTGCATCTGTTAAATCTGCATTGTTTAAGTTTGCGCATCTCAAATCTGCACTGCTTAAATCTGCACGCCTCAAATCTGCACCTGCTAAATTTGCATGCCTTAAATCTGCACTGTTTAAGATTGCATACTTTAAATTTGCACCTGCTAAATCTGCACAATCTAAATCTGCATCTGTTAAATCTGCACTGTTTAAGATTGCGTATCTCAAATCTGCACCTGCTAAATTTGCATGCCTTAAATCTGCACGTCTCAAATCTGCGCCTGCTAAATTTGCATCTGTTAAATCTGCACGTTTCCCCGTGTTACTGTCTGCTAACCATTGTTCATGATCCATTAAAATAAACTTTAATTCATCTGCATCCATTTTTCTTTCCTCTTTCCTTTTTTTAACTAGATGCAGATTGCACCTGCTAAATTTGCACAATCTGCACCTGTTAAATTTGCATACCTTAAATTTGCACCTGCTAAATCTGCACAATCTGCACCTGTTAAATTTGCATGCCTTAAATCTGCACATGTTAAATCCGCATACCTTAAATTTGCACCTGCTAAATCTGCACAATCTGCACCTGTTAAATTTGCATCTGTTAAATCTGCACGTTTCCCCGTGTTACTGTCTGCTAACCATTGTTCATGATCCATTAAAATAAACTTTAATTTATCTGCATCCATTTTTCTTTCCCCTTTCCTTTTTTAACTAGCACCTATATCTTCTTCTCTTTTTTTAAAGGTTATTTTTATTTTTCATTATTCATGATTCTCCTTTTGGTAGGCTATGAGAGGGTCGAACCCACGACGCCTACCTTATGTTAAAATTTTATATCTTTCCACATTCTTCTACTCTGTGAAAATCGTTAGCCAGATCAGTTAAAGCTTCTTTAGCCTTTAGATATTTTTCATTATCACAGTCTAATCTGCAAAAATGATAGGCTAATTGTGCCGCAATCCGTTTGTCAACTTTCACATTAAACGAGCCGCACCAGAGGGGAAAAGAGGAAAAGTCTAAATCTGCACGTGTTAAATTTGCATGTGTTAAAATTGTACGTCTTAAGCTTGCTTGTCTTAAAATTGCACCTGTTAAATTTGCACGTGTTAAATTTGCATCTGCTAAATCTGCACAATCTAAATCTGCATCTGTTAAATCTGCACTGTCTAAACTTACACGTTTTAAATCTGCATCTGTTAAAATTGCACTGTTTAAGTTTGCGCGTCTCAAATTTGCTTTTGCTAAATTTGCACTACTTAAGTTTGCGCATGTCAAATCTGCACTGTTTAAGTTTGCGCATCTCAAATCTGCACTGTTTAAGTTTGCGCATCTCAAATCTGCACCTGCTAAATTTGCATGCTTTAAATCTGCACGCGTTAAATCCGCATACCTTAAATCTGCACGTTTCCCCGTGTTATTGTCTGCTAACCATTGTTCATGATCCATTAAAATGAACTTTAATTCATCTGCATCCATTTTTCTTTCCCTTTCCTTTTTTAAATAAAAACCTTGGCGATAGAATAAATATATAAAGTAGACCTTCGCCTTACTCAACATAACAATTAACTTATTCAACCATCGAGGAAATAAGACTGAGCACTAGGTCGCTATCCTAATACTTCTTACCCCAACCTTTCGGTCTAATCTCGCAGGGGATTAAAACCCCTAACCTTCACCCTCCATTCAGTATAACAAACTACGACCTCAAAATCCTACTAAAGGATATGGTCATGATGCCTTGGGCTACTGGTACATTGTAATTTCTTATAGGTCTTTCCCAAGACCATCACGGCAAACCTACTTATTTGGATTACCTTGAGAGGCTCATAGTTCCCACTATGGCATCAAGGCTTCTTCTCACTGAGCGTCTATTGTGTAGGCGAAACAACAATTGTTTTAGTGTCTTTGTTAGTGAGCGACAATTCCTTTCTTGTGTTTTACCACTACCCCTATATATTACTATATAAGGAACTTTTCATATACAGGTATCCCTATATCTAAAAAGTCTTAAAGGTATCGCCCATGCACGGTTGGAAACCGCTTTTAACATGGATACTTTATATATTTATTCTGTTGTCAAGGTTCATTTTAATTTTTTTCTTTTTTTACTATATATATATTATACTTGATTTTTATCACTTTGTCAAATTTTAAAAACTTTTCTTTTTTTTAATAACTAAGTAGCGGGAACGGATTCGAATCCGTTCCCGCAACTCAGCTATTAGCTTTACTTTTTCATTATAAGTATTCTTCCTCAAAATTCTCACGAGTCATAAAAATAACATCATTTCGATCAGAACTCATTGCCCATTCAAAATTCACAATAGTCAACTCTTCTTCCTTAGAAAGCATAACTACATAATTTTCATTAATCAGCAGTTGCGCCATTTTAAGAGCTGATTGTTCATTCTTAAAAGCTATTTGATTTTCTAAAACCATATGTATAAAAACTCCTTCCTTTGATTTTATAATCGTTTTTTACTGGTGAGGATAGAGGGGATTGAACCCTCATGGATAAATATCCAACGGGGCTTAAACCCGTTGCGTATGCCTGTTCCGCCATATCCCCATTTGGTACTCGAGGCGGGACTCGAACCCGCAAGAGTCGCCTCACTAGCTCCTAAGACTAGCGTGTTTGCCAATTCCACCACTCGAGCATTAATAATTTTACCAACAATGTTCCTCCAACCCTTCCAGATAAACTCCAGTTGAATATTCCCCGTTATTAAAGACTAACCAACCGCCATTTTTCAAGTGTTCAATGTCCTCCATGGTGATTGATTCATCTGAGAATCCCCAGTTCTTAAATGCTTTTCGTGCTTCGTCTTTATTCGATACTCTTGCCATTTAGTCCTCCATCATTGTTATAGCTATCGGAGCAACTGCAATGCACACATAGCCTTCTTTCAAAAATGCTTTATCTTCTAAAATGTAGGTGATGATTTTCCAATGCACATTGCCAGTGTATGCTCCTTGCCCGTCCAGTCCGCTCCATACCCATATCACTCAATCCTCCATATGCAAAAGTCATCATTACGCTCTGCTTTTCGCAGTTCATACTCAACCGCTTCCGAATCTTCTTTCGGGCAACTGACTAACAATCCATTCTCACGGTGATGAAACTTGATTTTTGGCGAGATCATTTTGATGAACCGTATCCGCATATCTTTTGACCGCCAATCAAAGCGTACTAGGTAATAGTTCCGTTCTCGTTTGTCCACTCAATCCTCCTGTTCGTAGATGTTGCCGATTATCTCACATTCATCTACGTGGAATGATGTGTTTTCGGCGCAAAACGGATAAAACCCACAATACGATTCATTCCACTCAACGGGCGATGCGAATATCCCGGCATACGATTTAACAATATCCCCCTCGTAAATCTCTTTGCCATTCTTNNTCTTTCAGGCCGGTGTATTGCATGAGTTCGACATCACTTACGTATATGTCAAAAAGTTCTTCCCACTCGCCATTTCCGCCAGGCCCTGCAAGGTCGCAAGAGGCCTGATCAGGTGCGCCCCAGAAGTCTAACTTCGCAACTTCGTACATGTGCCCATCAAACCATGCTCTAAACTTTAATTGTCTACTCATTTACTTCCTCCTCCTCATCAAAGTATAGATACGCCTTTTCTATTGCGTTTAGTCCATCGTTTATCCCTTCGATCATCCATTCTAGCTCTTGCTCGGTCAGTAAGTGCAACCCTAAACATTGAGGGCTGCTTAGTTCTATAAGTTCCTCAACATTTGGTTTCCTGCCGTGGTACATGTCTTTTTGGATTGCCCGCATGTGGCTGATATATTCACTCAACTTCATCTCTCTTATCCTCCTTCATTGTTATAGCTATCGGAGCAACTGCAATGCACACATAGCCTTCTTTCAAAAATGTTTTATCTTCTAAAATGTAGGTGATAATTTTCCAATGCACATTGCCAGTGTATGCTCCTTGCCCGTCCAGTCCGCTCCATACCCACTCACGCAATTCGAGAATGTCGCCAACCTTGAAATTTCTGTCATTCTTACGGATTTCAAAAGTTTTAACTCCTCTGGCGCTGTCGTCGTAATAATCAGTGTTTAGTTTTAGTTTGTGCGTAGTCAATCCGACCATTTAGTCCTCCGTATCTCGTTTTTCGCGTAGTATTCCTTTTTTCCAATGTTTCGTGCCGAACTGTGTATAGTATTCGGGGCGTGTCAGTTTAGTTTGCGACCGCAGTTCGGGCAGTAGTTGTATGGCGTTTCATATGCCGGAAGTTCATGGCCATATTTATCTGTTACCGTTTTTATCGTAGAAATACCATGCGACTCAATTCCTGTGCAGTACCAACAACCCAACGCTCTTGTACCGGTTGCTCCCCATGTTCAAACTGATATATCATGGTAAACCTCCTTGCATCTTTTGCATGAATGATACACAAATCCATTAAAAAACCATGTTTCAAATGGTTTATGGCCTATTGTTTTACACACAAACCGCTTAACCTTATCCATAAGTGAATATCCCATCTCTCATTCCCCTTTCGTTGGTTCAGGAATTTCTCGACCAACCTCTTTTGCAGTTTCAATCCATACTTCTTTGTTGAGCATACCCTCGCTAACAGCCTCATCGTATGTATTTCCTACGCCAATACATCCTTTAAGGTCCGGAAATTCGCAAATCCATTGAATTGTTCCGTCATCTTCTTCTATTTGATGTACCAAGAATGCATGTTCCATACTCATGATTTCTCCATTTCTTCCATTACTTTATTTTCTAGCCGTCTCTATTTCCTTTCTTGTTGAGGAGAAGGAGAGGTTCGAACTCTCGCATCGGTTGCCCGACCTAACACATTAGCAGTGTGCCCTCTTAAGCCTCTTGAGTACTTCTCCATTTAAAGTCATAAACTTCTTAACATTCACAATAATATCCGCTATAATCTAAGAAGATTAATTTACCTTCTTTGTTTAATCCAGTATTTTCGCTTCTTAAATCATTAATATTTTCTTCTTCTATAAATCGAACCAGTTTATCTAAGGCACTTTGAGAATAATCGATTGCCAATTTATCAATAAGAACAAATTCACAAATTACATCTCTGCTATAGAGGTTAGATAGGGTATCATTATCAGAGCGAGGAATTCCCTGTAAGCTGTCCCAAAATGTATCATGGTCAGTGTCTACTTTTTGAGCGAGATATAACAAAAGAGTATTTCCAGATTTTGTTTTATAATGACCAACAGGATAAACAGGAGTAAAAAACTCTTCGATATCTAACTCGATAGCTTTATTATAGAGGTCTACCTCTCTTTTACAGTAATCAATGTCTTCATTCCAAAAGGGTATCTTTAAAACCCAATTTAAGTCTTCTGCAATAATTACAAATTTAGACGCTCCAGTTCGTGCATAAGTGCCCACATCTTGAAATAAATCCTCGCCCCATAACATTACGTAAGCATCTTCACTATCAACAAAAATATCATCATAATTATACATTTTTTCTTTTTCAGTTAAAAGATTTTGAAAGTATTCTATTTCATTTTGTAAATCAATTTGAGGGTTCATTTTTTTCCTTTCTAATATCCGCTATAATCTAAAAAGATGATTTTATTGTCTTCTGTAAGACCAACGTTTTCTGCATGCATATCCCCAATATAGTTCTCCTCCATGAAAACACAGAGTTTCTCTACTTCGTTTTCTGGATAGTCCTCGCATAGCTTTGCTAATACTTTACCCTCTGGAAAATAGCTTAAAACTTCATTACTTATGTTCTTAGGGCTTTTATGTGGATCGGATAAACCATTATAAACATTATCAAGATAATCTATATCAGTTTTTACTTTTTTTGAAAGATATAAAGGTAATACACTAAAAGTTTTAGTTTGAAATGTTCCAACATAATACATAGGGGTGAAAAATTTTTCTAATCCTGCCTCGATTGCTTTTTCATAAATGTTCTTTTCAATTTCACAATAGTTGATTGACTCACCTAAAAAAGGAATTTTCAAAACCCAGTCCCAATCATATGAGAGTACAACAAACTTTGAAGCACCAGTGCAAGCATAAGTTTTACCAACATTCTGACAAAATCCATAACTATAAATGGCTTCATAAGCTACTTCACTATCCTCTAAAACTTCATCAAAGGCTACTTTCATCTCCTCTGCGGCAAGAAGGTCGTGGAAATATTTTATTTCATGTTGTAGGTCAATTTGAGGAGTCATTTCTTTAGTCCTTTCTTATCTCTATATATATTATACTTGATTTTTCCCACTTTGTCAAATTTTAGG
>LSQX01044004.1_pt3 | contig 10144 bp, 8 predicted proteins | sample 654561 | NCBI WGS metagenome assembly LSQX01 (sample SAMN04489861, study PRJNA283612) | anaerobic digester metagenome | isolation source: 4 biogas reactors fed with cattle manure at either 37C or 55C with and... | place: Denmark: Kongens Lyngby | collected 2014
CTTATATGTTGACAGAAAAATGGCAGAAATTATGCGAGCCAATCATACCCTCAGTACATCCCTGGCCTCAGTTTTGACAGCCGTCAATGTCACCGATGAAAAGTTCAAGTTGGCGGAATCATGCGAAGCCCTTCAAAATGAATTGGAACAAAGCAATAAAGCCATTCAGGAATTAAACCAGAATAAGCTTTTGCTCAACCAACAGCTCCAAAAAGCAAATGAAGAAAACAAGCATCTCCTGTTAGAGCTTACCCGTAGGGAAGCAGAGCTTACAGAGGTGCGAAATGCACTTTCAAAAGCTACAGGTGACAATCCGCCCAAAACACGATTACATAATATTAAATAGATCAAGAAAGAATAAATGGAGGAATGAATATGGAATCGATTCCTGTTACATGGGGAGACCTGATTAAGATTGTCCTTTTCCTCTTGGCTTCCGGCGTAATGTTTTACCTGATTCTGGCGATAGCGAACTTAGTCGGGATTCTACGAAATGCAAATAAGATACTGGCCAAAAATCGTGCAAACATCGACAGCACGCTGGAAAAATTACCGGAGATTACCGAGAATGTTACCCGGGTCAGTGACATCTTAAAGGATGAAATGGAAAGTATCCAAAAGATAATGGGGAATGTAGGGAAAATTTCTGATTCGGCTAAAGATGCTGTGGAGTTGCTAAAGAAGGATATTCTCGTGAAAGCGAAAAACATTATGGATTTGATTGACTGGATTAGAAAATTATTTCAGGATAAAAATGGAAAGAAGAAGGAAATTGTCTACAAATATAGATATAAGCCTTCCGCTGAAACGGTAGAAGAGGAAGTAACCGAAACCAGCGGTAAAAAGACTCCGGATAATGATGAAACACCAGAACAAGAAAGCCCGGAGCAGGAAATGGCAAAACAGAACCCTCTGGATATGGAAGATTCTGGACAAGCACCGGAACCTGATATTGCAGAGGGAACACAAAAAGGTGAAAACGAACAGGGAGCGGGAATATGACGAAAGAACCTGTTGAACTGTTGGCTCCCGCCGGAAGTATTGATGCATTCAGAGCAGCGGCAGCGGCAGGGGCGGATGCAGTTTATCTTGGTGCAAAAGGGTTTAATGCGAGGGCTCAGGCACAAAATTTCAGCGATGGCGAGTTGATAACAGCTATCGATGATGCGCATGTACAGGGTATGAAAGTGTATCTGGTGCTCAACACCCTTATAGGAGAAAATGAAATTCAGGAAGCCGCTATGATGGCTTCTTTTGCTTATCGGGAAGGCATTGACGGCATTATTGTTCAGGATCTGGGTCTGGTGAGCCTGTTAAGAAAGATTGTTCCGCAGATGCCGATTCATGCCTCTACGCAAATGACAATTCATAATATCGATGGAGTGAGGGCTGCCCAAAAACTTGGTCTCAGTCGTGTCGTCCTGTCCAGGGAATTATCTGTGGAAGAAATCAGGGAAATCACTGAAAAAACGGACATTCAGGTTGAGGTTTTTATTCATGGTGCGCTTTGCATATCCCGGTCTGGCCAATGCCTGTTATCAAGCTTTATTGGCGGAAGGAGTGGAAACCGTGGCCGTTGTGCGCAGCCGTGCCGTCTCCCTTGGAAAAATGACAAAGCTGGTTTACACGGAGATTATCTGCTCAGCCCAAGAGATTTAATGACACTCGAACTTCTGCCAGACTTAATTTCAGCAGGAATTTCCTCATTGAAAATTGAGGGGAGGATGAAGTCACCCGAGTATGTGGCAGCGGCGGTTATGGTGTATCGGAAGTATCTGGATTTAGCGATGTCAAATCCAACTCAATATAGGGTAGATCAACAGGATATTCGTATGCTTGAGCAGGTCTTCAACCGGGGCGGTTTCACAACAGGTTATCTACAGGGCAGAGATTTCCGTTCTCTGATGAGTACCGAGCATCCAAAACATTGGGGTGTTCCAGTGGGGAAGGTTTTACATCCCGATGGGGACACACGATCCAGGTTTTCAGGCAGTGCCGGGGATCGGTTAGCCCGGATAAAGTTTTCGGCACAAACCCACATGGGGGACGGGCTTGAGATAAGAGATGCGGTTAACAGTAACCCTTCCGCCATCGTTAGTGTTATGATGAAGAGCAATACCCATGTCAAAACCGCCTATCCCGGAGACAGCCTTCTTGTTGGCAATTTCAAAATGGATCCGGTGCCTGGAAGCCTGGTATATAAAACATATGACAAAGAATTGATGACCTTCTTAACGGGCTTTACCAATAAACAAACGCAGCGGGTTCCTGTTTCAGGACAATTCTACTTGATGGTGGGAGAAAAACCGTCCCTGAAGGTATGGGATTCGGATGGTAACACGGTCAGCGTAGAAGGGGAAGCTTCGGTTCAGGCAGCCGAAAAAAAGGCATTTTCTTCCGAGCGTGCAGCGGATCAGCTTAAGAAGACAGCAGATACGCCGTACTATTTCCACGATCTTAAGATAATTACCGACAACCGCTCCTATATTCCTGTTGCAGTTATCAACGGGTTGCGCAGACAAGCGCTCGATTTCCTATCGGATCGACGAAAATCTTCCCATAAGAGGGTGAATCCGACACAGAATTATTTTGATTTGGAACATTTCCCGGGAAATACTCCGAAATTGACGAAGAAACGGGGAATTAGTCTCTATTTCTATAGGGCACCCCAGAGCTTCAACTGGGAAGGTCTTCGTGCAGAGAGGGTATATCTGCCCATAACGGAGCCCGAGATGTTTGACACGGCAAAGACTCATGGGGTAGAGGCATATGCGTGGTTACCTTCTGTGTTGTCAGACCGACAAATGGATGCATATGTGCTCAGGCTGGGCTCGATCCAGAAGAAGCTTGATGGGATTCTGGTGGGAAATCCGGGTATTCTGTATCGCATGCGGGAAGCCTTTCCCGGGCTCCCTGTTGTTTTAGATTTTCAGATGAATGTCTTCAATTCTCTGGCAATAGAAACCGTAAAAGAATTCGAACCAGCGAGCGTCACACTATCGCTTGAATTAAGCATGGAATCGATCACACAGATCAAGTCACCGGAAATACCACTGGAGGTATACGTTTATGGGGAAATACCGGTAATGCTGATGGAATACTGTCCTTCAAGCGATCAGGGCAGTTGTGTTGGAAAATGTGGTTCCTGCCAGCGCACCAGCGGATATCTGATCGATCGGCTTGGGAAACATTTCTTATACGAGACCGATCCTGCCCTGAAAAGGACAACGCTTTTCAACAGCAGCAGAATGATGCTCGAAGATACATGCCCTTTACTGAATTCCGATGTAGTGCAGCTACGTATTGGTATTATGGATGAGTGTTCAGACGATATCCATGAATTGTGCCGTTTTTATCATGAGCAATGGGTGGAAGGAAGGGCAGACGCAAAACTGGACCCCAGCCTTATGGAGAAGCTAAAGAAACGTGGCCTTACCAGAGGGCATTTCTACAGGGGTGTGGAATGATCGGTTCCAGCGGGCAGGGTAAACATCTGAAAGACCTGCACATAGGGGTTTCTAAACAATACTGATGAAGGATATCGAGGAGGCTGTCATGAAAGAAGTTGAAATACCGATTGAAATATGCCGAAAGGGTGCGGTGATACCACAATATCAGAACCTCTGGGACGCTGGTATGGATGTGTGTGCAGCGGAGGATGTGAAGATAGGACCGGGAGAGACAGTGGTTATCCCCACTGGTCTTAAGTTTGCAATCCCGGAAGGGTATGAAATTCAGGTCCGACCTCGCAGTGGAATATCACTTAAGACCCCGCTGCGTGTATCCAATTCACCGGGCACCATAGACAGCGGATACCGAGATGAGCTTGGAATTATTATTTCAAACACCTCCGACCTGTGCGGATGTGATCATGCGTCTTTCTTTACTCTAAATACGACAGGGAATCAAAAAGGTGTTTATACTATATTTAAAGGGGATAGAATTGCTCAATTGGTGCTAAAGGAAGTACCCCGAATGAAGTTCAAGGTTGTCCCGTCTGTATCAGAAATCGGAGAGGATCGGGGTGGTGGATTCGGCTCAACGGGGATATAGGCCTGGAACAGCACAAATGCAGATGTATCGAGAATAAGAAAGGAAAGGGCAGAGATGGTTAATCGAAAAAGAATCACAAATACCTTCTGCGATCTGGTGAGGGTGGATAGTATTGCCGGTGATGAACGAAAAATGGCAGATCTGATTCGTCAAAAGCTTAGTGATATAGGCTATGATTCAGAGGAAGACAACGCAGGAGAGATCATCAACGGAAATGCTGGGAATGTTATCGTGAAAATTCCGGGAACAACCAGCACGTCACCTCTATTGTTTATGGCACATATGGATACAGTAGAACCGGGCAGGGGAAAGGTGCCTGTTATTGATGGAGATATTATCAGAAGTGATGGAACAACGGTTCTCGGTGGAGATGATCTGGCAGGGGTTGCCTGTATTCTCGAGGTCATCGCTGTTTTAAAAGAGAAAGAAGTTCCCCACGGCGATTTATATGCGGTATTTACCATTGCGGAGGAAGGTGGACTGTTTGGTGCAAGAGCTCTGGATGTCTCAGAAATACCAGTGAAGTTTGCCTATATTCTTGATGACGAAGGTCCTATTGGAACCGCTTCGATAAAGGCTCCCAGCTATAATCGGCTAAACTTTACCATTAAGGGCAAGGCAGCACATGCCGGACTTTGCCCCGAAAACGGGAAAAACGCGATTTCCATTGCGGCCAAAGCAATTGTTGAGCTGCCGTTTATGGGGAGAATAGACAGCGAAAGCACATGTAATATCGGTATTATACGCGGAGGAAGAGCCAGAAATATTGTTCCGGATGAAGTCGTTGTCGAAGGAGAAGTGAGAAGTATTTGTGATGATAAACTGAAACAGCTGACCGATCAACTGACGGCATCCTTTCGGGAAACGGTTGAGCGGGAAGGCGGTAGCGTTGAAATAGAAGTTGAGAATACGTATGGTGGTTTTTCAATACCACCAAACCATCCGATACTTCAATTGTTGGAAAAAGCCACGAACAATTTGAACATTCCCATGAACCTGCATTCTACTGGTGGGGGAAGCGATACGAACATTATCAATGGCAAAGGAATTCCCGCAGTGAATATCAGTGTAGGTATGACCAATGTTCACAGTACCGAAGAACAGATCGCCATATCCGATATGGAAAAAGCCTGCGCGTTGGTGCTTGAAATGATTCGGATTCATGCCAAAGAGGATGAGCGCTGAACAGTCTGTCTCCCATTTGCGTGGTATCGATAACCGTTCAATGAGCGCTTGTGCGAATTGTGCTCCAAAACATGGACGTTGGAAGCGAGTTGCTTTACGGGCAGGCCGTGTGGTGCGTTCCGGTGCTTGGGATATCCTTCCGGGCGAGAGTTTCGGTGGGTACGCTCCTTTGGTATGCACCTTACTTACGGGAAAGCCGTGTGGTGCGTTCCGGTGCTTTGGGTTATCTTTTGGGGTGGGCGTTCAGGCCGGTAACGATGGAAGAAAAGGGGTATTGGTAGAAAGGAGTCTCTCTCATGTCTGAAGAAATTGGTATTAAGATTTTTACAGGGACCGCAAGTGCTACTTTCGCTAAACAAATGTGCAGATATCTTGGTACGGAAGTTGGGCAATCCCAAACGATCACATTTTCTGAAGGAAACATCTTTGTAAAAATTCTTGAGAAAGTCAGGGATAAAGATGTCTATATTGTACAGACCATTGGTCTGAAGCCGAACGATGATTTCATGGAGCTGCTTTTTTTGATCGATGCCTTCAAACGAGCGAGTGCTTCCTCGGTTACAGCCATTATCCCTTATTTCGGTTATGCCAAGGGGGATAAAAAGGACGAACCCAGGGTTTCTATCCGTGCGAGAGTATGTGCGGACTGCCTTGAAGTAACTGGCGTGGATCGGATTATCACGATGGATTTGCATAGTCCTCAAATCCAGGGGTTCTTTAAGAAACCTGTAGATCATTTATATGGAATGTCAACTCTTTGCCAATATATTCACTCGAAGAATCTGGAGAATTTGGTTGTTGTTTCGCCGGACGCTGGCTTTGCAAAGAATGCACGAAATTATGCAAACCTATTGAAAGCACAGGTTGCTATCGGTGACAAGACTCGCCTGTGCCATGATGAAAAGGCAAAAGTTCTTGAAGTCATCGGTGACGTCAAGGGGAAAAACGCAGTCATTGTAGATGATTTTACAATATCCTGCGGAACCTTAATCGAGACAGCCCGTGTTCTGAAAAGATACGGTGCCAATAAAATATACGCCTGTGTATCCCACGCACTGCTGGGGGACAAGGGGCTGAAAGCGTTGGAGGAAAGCGTAATCGAAGAATTGATTATTACCGATACAGTTGAGAACACAAAGGCATTCACACACCCGAAGGTCACCGTTGTTTCGGTAGCCCGCCTTTTTGCTGATGCAGTTCGGATTATTCATAATAAGGACAGCTTAAGCCGTCTCTTTGATGAGATGAATACCTGCTTTAACAACGATTGATGCAGGATTATAAAGCTGCGGTGCTTTAGAGATAACCGTATAGGCTGAGAAGCGCATCCATTTCACGGGTGTTTTCTGCCAGCCCTCTTACTTTCAGCTCCTTCACCGTATCTGCGAGCAAACCATCCACCCAGCCGCAACTGAGAAGCCTCTGGCAGCAGTTCGTAAGGAGTGGTGTCCATAGGTTCTTTTTCCGACAGAAGTATATGTATTGCCACAAAGTTTTTCTGTCCGGATAGAGATGCTTTTTTTGAAGCTCGGAAAAGGCCTTCAATACCTTATCTTGATCCTGCTGCTTTATAAACTGGGACAAAAGAAAGCTTGCATACTCGCTGTTACCTACACCATCGGGTATGGCTTCGAACATGCAGGCAATCGCCGGATCCTCCAAGATGGCAGGTTGTTCTTTTGAAAGGATTTGCACCAGATCCCATCTCAATTTATCGTTGAGCCCTGGCATCTGCACGCACGAACGATAGATCTCATGGGCCCTCGCGTCTTCTCTTTGTTGTTTCAGAAAGTGCATGGCCAGAAGGAGAGCAGCCACCAGGTTGCCGGTGTTGCTGTCAAACATCTTTTGAAGCATCCCAAAGCGCTCTCCGAACACAAATGTGGATCGCATGTTGCCCATATGCCTGAAAAAACTACGGGAGCAATACAGCTGGCTCGTCGCACGTCCGATGCGAAGGGTATAAATATTTTTTTTCATAAAGCAATCTGCGTTTTTTTGGTAATATCGGGTTGCAGCCAAATATTTTCGTGTGTAGAGAAGGAATTCAAGTCTGCCCAGTTTGGCTGGGGTATAGAGAGGGTCTATCTTTAGTGCATGAGAAAACATTCTCTCTGCTGAAGCAGGCTTTCCGGACAGCATATACTGAACCCCAAGCCCGTAATAGCCAAAGGGGCTGTTTGGTTTTCTCCGGATATAATCCTGGAATTTGAGTAAACGGATTTCCAAACGGTATTTCTGATCCAACATAGTATCCGTACCTTTCAATTCATGCATGCTCTTCGTAATACCGGGACATACGCTGAACCAAATTTTCGCTGCGCCGCAGTGGACAAATATGGGATTGGAGCAGTCTTTTTGTCAGGGTAGAGATCCAAAAATGTTCAGCGTACATATAAAGCTTTACCTGTTATCTATGGCTTCATCAAGGTATTCCTGGATGATCTTCTGCACATGGGTATCCTTAATCGTAATTGAAATTTCTATACGGCGGTTTTTCGCCTTTGCGACCGCACTGGTTCCGGGATCGATGGGGCGGAATTCTGAAAAACCGGTAGCTGCAAAATATTCCCCGTATTTTCTTTCAAGAGTAGGGTTCTTTTTCATCATCATATTGATGACTGCATAGGCACGCTGACAGGACAAGTCGTAATTTTTCCAGTAATCACCATCAATGTCGGCATGGCCTTCAATATTGATGAAATCGATATAATCCCGTACACTTGTATCGTCGAGAATTTTTTCAAAGGCTACCGCAAAACGACTTAATAGAGCTTCCCCCTCTTTTGAAATTACGGCTTCGTTTTTAGCAAACAAAAGGCTGTTGTTGATGATAAGGTTTGCGTTGTTATCAATATCAACCAGAGGTTTTCCATCTGGAGTGGTGGAGGTCCCTATTTCAGATTCAATAGACTCCTTTACCTGCTTTAATATATTTAGCCTTAACACAGAGATATTTTGTAGCTTGGCTCTGAGATTGGACAATTCCTGGTTACTGTCGGCAATAATTTTTTCCTGTTCCAGAAGTTTTTCGATGGAAATGGCAAGTTCTCTTTTTCCCTGCTCCACTTCAGCTTGCAGCTTTTCCGCTTCATTGTGTATCATACGGATAGCGTCTTCTTTTTCGGAGATTTCTAATTTTTTAAGCTCCAGCTCATCTCCAGCTTTTTTCAGGTGATCTTCGGTGGAGGCCAGTTCTGCCTTGGTCTGCTCCAACCGTTGGTTCCAGATGGAAACCGAAAAAATTTGCTGAAAATAAGCTAGAAAGATCAGGAAAAACAATACCAACACGATAGTTGACATAACATCTGTGAAGGATGGCCAGAAATTTGGTTCCTCTTCCTGTTTTCTGAAGTTTCGGTTTCTTACTTTCATGCGGGTATAACCTCCCCCTCTCTCACTTTATACGGTATAACCATAAGAGCTTTATGATAAGGTGAAAAAGTCATCTTGCAGCATTCTTCGGTGCTTTCTTTATCAAGAATGGCAGATTTTTTATAATGTCTGAAGTATCCTGCCTCAAAGGTGCTTATCCCATAGGAGAGCTTCTGTAGTATGCACATTGCTTTTTCGTACAAATCATGGAGGCTCACATTGCACCGACGAGCGCGGCTTTTTATTTGTTATCCTCTTGCACAAGACCATCCTGTTGGGGACCACGCTTTACAGAGGCCACCTCGTGGTAAGCCAGTATTTGATCGGGAAGAGTAGCGATGGTTTTTGCGAAGTGGTTCTGATTTTCCCGAAACTGATCCAAAAGGTGAAGAATTCCTTTATAGCTTCCTTCCAGCTGTGTCTTTATTTTTTCGCTCATTTCCGCACTATTTTTGGTCATGGCTTCAGAGAATGAAAGTGCAGCCTTTTGTCCTAAGCCTGCGATTTCCTGGCTGAGCTTTATCATCAGATTGGTGAAATTCTGCTGGTAAATTTCAAGATCCCTTGTATGCTGCTGCATATTTACATCCATAGCCCCTGCCAGTTTTTGCACAACCAACACTGTAGAAGAAACTTCACCCATAAGCTGGCTGATATCGCTGACCAGCTGATGATTGTATGAGGTCATTTGATCGGCAGCTTCGCGGATGTTACTGGAGAACCCCTCTATGCTACGGTAATTTTCCACAACAATATCGGAGGTTCTGGTTAGTGATTCTGTTACCTTGATAAAGTTTACATCCATTCTCTCTATATTATTGCGCATATTCAGGTTGAATTCGTTCAGATCCCTCATGTTCTCCGCAAAATTGGCCAGAGATTTGTCAAATTTATCAACGGTTGTGTCCAAAGCTTTGCTTGACACATTTACATCCATTACAACGTTTGTCAACTTTTCGCCGAAATTCTCAACTGTGCGCTGCAGCGATGCTTGAATCCTGTCCCCGAATTCGATAAAGGTCTCCCGTAAAATATTGTTCATCATGGTATATTCGGTTACCTTATCTTGAGAAACCACCACCGAAACCGTGTTGTCCAGGTATTCCTCTATATGTATCATCAGGTTTTCCCTGGCCTCTTTGGCGTTTGCCACCGTCAGCAGAATCGTGAAAATAATGGAGCATCCAACACCCACAAGGCTGGTGGTAAAGGCGACAGACATACCCTCGAGGGAGGAAATCAGATTACGAAGCAGCCCTTCTATTCCAGTACTTTCAAGGAGCTGTGCTATGTCCATATCGATGAATATTCCTGCAATTTTGCTTACTGCGGATGTTAGCCCTACAAAGGTTCCGAAAAGGCCAAGGGTGATCAGCAGCGTATTGGTGTTGTAGATGAAGCGTTCTCCCAGAGCAAGGCCGCGGAGCCTCAAATTGAAATTCTTCTCGATGATGGCTTGAGTATTTACCTCGCTGTAGCTACCTGCGGCGGTATTTTTATAATCCTCAATGATTTTATTCAAAATATCTGA
>LSQX01290460.1_pt1 | contig 10144 bp, 8 predicted proteins | sample 654561 | NCBI WGS metagenome assembly LSQX01 (sample SAMN04489861, study PRJNA283612) | anaerobic digester metagenome | isolation source: 4 biogas reactors fed with cattle manure at either 37C or 55C with and... | place: Denmark: Kongens Lyngby | collected 2014
AACTAGTGCAAAAAATGTTTATGATTCCGGCTAATGGTATACAGGATGCCCTTACCCTGGTTCAGAAAAAACATGGCTCTAATTTTAATTGCTATATAATACCCAACGGAAGTGTTGTCCTGCCACAAATAAAATAAGAAATGAAATCATTATATATAGAACTGCCATTCAACCCGCTCATCTCTCTTAATATAATTTTTTAAATTTCATTAATATTGCTGACTTTGAATGGCGCCCAGACATGTTACTGTGAAATTTTTAGTAGGGTAGTGAAGAAATCAATAATATGGTATTGGAACGCGCTTTTTAATAGTAAATAGGTGTAGACTTACTAAAAATACTCAATCGGAGTATCCTTTAATCCACTATGAACCCCCGCCTGTAAGGATGTGGGGTGTCTGTGAAGTAAGGAATTTTAAGAAACATTTGGCGATAGAAAATTAAAGTAAATAAGGAGCAAATGATGTTAAAAAAGATAATATACCTAATCGTTTTGATGGCAATATTTATTTCTAATGTCTGGCTGCAGCTGAGGCTAAAAAATATATTTTACCGGTCGGTAGAATTGATAATATTTTGTTGATAATTACATAATGCCAGATTGTTTTATTGGGTTGATGAATTATCTATAGTTCCCGTAATTCGCAAGAAAAGCATATTATTCTGAGGATAGTTAGTCATAATGCGAACTGCCTTACGAAAATCCCCCTCTTTTAACCGGCTGACATCTAAATAAACTTCTGCCAGTTGTTGTCCTTCCGAAGGTATAGTAAGCGGCAATAATAGATTATGGCTGAATAATTCTTCTGCCACTATATCTTCAATTATTAGGTCGGCATCACCTGTATTTGTGATGCAAAATTGTGAAATAGCCTGTTCCTTACAATTAATAGTTCCCAGATCAAAGGTCTGCTGTGATAACTCTATAACAGGATGAGGAACCCTTAAAACGGTTATAGATAACTCGATTTTCTTTTCAGGGGCTTTGGGGTCATTTGATTTAATGGTAAAATTCTTTGAAACATATCCCTCATATCCATAAGGGTCAAAGATAGTACCAAGCATCGTTTTTCCTCCAGCCGGAATAGTTTTTTCGGCTAATTCCAAGCTGACACATGCACAGGAGGAATAGATTGATTCAATTTTCAGATCAGCCTCGCCTTCATTTTTTAAGGTAAATTGATGTGCTGCAATCTCATCGGGTTTAACTTCACCGTAATACCATTCCTCTTCAGATAATACTAACTTAGGCTCCTTAGGATTACCGCAACCAGTTAAGCAGAGAAGGGCAATAAAGAAAATAAGAACAATGATTGATTGTTTTTTTGAACATACCATTATAACTAATACCTCTCAAAACAATTATTACCAATCAGGCGGGGGACTACATCCGTCATCACATCCGCTGCTGCTACTTTCCTTAGCTTTACGAGAGGAGAAGGTAAAGCTCAGATACTGATAAAAGCTCGTTTCATGTCGTTTAGTAAAGAGGTCATAGGCCTTTCTAATATAAAGGTCAGACCTTAACATAAGAATGGTAGGGTAGCCTTCTATTCCGTATTCAGCATTTACCTTACCTTGTTCGTCCCATAGCATGATGAAGGGAACGCCGGTTTCCTCTGTTAGATTAGTGAAATTTTCTAATATTACATCTGTGCCCTCATTTTTCTCAAAAATTGCCACAATCTGATAACTTTCCTGTGGCTGATAATCATAAAAGAAGGCAATTAAGTCTTCTAATTTCCCGACAGAAGTCTCATCTCCAATATCTATAAAACAGAGCATCAGATGCTGTTGTTTATTGAGAAATTGATTTAGCTGATAGGCTTTACCATCTAAAGTATTTAGACTAAAATCAGGTGCAGGGGAACCGACCTTATATTGAGCTAATGATGAACTGAAAGTAAGGAAGAATATGCCTACAACGGCAACTATTATAAATATAATCGTATTAATACTAAAATTTTTAGTTCTTTTTTTAAACATAGTAAACTATAACTCCTTATTGATGCAATATATTATTGTATCATTTTTATTATATAACATTTTACGGAAAACTTCATTAAAATATAGCTATTTAACCTAAATATTATTATCGCCTTATAAATAGATAGTATTAGAAATACAATTAAGTAGTTATCAGGTTTCTATCCTGTAGATATAGTTTTAAATTCATAATGAAGTAAAAACCACTGCTAAGACTGTCGATTTCGTCCAAATCTCAAAAAATTTTGATGTTCTAAAATAGAATAGGTATAATGAAAAATGTATTATCAGATAGAATGCCATAAGAATAATAGCGGAGTTTTAAATGAATAGAATTTATCAAAAACGAATAGGTTTTAACCTTAAGAATAGCGGTGGCATGATTACCACCATTTTTTTATTATTGCTTTTATTGTTTCACAATTGCAATACAGGAGATTCCTCTTGCTGGGCTCAAGAAGTCACTGCCGGCAATTCAGTTGAACCGGTATCTGTCTATATTGCTGATTTTTTTGAACCAGGCTGCCATGATTGCGAAAAAGTAGATAGACTTTTGGAGCAAATTACATTTTTACATCCAAATGTAGAGATAAGAAAGTTTGATATCTCCGCTCCGGAAGGTGTAACATTCGCAGAAAAATTGGGTGAGATATACGGTGTCTCGGAATATGACCGTTTAGTAGTTCCCCTAATCTATATCGGTGACAACTATATCTTAAGAGACCAGATTAACTATGACAGCATTCTGGACTTAGTAGAGCGGGCCGGGGCAGAGGACATTCCTCCCTGGGAAAGAGCAGAAGAAGATGATAGTTCTGTCCAGCAACGGCTGATAGAGCGTTTCCAATCCTTTGGCATCGGGGCAATTGCCATAAGCGGACTTATTGACGGGATTAACCCCTGTGCCTTTGCTACCATAATCTTTTTTATCTCTTATCTTGCTTTGATTAAGAGGACCGGAAAAGAATTGCTCCTGGTGGGCAGTATGTTTACCCTGGCAATATTTTTGACCTATTTTCTAATCGGTGCCGGTGCCTTAAGGGTAGTAACAACGCTTTCTTTCTTACCGCTCGCCAGGCAGATATTCATCTATGTTACCGCCGGAATAGGTCTTATTTTGGGAATACTGAGTCTTTCGGATTATTTTAAGTACAAAAAGACGGGAGAAACCTCTGAGGCAACTCTGCAGTTACCGCCTCGCATTAAACAGATGATCCATTCCACTATTCGGAAGAATGTCAAAACCCATAATTTTGTCATAATGGCTGCGGTAACCGGCTTTATGGTTTCTATATTGGAGTTGGCCTGCACCGGACAAATATATTTACCTACTTTAATCTTTATCAGCCATGTACCGGAATTGAGAGGACATGGATTATCTTATCTTTTACTATATAATTTTATGTTTGTGGTGCCTTTAATTTTGGTCTTCTTATTTACCTACTGGGGAACCAGCTCGCAGAGATGGGCTGAATTGACCAAACAGCACTTTGGTGCTACGAAATTGATTATGGCTGCTCTATTCTTTGGGCTGGCTATCATGCTTATTCTTACCGGAGTGCTCTTTTAGGTTAAAGCAGATATATTAACACAACTATTAAAAAATAGAAGAGGTTTGACTTGGATAAAAAAACTACCCATAACAGTATTTTCTGTTATGAATGCGGTTTAAAGATTAATGGAAACGGTTATTTTATTATTGATGAACTACCGGTCTGTTATCGCTGTCTGTTTGGAGAGGTAGAACCTATTTCTATCTACCCTATAGGTAGAGTAATCGAGAAAGATGATGAGGGAATATCCAGAGTCGACCTCTTTCCTTATCAACAAAAATTTATGTATAAACTCGAAGAAGAGGAGCGAATTACTATCATCTATTATCTGCATAAGACTGATTCTATAATAACTATCTTTAATAGAGGGAAAGATAGGAAAGGTAAAAAGGTTGGCGTCTTTGCTTCTCGAACTCCCAAAAGAACCTCTCGAATTGCAGTAAGTGAAGTATCCCTGGTCCGCATTTCCGGTAATAGCATTTATGTCAGAGGATTAGATGCTTTTATCGATAGTCCCGTTCTGGATATTAAAGCGAGCAAAAGTTAGGTCCGATAGTTTTATAGAAGAATTTTGGGTAACAAGAGTCATCTTATTTTCATAGCATATTCCCAAAATTAGCATAGAATCTGCTTATTCTATTTAATATTATGTTATGCTTAACATGTCAGTAAATATTTGAGTACTATAATCCAAAATGTCCATTTTTAAAGTAATAAAAGGGCGGTATTTCTATTTTAAATTTTAGAATATAGGAGAATGAGATGGTCAACAAACTAAAAGAGTCTTTTATTGTATCCGGTGAGGAAATTATCAAAAAAGTAAAGGAAATTATTCAAGAAGGCAATGCCCGTAAGATAATTATTAAAAATGAGAAAGAGGAAACTATAGCAGAATTTCCTCTTACTGCAGGGGCAGTGGGAGCATTGCTCGCACCTGCATTAGCTGCTTTAGGAGCTATTGCCGCCCTGGTCTCCAAATGTACGATCATAGTAGAGAAAAAAGAAGATAGCAATAAAGGGGACCATTAACTTAGAAATTAAAACATTTACTCACCGTTTTATATTTAACAATTACGTTAATTGTTATCTTATTAAAGATGGTGAAATCTATTTTCTTATATATACCGGTATGCCACGTAATTGAGCAGTATTGACGATATAGTAGAAAAGTGGTACAATACATCTGTCTTAGATTGTCCGTTTTAGTTCGTTCGGGCCTCATCATCTAACCCGTTATTCTACTTGTTAAGGATCCTAAAGACGTTCTTAAGGCAACGCTGTTCAAGAAAAAACAAAAGATAGCAGATGGGCGGTTCTGTACTTCTTGCAGAGCCGCCTTTTGTCTTATTGGGGTATTGTATGAAGTTAATTGATTTTTTTATAGAGCATCCCAGAGTTGCAGTTGCATTTTCCGGAGGTGCCGATTCAGCCTACCTCTTGTATGCTGCAGGGCAGTATGCAAAAGAGGTACAGGCTTATTATATTAAATCTGCTTTTCAACCGCGGTTTGAACTGGACGATGCTCTGCTTATTGCCAAGGAACTTGGTGTGCCAATAAAAACTATAAATTTGGATATTGTTGCAGACCAAAAAATAGCATCTAACCCAAGTAACCGCTGCTATTACTGTAAGAAAAAAATCTTTGAGACTATTAAAAAACAAGCTGAAATAGATGGATTTCCTGTTTTACTTGACGGAACAAATGTGTCTGATGATGCTGATGATCGTCCCGGTATAAAGGCACTTTATGAATTGTCTGTGCTTTCACCGCTGTGGTTGTGTGGATTTACTAAAGCTGAGATTCGCCGGCTTTCACAAGAAGCAGGGCTGTTTACATGGAACAAGCCTGCCTATGCTTGTCTTGCCACACGGATTCCCACCGGAGAACAGATTACCGAAGAAAAGTTGAGAGCAACAGAAGCTGCAGAAAATTATCTGTTTTCGCTTGGATTGAACAATTTTCGGGTGCGGCGAATAGGGAATGCTGCAAAAATACAGGTTCCTGCTGCACAGATTGAAAAAATTATTAAAAACCGGGAGAGTATTATTGCGGAAGTGAAGCAGTATTATTCGGATGTTTTACTAGATTTGGAGGTGAGGGAATGAAAACGGAAATTAAAACAATTCTCGAAGCTGTACGAGTTGGAGAAATGACGGTGGACGATGCCATTTTGGCTCTGAAAAAAGAGCCGTTTGAGGATATAGGCTATGCTAAAATCGATCTGCATCGTGGCATTCGTCAAGGTATGCCGGAAGCCATATATGGTGCCGGGAAAACTGCGGAACAGATTATAGGGATAGCGGAGAAAGTGAAGCTTAACGGACAGAATACCATTCTAATTACACGACTATCCCCGGAAACAGCTGAAAAAATTGGAACAATATATGAGATGAACTATTATGCGGAAGCCAAAGTTGGAATCATTGGTCCAATTCCTTGTGCTGACGGAATTGGAAGGATTGTTGTGGCAACTGGGGGAACCAGCGATATCCCGGTGGCGGAAGAAGCTGCATTAACCGCCGAAGTGCACGGCAACGAAGTTGTTCGTCTGTATGATGTGGGCGTGGCCGGGTTGCACCGTCTGCTTGCCCATTTAGATGAAATTATGAGTGCAAGCGTTATTATTGCCATAGCCGGAATGGAGGGTGCACTTGCCAGCGTAATCGGAGGGCTTGCAGATTGTCCTGTAATTGCTGTTCCTACAAGTGTCGGATACGGTGCATCGTTTAATGGATTGTCTGCTCTTTTATCTATGTTAAACTCTTGTGCTAGCGGGGTATCAGTGGTCAATATCGACAACGGTTTCGGAGCAGGATATCTGGCAAGTATGATCAATCATATGGAGGCGAAATAAAATGAAAATTTTATATCTGGACTGTGGCATGGGTGCCGCCGGTGATATGCTGACAGCGGCTTTGTATGAACTTCTTCCGGATAAGGAGGATTTTCTTGATGAACTGAACAGTCTTGGTATTCCCGGAGTCGCCGTTTCCAGTGAAGCATCTGTAAAATGCGGAATTCAGGGTACATACATCACGGTGAAGGTTAACGGCGAGGAAGAAAGAGAGGAAATATACTCTCATACCCATGAGCATAAACACAGTCATTCCCACGAACATAAGCACGATCATGAACACTTCTACAAGCACAAACATTCCCATGACGGAGAGTATGTACATCATCACAGCGGTATGCATGATATCGAACATATTATTGAAAGGCTGTCGATATCTGAAAAAGTAAAAACAGATATTCTTGCGGTCTATTCGCTGATCGCGGAGGCAGAAAGCCATGTTCACGGTGTTCCTGTTACGGAAATTCACTTTCATGAAGTTGGAACGATGGATGCTGTTGCGGATATAACGGCGGTTTGCATGCTAGTGGATCGCTTATCTCCCGAACAGGTGATAGTTTCTCCGATTCATGTAGGCAGTGGTCATGTAAAATGTGCTCACGGCATTCTCCCTGTTCCTACTCCTGCAACCGCATATATCCTGCGAGATGTTCCAATTTATGGAGGCAGGATTAAGAATGAGCTATGTACCCCTACCGGTGCAGCTTTATTGAAGCACTTTGCCACGGGGTTTGGAAATATGCCGGTTATGAGAACGGCAGCAATCGGTTATGGCATGGGGAAAAAGGATTTTACTGCCGCGAACTGTGTTCGAGCTTTTCTCGGAGAAACGGATGATTCCGGTGATACGATTGCTGAACTTCTCTGTAATCTCGATGATATGACGGCTGAAGCGATAGGATTTGCAGAAGAACAGTTTTTTGCGGCCGGGGCTTTAGAAGTATATACTGTTCCTGCACAGATGAAGAAATCACGTCCGGGGACTCTGCTTTCAGTTATATGCCGCGAAAAGGATAAAGATCGAATGATCCGGCTGATCTTCCAGCACACAACCACACTAGGAGTGCGTGAAAATATTAGCCGCCGCTATACTCTTTCCCGTTCTATTGAAATAGTAACGACAGAATATGGAGAAGTGCGGAAAAAGGTATCCGTCGGATATGGTGTAACAAGAGAAAAATATGAATTTGAAGATATTACCCGTATTGCACTAGAACAGAAGATGAGCTTTGCTGATGTGTTAGAGTATATCGGTAAACAGGGAAGTAGCCATGCATGAGACGAAGTACACTTCTATTGATAGTCGGCTTGGAAATACTTCTTACCTGTGTGAAGATAAGGAAAGAAATGTCCCGGCTGCAGGAATGAGATGATTACGAAAGCCGGGTAAAACCGGGGAATTTGCTTTCCGGACAATACCATTTTTGTGAGGCTGCCGATGCTTACCATTCAGCAGAGATGGTTCGTGCCGATGATCCAATGCTGTACATTTATTTAGGCGGGATTTATCTGACATTACGGCATTTTGATGAATCAAAAAAAGCATACGAAAAAGTTCTTTAAGAATGATTTGAACGCTGTCGCGTTACTATGTGCTGTCTTCTATTTTTTAGAAACTTATACTTATAAAGATTTAACTATCGATTCTCAACTTTCAATGTATTTATATTATTAGCAATTACCTACGTAAGACGTGCCTTTATTTTTATCTCAGATCAACCCAAAATACTTTTCAAAGAAGTTAAGGAGCTTTTCTATAATACCCTGTTTCCTCACAGCTCTGTTTCCGCCGCCGAACATTGACAGAGGCGGCATTAATCGGTCTATCGATGTGCCTGTAGTTTTCATTACTCCATCCCTAAAGGCATTGTCTATGAATTTTCTCGCTTCGTCGGGTTTTAAATTTTCTTCTTCGATAAGTTTCTCTATATCGGCTTCCTTACTTTTATTTATAAATTTATTCCATTCATCATCTACCTGGGTGGAAATATTGACTTGTGCAATGAAATTCTCAATAAGCTCCTTCTTGCTCCTAAGCTCTATGGAAGAATTTATAGCCTTATCTATAGTTGTTAAAATGGTTTTATCCTGGCAATTTGAATCCTTATACTTAGCTACCAACATAAGTATATAATCTATATTGACCTCTATTTGCCGAATCAGTTCTATTTCAAATATAATATCATCGTTGATATTTTCCTTATCACCGTCTTTTTCGCTTTGGAAAGCCTGATAAAGATCTATATAAACACTTTGGTAATCCTGCAAATCCCTCTCTTCTAAAAGTGTGTCTTCCTCAAATTCATCAAAACAAGTTAGGATATTTCTCAGCCTTAGAATTTTACCAAAAAGCATTATAAAGTCTTTTTGTCTTTTTTCTCCGATTATAGTTTCACTAAGAGGATAATTGTCCCTTAATTCAGTTATTAATTCTCTATAACCCGGTTTGTGAACGCCATTTTCATCATAACCGTCATAATATTCTTTATAGGTTTTTAGAAGAACAATTCCTCCCGCATCTTTATCACCGAATAAAGCTATGGCTTTATCCGTCTCTTCCTTTAAATCTCTGAAACAAACAATATTACCGAAAGTTTTTACACTGTTTAATATTCTGTTAGTCCTGGAGAAAGCTTGAATCAAACCGTGCTGCCTTAAGTTTTTATCCACCCATAAGGTATTTAAGGTGGTGGCATCAAAGCTGGTTAAAAACATATTTACAACTATTAAAATATCTATTTCCCTATTTTTCACTCTCAAAGATAAGTCTTTATAGTAATTTTGGGATCTATCGGATGAAGTATCAAAGTTTGTGCTGAACATACTGTTGTAGTCTGAAATTGCAGAGTCCAGGAAGTCTCTGGAGCTTTGATCCAAATCGTCTATGTCCAACTCTTCATCGGGCAAAATTCCGTCGATTTCTTCTTCGTTTGGTGAAAAGGAAAAGATGGTAGCGATTTTCAAGTTTGATCTTTTTTCGGTTATTTGTCTTTGAAACTCTTTATAATACTGAATAGCCATGGAAATAGAAGCTACCGCAAATATAGAGTTGAAGCCTGCCAATCTTATTTGTTCTCTTCTTTCAATTCTTTCATTGCTTCCTTTAACTTTTTCTTCCCATTTTTTCGTAAATGAATAGTAACTCTGCCTTTTTGTTTTTTGGTCAAAATGTTCCAAAATATAAGATACAATATCGGACACTCTCTCCGGTGCCGCCAGCGCTTTTTCTCTGTCTATAGCATAAACTTTTTTATCTTTAATATGGTCCGGTGTTTTAATGGTGTTTATAAAATCAATTCTGAAGGGCAGAACATTCCCGTCATTAATGGCATCCACTATGGTATAGGTATGCAGTTTTTCTCCGAATAGTTGCTCTGTAGTTTTAAATGCCGGATTCCCGGCGGCCGGAGCATTAGCGGCAAATATAGGGGTACCGGTAAAGCCGAAAATGTGGTAATTCCTAAAACTTTTGATTATGCTCTTATGCATTTCGCCGAATTGAGAACGATGGCACTCATCAAAGATTAACACCACATGTTTTTTGTATATATCGTGTTTCTTGTTTTTCTTAATAAAGACATCCAGTTTCTGAATGGTGGTTACAATTATCTTATATTCATGGTAACCGCCCCGCTGATTTTTGTCTTCCAACTGTCTTTGAAGAACTCGGGTAGAAGTATTGCCGTTGGCAGCCCCTTTTTCAAATCTATCGTATTCCCTCATGGTCTGATAGTCTAAATCTTTTCTGTC
>LSQX01329372.1_pt1 | contig 10144 bp, 10 predicted proteins | sample 654561 | NCBI WGS metagenome assembly LSQX01 (sample SAMN04489861, study PRJNA283612) | anaerobic digester metagenome | isolation source: 4 biogas reactors fed with cattle manure at either 37C or 55C with and... | place: Denmark: Kongens Lyngby | collected 2014
TGCTTGAGGCGGCGCGCATCGACGGCGCAAAGGAGTGGTACCTTTTCCGCCGCATCTTCCTTCACCTGTCCGCGCCCATCATCGCCACCATCACCATCTTCTCCTTCATGTGGCTCTGGAACGACGACCTCTGGCCCTTGATTGTCATCACTGACAACAAAAAGCAGACGGTGCAGCAGACCTTGGCTAATTTCATCGGCCAGTTGCAAATCAACTGGTCGCAGCTGCTGGCCATGACCACCATCGCCATCCTCCCGGTGATTTTGGTCTTCTTTCTCTTCCAGCGGTATTTCATGGTTGGGATATCAGCAGGTGCTGTGAAGGGTTAAAATCTAAATCTGAATCTGGGGAGTTTCAGAGGGCACAGCCCTCTGACTGAAATCGTATCGCCCAGCTTTGCCGGGCGGGCGGGGCATTGCGAAGCAATGCATTCCACGCATTTTCGCTGACCGCGAGCAAAGCTCGCAAGCGAAAATGCCGGTTCCTCCAAATCGACAAAGTGTCCGCAGACACTTTGTCGATATTCTAACGGGATGCCCGCAATCCAGGCATCCCGTTTCATGTTGTAGTTTTATTTATTGGTCCGGCTGCTGATAAAGGGCCCTGTGCACCGGGCAGCTCTCCTCGCTGAACTGGCAGATGGCCAGGAAACTCTCGTCCGACAGGTCGTGCTCAATTTTACAGGCGTCAGCGTAGGCCACCTCCTCGGAAACACCCAACTTCATCAAAAAGCGGGCCAGCGTCCTGTGCCGCTCCAGCATGCGCTCCGCGATATCCAGGCCGGCCGGGGTCAATGCAATCAAATTGTTGTCATCCATGGTGATGTAGCCGCGCTCGCGCAGCTGCTTCATGGCGTGGCTGACAGAGGGCTTGGTGACAGAAAGCGCGCGCGCTAAATCGATGGAGCGCACCTCGCCCTTCTCCCTGGACAGCATCAAAATGCGCTCCAGGTAATCCTCCCCGGATTGATGCACAGACACGCCGCCACCCCCTTTTTCTCATTGTACCCGTTCCAGGCCCCAGGCCAGAAGCCCCAAATAATTTTGAAAAAAGGCTTGACAGAAAAAGTTAGACACATTAAACTCGCTGCGGTTAGTCATTTTTAACTCAAGGAGGACGGGATGCCGCTCACATTGTTGAAGGCTGGGGAGACCGCGCGGATTACGCGCATCACAGGCAACGACGCCACCCGCGCGCGCCTGGCAGAATTGGGCTTTGTGGTGGGTGAGCTGGTGCAGGTCATTTCCGACCTGGGCGGCAACCTGATCATCGGCCTCAAGGGCAGCCGCGTGGCGCTGGGCCGCGACATGGCCGCCCGCATCATGATTTGAAGGAGGACTTATGAAAACACTGAAGGATGTAGCGATCGGGGATACCGCTGTCATCAAACGCCTGCACGGTGAAGGCGCGGTGCGCCGGCGCATCATGGACATGGGCTTAACGCGCGGCACGCAGGTACATGTGCGCAAGCTGGCGCCCCTGGGTGACCCCATGGAATTGACCGTGCGCGGGTATGAGCTCAGCCTGCGCAAGGCGGACGCTTCAACCATCGAAATCGAATAATTTTTTACCATCCAGTTAGTCTAATCTAACCCACAAAAGGAGGATCATCACATGTCCATTCGCATCGCGCTGGCGGGCAACCCCAACAGCGGCAAAACCACCCTGTTCAACGCCCTCACCGGCGCGCAGCAGTACGTGGGCAACTGGCCCGGCGTCACGGTAGAGCGCAAGGAGGGCCGCCTGAAGGGCAACAAGGACGTTGTCCTGCAGGACCTGCCGGGCGTGTACAGCCTGTCCCCCTATACCCTGGAGGAAGTCATCACCCGCCAATACCTGGTGGCGGACCGCCCCGACGCCATCATCAACATCGTGGACGGCAGCAATATTGAGCGCAACCTCTACCTCACCACCCAGCTGCTGGAGTTGGGCATCCCCTTGGTGGTGGCCGTCAACATGATCGACGTGGTGCGCAAAAGCGGCGATACCATTGATCTGGGCAAGCTGTCCGATGCCCTGGGCGTGCCGGTGCTGTCCATCTCCGCCCTCCGTGGCGAAGGCCTGAAGGAGATTACCGACGCCGCCATCCAGGCCGCGAACACGCGAGCGCTGCCCCGTTTGCCCTATGTGTTTGACGGCGCGGTGGAGCACACGCTGGCCCATATCGAGGAAGCGGTCAACCACCGCCACCACGGCGGCTTGCACCACCATCACGCGGACGGCAGCCAGCATGAAGGCGCGCTGACGGATGAGCACCTCAAGCGCTGGTACGCCATCAAGCTGTTTGAGCGGGACACCAAGGCCACAGAAGGCCTTCACCTGCGCCAGGAAGACCTGGACGCCATTGAAGATGAGGTCACCTTGTGTGAACAGCACCTGGACGATGACGCGGAGAGCATCATCACCAACCAGCGCTATGCCTACATCCAGCGGCTGATGGAACAGTCCGTGGTCAAAAAGCGCAAACCGGGCGCGCTGAGCGTCAGCGACCGCATCGACCGCGTGGTCACCAACCGCGTGCTGGGTTTCCCCATCTTCATTGTTGTGATGTTTTTGGTGTATTTTATCTCCGTCACCACGGTGGGCACCTGGGTGACGGATTTTACCAACGAGCAGCTGTTTGGTGAGGGCTTTAGCCTCTTTGGCGCGAATGTCCCCGGCATCCCGCAAGCGGTGGAAGGCTGGCTGGACGGCCTCAATACCTCACCCTGGCTCAAGGGCTTAACGCTTGAGGGCATTATCGGCGGCGTGGGCGCGGTACTCGGCTTTGTGCCGCAGATGTTTGTGCTGTTCTTCTTCCTGGCCATCCTGGAGGACATCGGCTACATGGCGCGCGTTGCCTTTATCATGGACCGCGTCTTCCGCAAGTTTGGCCTGTCCGGCAAATCCTTTATTCCCATGCTGATTGGCTCTGGCTGCTCCGTGCCCGGCATCATGGCCAGCCGGACGATCGAAAACCAGCGCGACCGGCGCATGACCGTCATCACCACCTCCTTCATCCCCTGCGGCGCCAAACTGCCCATTGTGGCCTTGATCGCCGGCGCCATCATGGGCAACGTGTGGTGGGTGGGCCCGCTGGCCTATTTCATCGGTGTCGCGGCCGTGATTGTCAGCGGCATCATCTTAAAGAAGACCCGCATGTTTATGGGTGACCCCGCTCCCTTTGTGATGGAGCTGCCCAGCTACCACGCGCCTGCCATGGGCAACGTGCTGCGCAGCATGTGGGAGCGCGGCTTCAGCTTCATCAAGCGCGCGGGCACCATCATCCTCCTCTCCGCCATCGTCATCTGGTTTATGAAATCCTACGGCGTGGTGGACGGGCGTCTGGCTATGGTAGAGGATATGGACCACAGCGTCTTAGCCTGGCTGGGCGGCTTGGTCGCTCCCCTGTTTGTGCCCCTGGGCTTTGGCAACTGGCAAAACACCGTCGCTACTGTGCTGGGTCTTGTCGCCAAGGAGGAGGTCGTCAGCGTGTTTGGCGTGCTCTACGGCGTGGGCGAAGGCGCGCTGGACCTCGTGGAAGCGGGCGCGTTTACTGATTTGGCGCCGATTGCCGCGCACTTCACGCAGCTGTCTGCCCTCTCCTTCCTGGCCTTCAACCTGCTGTGCGCGCCCTGCTTTGCCGCCATTGGCGCCATGCACCGGGAATTGAACAACATCAGGTGGACCGCTTTCGCGGTGGGCTTCCAGACCGCGCTGGCCTACACTGTTTCCCTCATCATTTACCAATTGGGCATCCTGCCCCAGGGCGGCTTTACAGTGGGAACCACTGCCGCCATCCTGCTTCTGCTTCTCATCCTCTACTTGCTGTTTCGCAAACCCCACCGCGCTGAACTTGCGGCAGCGCAGGCCTAAAGGAGGGCACATATGGGCGATATAATTATCGGCGGCATCATCCTCATCCTGGCAGGCCTGGCGCTCTTTGCTATGATCCGCGCCAGGAAGACAAAGGGCGGCATGTGCGCGGGCTGTTCCGGCTGCGCCAATCAAAGCGCCTGCCATCCCGGCGCTGTCAGTGATTCAAATCACTGACAGCAGGCCCCATCCTTCCTATACTCACCTTGTACAATGACAAGGAGATGAAGGAAGATGGCACAACGCAAAGCATTTAAACAAGGCGCCTGGTGTGATCACATCGATGTGCGCGATTTTATCCAGCAAAACTACACACCCTATGAAGGGGACGAGGCCTTTTTAACAGAGGCTTCCTTAAAAACCCGTGCCCTGTGGGATCAGGCCAACAGCCTGATGCAACAGCAGATCAAAACCGGGCAGGTGGATGTGGCGCTGGACCGCTTCAGCGGCATTGACGCCTTTGAGCCGGGCTATCTGGACCAGGACAAGGAGGTGGTGGTGGGCCTGCAGACGGACAAGCCCATGCGCCGCATCATGAACCCCTACGGCGGCTTCCGCATGGTGGAAAACGCGCTGAAAGCCTATGGCCTTGAGATGGCGCAGGAATTGCATGACTTTACCAAGTACCGCAAAACGCACAACCAAGGCGTGTTTGACGCCTACACCCAGGACATGCGCAGGGCGCGCTCAGCGGGCCTTCTGACCGGGCTGCCGGATGCCTACGGCCGCGGCCGCATCATTGGGGATTACCGCCGCGTGGCGCTGTATGGAATCGACCGGCTGATTGCGGAAAAACAACAGGAAATCGCGCGGGAGTTGGGCCCCGCCACCGATGAGCGCATCCGCCTGCGGGAGGAATTGTCCGAACAGATCCGCGCCCTGTTGGCCATGAAACAAATGGCCGCGCGCTATGGCTATGATATTGGGGCGCCCGCGCAAAGCGCCAGGGAAGCCGTGCAGTGGCTGTATTTCGCCTACCTGGCCGCCATCAAGGAGAACAACGGCGCCGCCATGTCCTTAGGCCGCAACACCGCCTTCCTTGACATCTACCTGCAGCGCGACCTGGACGCGGGCCTGATTACCGAGGAAGAAGCGCAGGAGCTGATTGACCAGCTCATCATCAAGCTGCGCCTGGTGCGCCATTTGCGCACGCCGGAGTATGACGAATTGTTCGCCGGCGACCCCACCTGGGTGACGGAGTCCTTGGGCGGGATGGGTACGGACGGCCGCACCCTGGTCACCCGCACCACCTACCGCTTTTTGCACAGCCTGACCAACCTGGGCCCCGCGCCCGAGCCCAACATGACGGTGCTGTGGTCGCAGAATCTGCCGCAGGATTTCAAGGAATACTGCGCCAAGTTAAGTATAAAGACCGGCTCCATCCAGTATGAAAACGACGATTTGATGCGCGATATCTACGGCGATGACTACGCCATCGCCTGCTGCGTGTCCGCCATGCGCATCGGCAAAGAGATGCAGTTCTTCGGCGCGCGCGCCAATTTGGCCAAGGCCCTCCTGTATGCCATCAACGGCGGGCGGGATGAGGTCAAGCGTGACAAAACATGCGGCAAGCCCTTCCTGGCCATGGACGGCATCGCGCCCATTACGGATGAGGTGCTGGCCTTTGATTCTGTGTTTGACAACTACAAAAAGGTGTTGGCCAAACTGGCCGGCCTGTATGTGGATACCATGAACACCATCCACTTCATGCACGACAAATACGCCTACGAGGCAGGCCAGATGGCCCTGCACGACGCGCAGGTGCACCGCTACATGGCCTTTGGCATCGCGGGCTTGTCCATCGTGGCGGATTCCCTCAGCGCCATCAAATACGCCAGGGTGCGTCCCATCCGCAATGAGGAGGGCATCGCGGTGGATTTTGAGATCAAAGGCAATTTCCCTTGCTTTGGCAACGATGATGACCGCGTGGACGAGCTGGCGGTACAGGTCACCGAGCTGTTTGTGGAAGAACTCAAAAAGCACCCCGCCTACCGCGGGGCGGAGCACACCCTCTCCCTGCTCACCATCACTTCCAACGTGGTCTACGGCAAAAAGACGGGCGCCACGCCCGATGGCCGCAAGGCGGGCGAGGCCTTTGCCCCCGGCGCCAACCCCATGCACGGGCGGGATGTGTCCGGCGCCATCGCCTCCTTGAACTCTGTCGCCAAGATCCCCTACTGCCATGTGTGCCAGGATGGCATCTCCAACACCTTTACCATCATCCCGGACAGCCTGGGCAAAAATCCGCTTGACCGAAGACAGTACCTAGCCGGCATCCTGGACGGTTATTTCAAGCAAAAGGCCTTTCACCTAAACGTCAACGTGCTGGAGCGCCAGCTGCTGGAGGACGCCATGGAACACCCGGAAAAATACCCCAACCTCACCATCCGGGTCTCCGGCTACGCGGTGCGCTTCAACCAGCTTTCCCGCGACCAGCAGGAAGAGGTCATCAGCCGCACCTTCCACACACGGGTATAAAACATGGCAGATATAACAACGCAAATCACAGGTAACATCCACAGCATCGAAACCATGGGCCTGGTGGACGGGCCGGGCGTGCGCACCATCTTCTTTTTGCAGGGCTGCCCCCTGCGCTGCGCCTACTGCCACAACCCGGACTCCCAGCCCATGAACAGCGCCGCCGCCCGGCAGATGACGCCGCGGGATGTGCTCAACATCGCGCTGCGGCAAAAGAATTACTACGGCCAGGAGGGCGGGGTCACCTTCTCCGGCGGCGAGCCGCTGGCCCAGGGCGCGTTCCTGCTGGAATGCCTGAAACTGCTCAAGAAAGAGGGCATTTCAACAGCGGTGGATACCTCGGGCTTCGGACAGCCCAAGTACTACCCCCAGATCCTGCCGCTGGTTGATACGCTGATACTGGATGTCAAGGCCTTCCGTTCGGGTACATTCCAATCACTGGTGCAGGGCGCATTCCCGGTCTTCCTCCGGTTTGTTGAGGACGTCCTGAAGGCCGATTTCACTGGCCAGGTGTGGATTCGCCACGTCATGCTGCCCGGCTACACCGACAACGAAGCCGCCATGCGCGAGCTGGTCAAATTGGTGCGCCCGCTGGCCTTCCTCATTGACCGGATCGAAATTTTGCCCTACCACACCATGGGCGTTGGCAAGTACGCGGAACTGGGCATCCCCTACCGCTTGGTGGGCGTGCCGCCCATGGACCCGGACAAGGCAAAACAGCTGGAGCGCTACGCCCACCGCTACTACCTGCAAACCCTGCCTAAGGCGCGGCTGCGTCAGACGCCCACGCCGCTGCCGCTGCCCGCCTTCCCCCAACAGAAAGAAAGCCAGGAGGCTATGGAGCGCAAGACCGATTTTAGAGCGGACCCCACCGCCGATGCCTCCCCCTATATCCGGGAGGGCATCGACCTGCGCAAGCTGCCCCTCTTGCGCCATTTAAGCGTGTCCGAGTTTGAGGAGATGGCCCAGGATGTGGCCATCAAACGGGTCAAAAAGGGCGATTTTATCTTCAAAAGCGGGGACAGCGCGGGGCGGCTCTTCATCTGCTGCGCAGGGCAGTTCAAGATCTTTACCCACACGCCTGACGGGCGCGAGCAGATCATGTACATCTACAGCCCGGGCGACTTTGTGGGCGGCCTCAACCTGCTCAAGGGGCACCAGTACCTCTACAATGGCCAGGCGCTGGAGGATGCCGTCATCTGCACGATGTCCAAGGCCTTCTTTGACCGCGTGTGCCTGCCCAACCCCAGAATCCTGCAGCAGATCCTGGAAAAAAGCTATGACCGTATCCGCTGGGCGGAGGAGTTGATGACCCGCCTGTACGCCACCAACGCGGGCATGAAGGTGGCGGAACTGGTGCTGCGCCTGGCCGCGCGCTACGGCACGCAGACGGAGGAAGGCATGCGGGTGGAATTGAACTTAAACCGTGAGGAGCTGGGCAGCTACGCTGGATTGACCCGCGAGAGCATCACCCGCAAGCTGGGCGAGTTCAAGGACCTGGGCTATGTGGATTTTGAGGGCAACCACGTCATCATCATCAAGGACGAGCAGGCCCTGCGCGACCATATCCTGGCGGGCTAAGCGCGCCAGGCCCAGTTTTTCAAATAAGCCCGCTCATGGGCTTTTTTATTTAAGAAATAGCGCCCGCTTACCCCGCGGTCTCCTTGACAATTCCGGTGATTGGGAGTAGTCTATGGTTGCCTGTTAGTTTTCGCTAACAAGCGGATGAGAATGAAGGAAGAAGGCATCACCATGGCAGTGCTTCGGCAATTAACCAAAGACATCATCTGGGTTGGCGGCAGCGACCGCCGGCTGGCCCTGTTTGAAAACCTGTTTCCCTTAACTGACGGGGTCACCTACAACTCTTTTTTGATCAAGGATGAGAAAACCGCGCTCATTGACACGGTGGACGCGGCCATCGCGCGGGAGTTTTTGGACAATATCAAGGCGGCGCTGGATGGCCGCGGGCTTGATTATTTGGTCATCAACCATATGGAGCCGGACCACTGCGATCAGATCGATACCCTGCTGCGCCTGTACCCGGGGCTGACCCTGGTAGGCAACGCCAAGACCTTTCAGTTGATCACCCAGTTTTATGGCGACGGCCTGCTCACCAACACCCTCCCGGTCAAGGAGGGCAGCACCCTGTCCTTGGGCGCGCATACCCTGCAGTTTTTGATGGCGCCCATGGTGCATTGGCCCGAGGTGATGTTCACCTACGAGCAAACAACAGGCACACTGTTCTCCGCGGATGCCTTTGGCACCTTCGGCGGCTTTACCGGCGCCCTGTTTTGTGATGAGGATGATTACCGGGAGCTGTACCTGGACGAATCCCGCCGCTACTACACCAACATTGTGGGCAAATACGGCGCCCAGGTGCAACGCGCGCTGGCAAAGGCCGCAAAGCTCACCATCAACCAGGTTTGCCCGCTGCACGGGCCTGTGCTGCGCGGGGAAGACTTGAAACTCATGCTGGATAAATACAGCCTGTGGAGCAGCTATACCCCGGAGGAGCGCGGCGTGCTCATCGCCTACGGCTCCATGTACGGCAACACGGAGCAGGCCGCGCACAGGCTGGCGGCCCGCCTGTCAGAACAGGGTGTAAAACCCATCCGCCTGTTTGATGTATCCAAAACCCATGTCTCCCACATCGTGGCGCAGGCCTTCCGCCTAAGCCACTGGGTGTTCGCGGCGCCCACCTATAACCTGGGCCTGTACGCGCCCATGGAGGCGCTGCTGCGCGATTTAGCCGCGCTCAATTTGCAAAACCGGGATGTGGCGCTCATCGCCAATGGCTCCTGGGCGCCCGCCGCGGGCGAGGTGATGACGGAGTTGGTCAGCAGGATGAAGGATATGCGGCTGCATCCGGACATCCTGGACATCCACTCCGCCCTCACGCCCGTGCAGGAAAACCAGTTAAACGCCCTGGCGGATGCCATCGCTGGCAGCCTTACCACACCTTAACCACAATGTACATATAGCAAACAGACAGGAGGACCACCACCAGACAGATGACCACCACCATTCGAGCTGACTTTACCGAGTCGCTGATCACCTACTGCGCGGCCACCCTGGCCGGGCACAAAGCCGGCAGCTTGTTTTGCTACCGCAACCACCCCACCGAGCGCTGGGCGCACATCCTGGACGAGTTGATGGAAGACCTGGGCCACAAGGGCCTGGCGGCGCGCGTGCTGTGCCGCTGCAGCTATGCCAACCAAATCTACGTCTACCGGCCGGAGATGCTCAGGCGCACCCTGGATGATCCCCAGGTTGCCCAGTTCCTCATTAGTCTTGGCTATGACAGGCTGGACGATCTGGACCATACCTTAAGCCAGCTGGCCGCGCACTTTCGGGACAAGCACGAGTTCCCGCACGAGTTGGGTGTGTTTTTGGACTACCCCTTGGCGGACGTGCGGGGCTTTATCGCGCATGGCGGCCAAAACTACCTGGCCAAGGGCTACTGGAAAATCTATGACCAGGCCGACCGCACCCAAAAACGCTTTGAGCTGTTCAAAAAATGCAGCCAGGTCTACCTGCGCTGCTACCGCGCCGGCCAGCCCGTATCCCGGCTGACCGTGTCCGCGTAAAACCACAACAAACAGGAGGATTCACCATTCATGTCAAAATACGCAGTTGTTTACTGGAGCTCCACCGGCAACACCGAAGCCATGGCGCAGGAGGTCGCGAAGGCGGCCGGCGCGGACTTGTTCACTTCTGACGAATTCACCGCCGACAAGCTGGCGGACTATGAGGGCATTGCCTTTGGCTGCCCCTCCATGGGCGCGGAGGAGCTGGAGGCCGATTCCTTTGC
>LSQX01035830.1_pt1 | contig 10143 bp, 7 predicted proteins | sample 654561 | NCBI WGS metagenome assembly LSQX01 (sample SAMN04489861, study PRJNA283612) | anaerobic digester metagenome | isolation source: 4 biogas reactors fed with cattle manure at either 37C or 55C with and... | place: Denmark: Kongens Lyngby | collected 2014
ACTAGTTCCATTTCTTTGTCCGTCAGAATGTTTTTCGATCGTTTCATGTGAGTAACCTCCAACTTGTGTTATGGAGATTATTGCCATTTACACGGAAGAATATTCAGCCCCGGGTGTCTTGGAATTTTCGTGTACGGTAAAATTCTACGCCTTGTTCCCGCCATTTGACATCCGTTGCGCTGTCGTAATCAAACAGCATAAATGCCGTTGCCCCCATTGTATAGACAATTGTTATTTCGTCCATGACCGCACCGGGGGTACGCTTTTCCGGCGAAACAAACCGTGTAGAACACCATTTCGCCAACATACCTATCAAGGAAACGGTTCTTCCAGTTCATTCTTTAGCAGGTCATCAGGGCTGTTATTATATGCTCAAAGGCGATTTATCAGTTAGATGCGAGTGATATTGCCGCTTCACGGTAGTGATATTACTTCGTAGTGATATTGCTCCCTTCGGTCGCTGTGATATTATATTCGCCTCTGAAACTGGGCGAAACCCAATATCACTGCGAAGCTTATCACCGGCGGAACCGATATATCTCGCCGAAGGCGAATATATCTGAAAAACCAAGCCTTTGGCTTGGTTTTTTCTGGTGGAGATAAGCGGGATCGAACCGATGACCTTTTGAATGCCATGGGGCGCTCTCGTGAATCATTCGGTTTACTACCTAACAAAATCGAAGTGAAAAGGTGGAAAATCGTTTGATATGCGGGATCTTGGCCGTTCGACTTCGGGCGGCACTCTGTTGATAGACCCGATCCGCAGGCTGAAAAGAAATTTGAGGAACGAAAGCTGACGGCTGAGGATATCATCGGCGAAATTGAATCAGAATGCAATGCCGATACCAAGCATTTCAGCACCGACCCCCCATTTCGTATCAGTGCGCCGAATCTTTATTGCTCGGCGTTTTTACACATGTGCTCCATGAGGCTTATGACCTCGAGCACCTGATGCTCGCTGAGGCCCTTTGTGAGCATTCTTCCCCATTCGCTAAGGTAGCCACGTATTACCGGCAACATCTCGTTGCCCTTTTCGGTGAGATACATGCGGTACTGGCGGCGGTTGTCGTCGTCTATCTCGCGCCGGATATAGCCGAGCTTCTCGAGCTCGCGCGCGGTGCGGGCTATACCGCTTTTATCTATTCCGATGTGCTGAGCCATGAAATCCTGGCTCGAGCCGGGGACATGGTCGAGCGTTGAGAGCAGCATATACATTGGACCCTTGAGCCCCGTATCGGCAAGCTTGGTGTTCATGTAGCTCCTGCGCTGCCGATACAGCTGAAGTACGAGTCTTGATATCGTTCTCGCTATATCCTGGTGCGATTCGTTTTCTGGCATATATCTTTCCCCTCGTTCCGACTCAGTTTTCGAACGGTTCGAGTATTGCTTCGGGCTTGGCCGTTTCTTCCTCATCGCCCTGCGGGTCCTCCTTTTCCCTCTTTTTGAGGAAATTGAGGATATTGATGAGCAGCGGCACGGCGATGAACATCGTCAGGCAGTCGGATATCGCCTGAGCGTTCATAAGGCCGTCGACTCCGAACATGACGTTGAGGATTATCATGCTCGGAATAAGGCAGATGACCTGTCTCGAAAGGCCGAGTATCGTTGAGCCGATCGGCTTACCGAGACCCTGAAACACTCCGTTGATTATCATGCCCCAGACATGGGCCGGAAGCGTGAGGCATTGAACGCGAACCATATATGCACCGATGCGCACTATCTCGCTGTCGGTGACGGTGAATATTCCCACTGCCTGCGGAGCGAGGATATAAAGCGCGGTGCCTAAGGTGAGGCATATCGCGAAGCCGAAGCCCGTCGTCGCCCAGAAAGCGGTGCGAACGCGTTTATATCGCTTGGCTCCGTAGCAGTAGCCCGCGATGGGCTGGAAGCCCTGGCCGAAGCCCATGACCATCGAGCCGACGAACATCATTATGCGGTTGGAGATCGACACGGCGGCGAGCACGGAGTCGTTGTAACTGCCGGCGTAATTGTTCGTCACAACGCTCGCGACGCTCATTAGACACGCGCGCAGGAAGGTTGGTATGCCCATTCGGGAGATCTCGACATATATATCCTTTCTCGGCGTAAAGAGCTTTGGAGAAATTCGAAGAAGGCTCTTGCCGCGCAGGAATGGAATGAGCAAGACGGTGAAGCTGACGACCTTGGACAGAGCGGTGGCTGCAGCGGCGCCCGCAACGCCCCATTGGAAGGTGAAGATGAACAGCGGGTCGAGCGCGAGGTTGACGAAGCAGCCCGAGAGCATGCCTATCATCGAATAGGTGGTGCTGCCCTCGGAGCGCAGTGTTTGGCTTAGTCCTATCTCACCGGCGGTGAACGGTGCGGCGAGCAGGATGTAGGTTGCATAATCTATCGAATATTGCTTTGAGGTCGCGGTGGCTCCCAACAGCGTCACGAGCGGTCCGCGAAAGGTGAACGCAATCGCCGCAGCGGCGCTGACAATGACTATCGAGGTTATCACGGCTGTCGAGGCAACGCGCGAGGCCTCGTCTCCGCGTTTGGCGCCGAGCAGACGCGAGATATAGCTCGCGGCGCCCATGCCGAAGCCCATGCTGAGCGCACGGATAAAAAACATCAGCGAGTTGTTGATACCGACCGCGGCGGTCGCCGCAGTGCCTAACTGACTGACAAAATATGTATCGGCGAGGTTGTAGAACGATTCGATGAGCATTGAAATGACCATCGGCAGCGCTATTATCGGCACCACCTTGAACACCGACTCCTCGAGCATCATGCGCCGGCGTTCGGAGCGTTTAGCTTCAATGTTGGTGTCTAACTAAAACACCCCCTTCATATAATTGAAGCCACGAAGCCGAAGCCCCGCAGCCATGATTTCAGCTGCTAACTGTTGCTTACGCAACTGTTATAATATCAAACAGTATATCTCCGCCCGCTGCGTTTGTCAATAAAACCATGGGGACGGTTCTCGCGGTTGACATCAAAAACAGGACAAGGAGACGGATCATCTGTCCCCTTGTCCTGCAGTTTTCCACTCACTTATCAGTTGTCTGATCGACTGCTGCCGTTTATCGCGGTCGTTATGAACGGCACGTCTGACAACATCATATCGTGCCGCGCTTAGCTGCCAGGACTTCGGCGGGGTGTCTTGGAATTTTCGTGTACGGTAAAATTCTACGCCTTGTTCCCGCCATTCGATATCCGTTTCGCTGTCGTAATTAAACAGCATAAATGCCGTTGCCCCCATTGTATAGACAATTGTTATTTCGTCCATGACCGCACCGGGGGTACACTCCTCCGGTGAAACATACCGTGTTGAACCCCACAACCCCATTTCGCCGACATAAGGCGATTTTTGGTAAAAATCAATATCACAAATAATAACCTGGTCGTTCACATAATCATACAGGATGCTGCCGTCGTAAAAGTCGATTGCGACATAGCCTTTCGCGGCTGCAAGCGCATGGAACGACATAATATCTTCAAACGCCTGTATCTTTTTTACAATCTCCATACCCATAAACCGTTTATGGCCGGGAGAGTTGAGCGGTTCTATGCCTTCCGCATCAACCCACTCAAATACCGCCGCGTATCCGCCGCCGATTTCTTCGGCATAAATAAATTTTATCAGTGAGGGGTGTTCGCAGTCGCGGTAAACCGATACGGCTTTTTTAAGCCATTCAACCGCCAATACGGTGCTGCCGTTGCATTTATCAAAGTTTATCGGCTTCGCGCCGGCGAATTTTACGAAATACCGGCGGCTCCCGTCGTCTACCCCGAAACAAACATTGATGCCCTGTTCGTCAAAAACCTTGAATACTTTGCCGTATTTGTTGATAAACGAAAAATCATACGGCTCTTTGAGTTTATAGGATACACCGTCAATCTCCTGACTGACGCATACATCATCAAGATACCATGTTGGTTTTGGATTGTTCATATTATCGAACCATTCCAACACATCCTGCGCCTGCTTCATCATGGTATCAAGGTCGGACGGACCAAAAGGGATAGCCCAATATATTGAAGACAGCGTGTTGACGGCGATATAGAAAGCCAGCAGCTTGAAAAACGCAAGCGGCGGCTCACCGCCGAAGTATCCGCGAAGCTGCCCGGTTGCAAACTGGGGGCTTGCCGCCGCGCTCCAAACGATACGGTTAAATTCTTCCCACGGATCACCGAAATCGTAACGGTCAAAGTCGATGATTGTCAATTCGCCGCGTTCAACCATCATGTTACCTACATGATAATCGCCGTGCTGAAAGCTTTGAGGTCGCTTTTTCAGCAAATGACGGTTTTCTTCTATGTAGGCGAGGATGTGTTCATCGCCGTCAAACCGCAAACCGCACGCAAGGTATTTCTTTATTTTCATATCGGTTTTGCGATTAAAACGACTTTCCCATTCTTCCTGCGTTTCCGGCGCGGGGAGCGTGTGTATTTTGCGGATGATTTCACCGGACTTCAAACCTAAGACATATTGCTCCGTTTCTGACAGCGCAGGCAATACGGTTTCCAAATCCTCGCCGTCTATCCAGCTTTGAATACTATAAACCCCATCCTCACAGGTCCCAAACTCCACAGGGACACACATGGGTATATCAAGAGCGGCAGCTTTTTCAAGCATGGTAAATAATGACTTCCGCGTTTCGTAACGGGAAATCGGCGAAACACGAAGCAAATACTTTGTGCCGTCCTTCGCGGTCACGCAGGTTTTTTTATCCTCCGACCAACCTTTTTCAACGGGTTCGGATTTTATGAAAGTACCGAATAATTTTTGCATGTCCATACGCCGCTCCCAAAAAACGGGGGGGGGGACAGTTCGTCTCTGTCTTGCCGAAGCAAGACAGTTAAGCCGTCCCCCTGTCTTGTTACTCCATGAACACCTGAAGCATGGTCAGAACGCTGGAGCCTGCCCAGGAATTCCAGGGCCAGCCGTCTGACGCGGTGGGGTTTGGATAGGTGTTGATCGGTTTTCCGGTTGTTATCTCGAAATCATAGGGCGCAAAACCAAGGATGACGCCCTTTTCATAGATATTTTTGCAGACACGCTCGGTGATGAGCTTTGCGATGTCTTTCCTTCCGCAGCGGTAGAAGCCCATGGCGGTCAGCATATTGCTGGGCGTAATGACTCTGCCGAGCACGAAGTTGTAGCCGAAGTGGCAAAGCGGGCTCTCAAGGCTCTCTGTCGTCAGTCCGATATCGGTCAGGTATTCGGGCTTTACGACCTCCTCGGCCAGCTTGTCGATGATCTCCTGCGGAATTCTTTCTTTTCCGAGGCACAGGCACTGGAACATGGCAAGGCTCTTGCATTTAACAATCTTCTTTTTCTGCGGCAGATAACCCACGAAGCTCTCGCCGTCCCACAGGTCTGTCAAAAGCGAATTGAGCAGCTTTTTAGACCTTTTGGTCCAGTCCTTCTCCTTGTCCTTCATACCGAGCTTTTTCGCCATCAGCGCGAGGTTGTCCATCAGGAAAATCATATAAGCGAAGAGGTCCGGGGTTTCCAGCGGGAAGCCTTCGGCGTACAAGCTCAGGTCGTCCCAGCCGGATTCATGGGCGCCGAAGATATTAACCCTGTCGTCCCCATGTCCGGCATTGCGGTGGGTAAGCCAGAAGTTCAGCCATTTTTCAAACCGCGGGTACAGGTACTCGCACTCTTCCGCCGTCAAAAACTCGTCCCCGCACTGGCTTATCAGCCAGTCGAGCGCAAGTGCCTGAAAAGCGGGCTGGAATCCGCCGGTTGCGACATTGTAGTAGTTGACGGTCATGGAAACATGCCCGTCGGGATTTTGATAGCGGAACATGGATTTAATCAGCCTTAAACCCTCGGCGGGATTTTTCAGCATCGGCAGCGCGTTGTAGCTTTGCTGCCAGCTCATCGCATAGCCTGCCCATACCTGCTGCATCATTATCATTTGCTCTTTGTAGTTGCCCGCGATGCCGGTCCGGTGGCTCCAGCAGACGTAGGCAACATACTTAAAAAGGTCCTCCCACCCCTTGGGCGGCTTGCGCAGGTTTTTTTCCACATAGTCGTCAAAGGCCTTTTTTGAGCCCTTGCGGATCTGGTCAAAGGTCAGGTAGCTTTGGTCCTTTTTACGGTAATCCATATACTCATGCAGCGCCGCCTCAAAAATGCCGTTTGCGGCGTTTGGCGAAAACTCTGCCCAGACTTTTTCATATTCGCCCATAACGCGGTCCCAGGGTGCGGTTAAATGCATCGAGCCTTCCAGCGGAACAAACAAAATTTTGCCGGAATAGCCCATGTCGGCTTCCCAGCAGCCCTCGGGCGTGGGATAAATGCCCTTGCAGCCGGCTGCGCTGCCAAACGGCGATTCGGCGCGCAAAACGACGCGGAGCCCGATGTTATTTCCTCTGATACGCATTTGATCGGTTTCGTTGAGGCAAAATTCGACAGTGCCCCTGTCGGTAGTCAGCCGCAGCACGGATTCATCGGCGTAATATGTATAGGGAATGGAAATTCCGTTAAAGGTGGTTTCCAGCAAAAACGTGTTGCTCCTTGAATCGAGCATGACGCCGTCTTTTATTACGGTAAAGCCGATAATAGGCTCTCTGAAGTCCTGATAAAACGCCCAGAACGACGATTCTCTGGTAAATGCCGCTTTAAGCAGATTGTGCTTTTCATAGGTTCCAAACATGGCTTGCTTCCTCCCTTCCTTACATCGGTAAGCCTGCAGCCAGCGCAATCACGGCTGAGGCGGCAACGGCTTCATAAACATCGGCAGGTCTTTTTTCGGAGGAGATGCCGCCCTCCGGCGGTATGGATGAAACGGCCGCGTTCTTGTCCGTCCAGTTAAGAACGCGCTCCGCGATCTTAACCGCAAGCTCGGCCTTCCCGGAATCCAACAGTCCCAAAACGAACAGCTGCTGCAATATCATCTCAACAGTGCCGCAACCGGGTATTTTTGCGTCATAATACCGGCTCGTCATATTCTCGGAAACGAGACCTCTTGGGCCAAGGAAGCGTTTTTCACAGCCAAGCGCTTCAGATAGCTTGTCCAGAATGTCCTCCGGCAGACGTTTGCCGAGGATAACCGGCACATAGGCCAAAAGGCTGTCGCAGGGAAATGTCTTGCCGGAAATCACGCCGCGGCATATAAACCTCTCCCCGTCCCAAAGCTCCCCGGTCAGGGTCTTTTTAAGCGCCTGCGATTCTTCATACCAAAAAAGGCCGTTGCCCTTTCCCGCAAGCCGCTCCACCCGACCGATGACCTCCGAATACAAGATCATCTGGGCATAAAAGTCGGGAGCCTCCAGTGGAAATTCAAGGTCGGTGAGGGAGGATGCGGGAAATCCGCATTCGGCGGGATAGCTGTAGGAAATCCGGCCCGGTAAAAAGCTGTGGCTATCCTTCCACCAGGTGTAGTTTTCCTTCATTTTCTCATAAAGCGCCGCGGCCTTATCTTCAGGCAGTAAATCGTTTCCGCAGCGGTCAAGCGTTTTTGTCAGCGCATATCCGTGATAGAACGGGAAACTGCCGTAACGAAGCTGGCCGCTGCAGACAGCCGCCGGGAGCATACCGTTTTTCAGGCTGGAGAAGACATTGGTGATCGCGCCAAGCGCGCTGTCCCCGTCTGAAAACGCCATGCCGAAGAAAGGCTGATGCCATGCGTAGCATTGCATGTCCGATATGCGGCTCGCGCAGAACATATCGGCGAGCATGACGGGCGCCATCTCCCCGGGATTCGCCTCACGGTAGTTTATCCAGCACATATAGGCGCAGGTTTCTTTCAGCGCCTGCCACTTATCGGGCACTTCCGCGTAAGCTGAAAGGTAGGCTTCAAAGGCCTGTTCGACTTCTCCGACAGCCTCATTCAGCGGCTTGCTGAAAACCTCGCTTTCCTGAGGAATGGCGGGGTTTACCTGCGTCTCGAAGCATCCGTCCTCGCCGGGTAAAAGCCAGATCGTGCAGCGGTTGACGCCGTCCGCCGTCAAAACAGCCTTATTTTCCAGATTCACTACGCCCGATACGCAGCTGAACACAAACCGTCCGCCGCCGCCGGTGGGGCTGAAGAGGTTAAATTCCACTACATTCGGTCGTACTTCGGTTACCGTTTCCATGCTCATGACCGGCATTTCCTTGTGGATCATAATGCCGATGCCGCTGCCGTACATACGCATAGACGCCGTACTGTCCATAACGATGGTCACGCTGCCGCAATCGGATGTAATCTCAAGCCTGCCGGGTGAACAGTTATAGGCATAATTCAGAGGTTTTCCGTCTGAAACGGGTACGATTCTGACAAGCCCTTCGCGTCTGGTGGCTCCGTTCGGGTAACTCATCCCGAAATAAATGCCCGGCTCAAAATTCGTCCCGTCCCTGTTGTTTTCCTCAAACAGGTAGTAGCTGCTTTTCGCGCGTGAAAAAGGCAGCTTCTTCAGGTCCAGTGTCGCCGCTAGGTTGCTCAAATACATTCACTCCTTATACAAACCAGTTTGTTCATGGTTATAAACAGTTTAAACTATCGTGTAACACTAATGTCAAGCGCAATGCGGAAAATTTAAAGACATGGGGATGCTTCATGTGTCCTGTCTCTGTCTTGCCGAAGCAAGACAGTTGAAGCATCCCCATGTCTTTTTTATAATTCGGCGCTGAACAGGTATGCGGTGCTGTCATCATCATGCCCGTTAAGGAAAACCTCCGCGGTCCAGTATTTAGCCGGGTATGGAATTTGTACGCCCTGGCCAAGCATGATGTTTCTCGTGATATCGTACATGGCATCGCTGTCATAACCCTCTCTTCGGTGCATGGCTTTTATATCGCCGGTAAAGACAGCATACGCAAACTGGGAAAGATAAGGCGGGCCCGCTCTGCCGTCGCTGTCGGGAGTGAAGTCAAAACAGAGAAATCCTTCCGGTACAGGGGTATCCGCCTTCATAAACCGCCCCCAAACCCCGTGACACGGTTCGACATCCACTCCGCGCCCGTAATGGTGCAAAAACAGAATGTCATAGGCAAAATCCGATTTGGTTTTATCCATCCCGTCAAGCGTTGCGAAAAGCGCTTTTCGCGCTTCCGTGCCGTCTATTTCGCCGTCCTCCCGCCCGATAAACCGCATGGCGGGCATGTTTTTGTATTCAAAACTGCTCACTTTAAAGCCGTTTTGCTGTTTTTCAACCAAGTCCGGCATGAACAGCGCCCACTGTACCGCCGCGTCGCAATCCTTCAGATAATTGATATAGCCATACAAATCCACGCTGTATGTACCGGTCGGGCCGGTTATGCTTCCCGCGATTTGCTCCCGTACAGAACGCTCCCGCATGGCGGAAAAGTCGGCAAAAATCTTTGATACCGCGTCTTTGAGCCGGTCGTCATGCGAAACCCCCGAGAGCTCTTCATCAAATCGTTCAAGCGCCGTGAACACCGCTTCGTTCACCGCCCGGGACGGTTTGAGCTCCGACAAATAGGACCGGAGCCTGGCGTTTTGTTCTTTAAAACGCGCAAACACGCCCTGCATTAAAATCTGCTCGTTTTCTATAAGCTTTTCGTCAATCCACTCGGAATCATCCAGCACCCATTCTGTCAGCGCGTCAAAAACATTGGGGTTTTGTCCCCTTGCTTTTATAGCCCAGCCGACGATTCTTTTGTATTTTTCGGCAGCGGTTGTTGTTTCACCTTTTTGCTCATCGATATCGTTCCAATAAAACCTGTCAATCAAGTCGCGCGACATATCAAATCCTCCTTGAACGGTAATATGAATGGACAGCGGATGAAACAGCTTAATATTTCCTCGATGCGCTTTTGAGGGCGGTATACCGTGAAACCGTGTAAACGCTTTTGAAAAGCTCTCCTGCGTATCGTACCGGTACCGCATAGCCACATCAATAATCCTATGGGATGGTTTCAGCAAATCAAGCGCCGCCAGGCTCAGACGTCTAAATCGGATGTACTCGCCGACGGTCATGCCGATAACAACATGAAAGATAAGCTGAAAATGCGAGCTTGACGTATAGGCCCGGCGCGATACATCATCAATGCCGATATCATCGGTCAGATGGTCCTCGATGTACAAAATGGCTCTTGATAAACTTTGTATCCAATTCATCAGCTGCCCTCCCTTCAAGGTGTATTATATCGATTATCATTTGAACAGTCATGTCTTATAGTACGGCGTTGTGTCCGCAGAAGACAGGGAGGCGGTTCATGTG